>Ga0307517_10005959_pt1 | contig 18178 bp, 8 predicted proteins | sample 23_EM_MG_FD_194515 | JGI IMG/M metagenome (GOLD analysis project Ga0307517, IMG submission 194515) | Populus trichocarpa ectomycorrhiza microbial communities from riparian zone in the Pacific Northwest, United States - 23_EM | ecosystem: Host-associated > Plants > Roots > Unclassified | place... | reverse complement strand
TTTGAGCTATTTTACTTTTATATATATATATATATATATATATATATATATATATATATATATCAAGGGTAATTTTGGAATGAAGATATGGTTTTGTTAATTTGAATAGAAAAACTTCTAATATTTTTTTTAAAACATTGTTTTGATTATAGAAATTTAGTAAAATCTATAGTTGAGAACTCTCACAAAAGTTCAAGAGAGAAAAATTAATATATTATTGAATGTGACATATTAATATTAATATTTTAATAGTGTGAAATCGAAATGTATTTTTCTACATAATTACTATCATCATTATAGCATATCTAAATTCTTTTGTCTTAAGGAATCCTAGATTCAAATATATAAAATCTATTTATTTATACTTAAGGTTCTATTAATTTTTAGTATATTAATAGCAGCATTAGCATTTTATTATTTTTAAGTCATTTTATTTTAAATAATTAATTGTATATGATATGAATAAATTAACAATACATACACTTTTAAGACTTTTATGAATTCTTTTTTGTTTTTTCTATATTAACAGAATATGTTCAGAAAACAGTACAAATGTCATGAATCATTGCATTCAAAAAAGAAAAAAGAGAAGTAATTCTTGACAAATAAAAATTAAATACCATATAAAAAAGATTAGGATCCAATTTTAATGATATTAATTTTATTTTCTATATCAGTAGAGTTTGTTAAAAAAATAAATATAGATGTTATTTCTCTTCCTCCAACCCTTCTTCCTTCCTATGCAGCTTTCATTCCTTTCTCACAATAGCGAAACTAACGAAAGGGTCAATTTATATTTAACAGGATGCTAAAGTTAAGGAGATAATATGGAGAGTTTTAAAACATGAGAGACTAAGTTATAGCTATATAAAAAATCAAGGGACTAAAAAAAATTTACTAAAAAAAATGCAAGACATAGTTGTCAAATTCGGATTAATTAAAAAAAAAAAGATATGGGTTAATGGTTTAGTATTTGTTTGGAAGTATGATCAAGTTGTGTTTTAAAGTGTTTTTCTGCTAAAAAATACATCAAAATAATATTTATTTATTTTTTAAAATTTATTTTTGACATTAGTACATCAAAACAATTAAAAAATAATTTGAAACAAAATAAATTTCAAAACTTTTAAAAAACACAGTTAAACCACGGTTCCAAAATACCCTTTTACTATGGTAACCTAAGTAAATATTTTTATTAAAATAACATCAATTTGTTTTTATTTATTTTATGTTAATAAGTGGAGTTTAGCTTTGGGTTTGACTACATCAACCAAATTACTAATATGTAATCGGATTAATCAAGTTTTATTAGAGTTAATTAGATTTTAAATCCTAAGTTTGATGGATTAGTCCACTAAGAGCCCGTTTGTTTTTTTGTTTGAAAAATAATTTTGAAAAAAATTATTTTAAATTAATGTTTTTTTTTATATTTTGAGATTATTTTAATGTGTAAATATAAAAGTAATTTTTAAAAAATATTAATTTAATATATTTTTAAATAAAAAATATTTTAAAAAAACTATTGATTTTATATTCCTAAAACTTGGTCGAGTTTTATAATTATCATGGAGGAGGTTTAGAAACTAATAGAAAAGGAGAAAAAAAAGAAAGAGGGACGCACGCAGGGAGAGAAAGGGGCCCAGTCAATGAAAGAAAAGCGCGTCCGAGTATACGGAAGTGAGGGCCCTCAAATCACCACTCTCTCTTTCCTAAACTAAACTAAACTAAACTAGTCGATATAATATATAACTCAAAACCTGACCGTTGGCAGTTACACTTCCTTCCTTCCCTCCACAAAAATTATACTAGTACTCACCTACACTCACCTATAAATAATTATATAAAACTCTTTCTTTCGATAATTTTTAAAACTTACTACCAACATTTATTAAAGAAAAACTAAAAACCAGGCTTGGGAATTGAGGAGAGAAAAGATAAAAAAAGAGAGGAAAAGATAAAAAATGAATCACTAAAAAATACACCGAATCTACAAAGCTACTATTCATTGTTATAAAAAAAAGCCTCGATCATGATGATTTTAATGACACCAAGAAAGGCTATTGTAAGAACTTTAAAGAAACCACATAAGCTTCTCTAATGCAATGACCTTCATCACACATTAGCGCATGTGTCACAAATATTAAACATTTTTTATCATTTTCGTTCAATTTAGTCTCTGATTCTCTAATAACTCTTTAATACAGTCCTAAATTTCATCCCACCCTAGTCCAATAAAGGCCCAATAAGGGAAAGAAGAAGGCAAAAGGAAAAGAAAGAGACAAATGAGCCAATCAGATTAACTCATTTGGTCGTGTCCATGATTTAGGTTGCAAATTTGACGAGTTAATCTGAATTGACCATAGTTAACTTAATATGTCAATGTCTCAATTTTTAATTAAAAAAATATCATTTTGAATATATTTCAAGGTCAAACCAAATTCTTACTGTTCGTTTTGGTTGTCTTTAGACCCGCTAAATTGACTGGGTCACGTCGGGGTAATAATCACATGTTAATTTGAAGCTTGATCTAAGCAAGGAGTTGGTTTAAGAGATTTCAAAGTTAACTCACTAGGTCAGGCTCAATGACATACTGTCAAAGAGTTCCCCACAACCTATACATTCTTTTCTTGTATTTAGAATAACAAAGTCGTATAATTTTTTAAAAAAGTGTGAATAACATTATCTTAGATCTTTTTTAGTTAAAGTTTCAACCGAATCAACTTGGTATGTTATGAATTCACACCTTTTGCTTAAAACAATTATGCTTACAATAACATCCCAATACCTTGAATCTATACCATATATAATACGGGCAACAAAACTAGTTCTATCTAAAAATGTTGATAATTAACTATTGAGAAGTTCTAAACATTACTACTTTATCGCATTATCTAAAATTGTGACTATTCTTTGATCTTATAAACTATGTGTAAACTATAAATACAGATTATAATTTGATATATTTGACAAAATCAACATTTATGTCTAATACATATATATGTATCTCCATTATATTTCGTTGATATGATAAAACCAACATCTTATATTTAACACACACACAAACCCTTGTAAATTAGAGAATGAATGTTATACTTTGATTCGCATGATGAAATCAACATATTAAAATTAGAAAAATACTAAAACAAAACCTATTTTTATCATGGGTTCCATCTTGAAGCAATGTGGATGACATTGTTTATTTTATAATGCCTTCTCTTTTTCTTTTTCTTTTTCTTTTTTTTTGTTCCTTGAACTTGATTTCTTCACTATTTCATCCTCACACTTGATGTTTACATCGATTTACATATTATATTTTACTTTTATTTGCATTCTATCATATGCGTGAGGTCTCTAAGGTGTTCCATCAATGAATCAAACATCAATTTTATATAAAAAAGAATTTTAATTTATTTCTAGGAAGAATTGAATGGACAATGCCCAAAATTAAGAAAACAAAATAGGCATTTCATTTTTATTGTTCAAAAGGCTAAGAAAACTATAGTTTGATCTCTAAAGTTTAAATTTTTACATTTTTTATTCCTATTATTTGAGAAATTTATGTTTAGGCCATAAACTTAATTTTGTTTGTATTTTGGTCCCTGTGTGTTAAGAAAGAGAGAAAGTTGCTAGAAAAAGAAAAGGAGAGAGAAAATATTCGGCTATCCACATTTTAGTAACTAAAAAGGCTAATCGTGATGTTAACAAGTTCGTTTAAAAGAGTGAGTTCCATGAAAATAGTTTGAGAATTTTATCTTATAAAAAAAAGTAGATCCAAGCTTGGAAAAAGTAATTTGAATATATGTAATTTTCTTATTGGATCAATTCTATGGTGTTTTGGAGTTAAAAACAAGTTTACTTGGTTTTTAGATGTTTTTATGTGAAATAAGTTGAAAAATAATTTTTTTGAGTTTGAAAATCAAAACCTCCATTTTTAGTGGCTGAAATTTAAACTAGATGACAACAAATTATCTGTTTAAATGGATAATATGTTATTTATTTTATTTTTTTTAAAAAAATAAACTAGATAATGACTTTTAATCCATTCATTACAAAAAGAAGAGAAAGGGCTAGGTGCAAAGACCAATACTTGAACTTTTTGTTATATTACTCTTTAGTTTTTTTTTTAATTGTGAATCAAATACACTATGAATGAAAAAAAATATGAAAATGATATTTAAAATATTATATATGAATCTAATATGCAAAATTTATATAAAAAATATGCTTATGAATATTAACTGAGAATAAAATATTTATTTTATTATTTTAAATGATTTTTCCATATTAATTATTTTATTATTTCTTTTTTTTATTGCTTTCATACTCTCTGAGTCTTGCTTCTTATTATTTTTATTTAACCTAATAAGTTTCTGTTTATAAAGAAAAGATTCTCATAAAAAAAATATTTTTGATAAAAAAATAAATAAATGCACAATAAAAGAGAAATATTTCTATAAATATTTATTTAATGACCTTTAGTTTTATAATAAAAACATGCTGCTAATAAAAAAGAAATATTTTTATAAATAATTCATTTAATAAAAAAAATATTTTTTAAAATTAAATAATTGTTTTCTCTTAAATATATAAATTCATTAAATAATAATTAATTTTAAAAACACCTCACAACATAAAACATAAAACTAGTTATGCTTTATACAAATACATGATTGACCACTAAACCATTGATCCATGGAGTATTTGGAAGTGAAGTAGTAATTGTTTTTTAAAATGTTTTTTATTTTAAAATATATTAAAATAATATATTTTTTTAAAAAAAATTATTTTTTATATTAATACAGGAAAAAAATCTAAAAATAAATTAATTTATAAAAAAATAAAAAAAACTTGAATATTTTTAAAACATATAAGTTAGAGTAGGGCCATGATGTCGAAAAGGCAAAACATGTACTCATTAACGGGGACCCTTTGGAAAATAAACCGAAAAAAGAAAGAAAAATAATGGCACTCAGAAACAGATAGGTCGCTGGGGTGGCTGGTGGAGGGGGCTAGCTAGAGAGAGAGAGAGAGAGAGAGAATAAGAGAGAGAAAAAAACTGGGAAAACAGAAAAAACAGAAAGTTGTAAAAAACAAACAATGGTGGAGGAGATCCTCTAATATCATCTAGCAAAGTATCATTCTTTTGTTACTCTAGCAAATAATATTAATAAAAAAATCCCATTATCATTTTTTTGCTGCCTTTTCTTTTTTCTGTTCGAGTCTCTCCATCCATCCACCCAACCCCCTACCAGCCCACATTGCATTTCATTCTCTTGAAGGATGTTTGGTATCAAAATTGCAATATTGCCCTTAACAACAGCAGCACTAAGGCACCCTTTCTGACCCTCTTGTATGGTAAATTCAATAACCCTTAAACTTTTTTCTTTTGGATTGCTTGTTCTTGAGGGTATTCCTTGATTCTTCATTGTCTGTTAAAAGCTTTCTCTCTCTCTCTTTTTATTGTGCCATTCTGTTAACCTTTGTCTTATTTTCCTTCCTGCTGTTGTCTTATTTGCAGCTACATTTTATTGGTGTGGAGATTTAGAGGAAGATTATAGCCTGCTAAGCCAGGTTATGTGGTCTTTCATGAAAAGGGTGTAGAGAGTTTTTTAAAACACAAAGATGAGGGACACTGACATGATCAAATGTGAAGGCTTTTCATTTTTTCGTAGCATAGTTGTTAATAGTTGCTTGTAAATTAAAGATTTTGCATCACTTGTTGTTGTTAGTTGAAAGGGGTGGTTTTGTATAGGAAACCTGGCGATTATTGTTGCTACCTCCACTGCCAACTTTGGTTCATCAAGCAATGAGGGGCAGATGGAACTCAATTGGATTCCGAATTTTGTTCCTCTTGGTTTTGACTCTTAGTCTTGAAAATCAATGCTCCTGGTCGCTTAATGATGAGGGTAATTCTTGTTTTATGCATCCTTGATTTCTGTTTACACGTATATTGTTAAAATGCACTTGCTGAATCCTGGTTTTGGTAATTGAATGTAATGTGGGGGTACGAAATGCAGGATCGGTTTTGTTGAAATTCCGGGCAAGAGTGGATTTCGATCCTTTTGGTGCCCTTGCAAATTGGAATCCCAACGATATTGATCCTTGCTCATGGTCTGGTGTTCATTGCGTCGCGGGAAAGGTGCAAATACTGTAAGTGGCTATTGATGCTTCCTTTAAAAGAGCTAATAAATACCATTAATCTTATGAAATAGAAAAAGTGAAATTTGTCACTTTATATAGTTGTTTTGTTTCCAATCTTAACTATGGAGGATTTTGCAGACCACTTCAATTAATTTTTTGTTGGTGGAATTGTGTGATATTGAGAAATGTTTGCTGTTGCCTTTCAGAGGTTTTGTTACAGAAAATTTTATGTGGGTGCTGAATGATTGGACATATTAATGTTGTTCAGTGCACTTGTAGGGATCTGAGCGGACTTTCTTTGCAAGGGACATTGGCGCCAGAGCTTGGCAAACTTGTTAACTTAAGATCTCTGTAAGTCTTCATAATTTTGCTGTAATTTCTCTGATGAAACTTGGGGTTTAGTAATTAAGCATTTCATTCTAGTATATGATTAAGCTGTTCAAGCCTCCAAGAATAGAAATGAGCACTGCAATTAGCCAATTTCTACTGATTGAATATGAATTTGGCCAAGACATATGGGGACTGTTTGGTTTTTATTGTTGATAGGCTATCATACATATTCTAAAACATGTTAGTATACAGTGAAGATATTAGATTCAATATCTCTTCCTAATCTCGATGTTTTAGGATTTATGGAAATAAATGATTTTGATATTCAGACTTGTTAACTATTGTTTTTTGTTTATAGGGATCTACAGCTACAATGGAAATTGTATCTCTGATTATGATGTATAGCTTTGTACTTGTAACCTCTGCTGGGTTCTGAAACTAATTGAACTTTCTGATCCTTCCATTACTTTCATGACAGTGTACTCTACCGAAACCATTTCACTGGTACCATTCCTAAAGAGATTGGAGAGCTCAGAAAGCTAGAGCTACTGGACCTAAGGAACAATAACTTCAGTGGAGCAATTCCAGAAGAAATAGGAAGATTACTATCATTAAAATACTTGTGTGTGAGCTATCCTTCGTTTTAATTGTTTTGATGGTTTATGCTGTGTGGTTAACTAGACGGAGACAATTTCTTCCTTAGGTTGCTTAGAGACAATAAATTTGGGGGAAGCATTCCTCCGGAGATCAGGAGGCTTAACCTGCTTTATGAATTGCAATTTGATGGAAATCTTGCATCTGGTTCTACTACTGGAGTTAGCTGTGTCAATAGAAAACTTGGACATGGGTTAGTGACATTTTCCATCTTTCCTCATCAACGCTCATCTGCAAGTACAAGAGATTCTGCGCATGATGAATTGATTGCCAAACATGTCTAAGTTGAGTTATGGTTTTGGTGTTTATTGTGAGAAGTTATCACTAAAGTGAAGCACCTTTAACTCACTACCAAATATGGAGAGAGAAAAAGCTATTAGTCACACCTGACCAGTAACTCTCCAAGTGGTCATTGATTTTTCTGTCAATTTAGCAGACAAAAGTCTCTTGTTTTTTCTGTTGTTTGCACCCTGTCTAGCACAGGAAATACACATGAAAGCTATCTGACACAACAAATGTAGCATGGGGTGATTATAGACTTCATAGAAAGTGTAGTTTAAGCACTCGTACATACCAACTGTTGCTAGCTTAAATGGTTCGTTCTCTCCTATGTGTTGCATTAAGCATTATAAACTTATGCAGTAAACCACTAACATTTGGAAGAGCATTGTGAATCCCTTTTTTATTTGATGGTTCAAACCAATCACTAAGTATCACTTTGTGAACTGAAGTTATTGAAGTTGAAGAGGGTGGTTCAGTTTAGTAATCTGTTTTTCAGATCTAAAATGTTGTCTTTTGCAGCACGTGGTGGAGCAGCTTCAACCAATTGAATGGAGCGAATTCATTCATATTCCCAATAAAAGGAGCCTTTATGCATTACTTGAATTCCTTCATGCTGCAACCGTAAGGAAATTAAAATGCTTACACATGCACGTGCTCACACACACACACACGTACAATTCCTTCATGATGTATATGGATGCAGATAGTGATGGAGATATCCCACTTTTGACATGTTCGCATTGTAGTAGTGGTTGTTTGTGTGTTCTTTTTACTGACTTTTTACCTCCATTACAAGGTTCAAGCTTGGGAAGGATGCTCTGCATGGTTTTGGAGAAAATTGCTTCAATGAACCAGATAGTGAGTACAAAACATTCAGCAACCTTGATTTGTTTGATATTAATATTTATACTTGTGATGTGAGATAAATGTGATGCCTTTTGCACTGAGCAGGATCATCAGAGCAAGGCACAGTTCAAAATGTAGAGATTGTTGTCAATTTTGAACGTCGCAGACTACTTGAACAGTCCAGTAACCTCCAAGCTGCACCTGCTAGTGGTGGGTCTTCCTCTCAACCAATTATTGCTCTTCCAACCACGCGAAGTAGTGGGTCTTTCCCTGCAATACCAAATGCAAAGAAGCATCAAGCTCAATCTCCTGTGTCATTGGATTCACCTGTCAGTCCTCCGCCCAGAGGGACTGAGCATTCAAGTCATTCTTCTGAAAAACCATCTATAGATCAAACTCCAACGAATGGAACTTCTGGAAATACATGGATGTATTTCCTAATAATTCCAATTGCAGGGGTCTTGGGCATTGTTGCAGTAGGCTTGCTGTTAATGTGCAGGAAACAAGTAGTGACGACCATAGGTCCATGGAAGACTGGTCTAAGTGGACAGTTGCAGAAAGCATTTGTTACAGGTGAACTCTGTACATTAAGAAAAACGAAAAAAAAAAACAACCTGATGACTTTATTATTGATCAGCAGGCTTATTTGATTAGGCTCTTTATTTAACAACATTAATAATAACTTAAGTTGTGTGATTTGGCCAACCTGATTGATTGAAGTGGTGGATCAGCTGTGAATTTTATTCTCACCCATAAGAATGTTATCTTAGGATGGTGGCACGTGTTTGGATGCCCGAGGGATAAGAGGTCTAGTATATTTAAGTTCTGCAGCATGGATGAGCCTTTAGTTTCGGAGGCATTCCTAAAAAATGACCTAGGAATGTCGACTCATTTTATGAACATGTGAAATTATTTAATCAAATTGTTTATTTTGGTTGACATCTCATTCAACTTTATTATTTGATTGCTACATTTAGAGTGGACTGTATGAATTAAGTTCTCATTTTAATTGCTAGTTTAGCAAAATGAATTTCTGTCTTCATACATTTGATTGGTTCTGCCATTAACCGAGCTTGATAAACATTATAAGTTGCCTCTGATTGTGTCTGGTCCGGTCTTAAAGCATTATTGTTTATTCCATGGCCTTATATTTGTCCAATTTATTACAAACTTAACCAGCTAGTTATGTGAAATACAGGGGTTCCCAAGCTAAATCGATCAGAGCTGGAAACTGCCTGTGAGGATTTCAGCAATATCATTGATACTTTTAATGGTTTCACTGCGTACAAGGGAACACTGTCTAGTGGAGTTGAGATTTCTGTTGCATCAACTGCAGTGACTTCTTCCAAAGACTGGTCAAAGAGTGCAGAGATGGCATACCGTAAAAAGGTTTGCCCATTTCTGATTACTAGTTTGAAATTTAACAAATAACGTTCATTGATTTTATCATGCATATCTCACTATGTTTTACCAAAATTTCATGACTACAAATCTTTTGGTCTGTTGTAGATTGAAACACTATCACGAATTAATCATAAGAACTTTGTAAACCTTATTGGCTACTGTGAGGAGGATGAACCGTTCAATAGGATGATGGTTTTTGAATATGCTCCAAATGGATCTCTCTTTGAGCATCTGCATGGTAAGGTTCTTAATGAACTTTTGATGGTGTGGATTTGGTCCATGTTGCTGGTGCAATGCTGGGAAAGCTGAGAGTCTCAAACATTTCTTCTGTGTTTTCAGTTGAAGAAATGGAACATCTTGACTGGAATACAAGGTTGAGGATTATTATGGGAGTTGCTTATTGCCTGCAATATATGCACCATGATCTGAATCCACCTATAGTGCATTCTAAACTTTGTTCACGCGCTATCTTCTTAACAGATGACTATGCCGCTAAGGTACATCCTTTCTTCTGTTATGGATTAGCTTCCACTTGTCTCCTTTTCATTTTTCACTTTTTAAAAATTTAACCTCTCTATCTATATTATGCTTTCTCAGATTGCAGAGATCTGTTTCTTGCCTCAAGCTACATCAAACTCAAAAATTTCTGGGGAAATGGAGGATTCACTGCCGCCCCATGTTGATTTAGAAACAAACGTCTACTGTTTTGGGGTTTTGTTGCTTGAAGTCATTTCCGGGAAGCTCTCATACTCGGAAGAACAAGGGCACCTTGAAAATTGGGTAAGTTTTGTATGATATCTCATAAACCGATCGCAGTTTTTGCCTTTAACTCGAGGCTAAATATTTGTTTTATCTACGTGCTGGATGGTTAATTCCTGTCTCCGATAACTATAAAATTTTAAACATGCAGGCTGCTGAATATTTGAATGACAAGCGGAGCATCGGCTACATGATTGATCCAAGCCTTAAGTCTTTCAAAAACAATGAGCTTGATGTCATCTGTGAGGTTATTCAACAATGTATCCAATCAGATCCAAGGCACAGACCAACAATGAAGGAGATCACCTCCAAATTGAAGGAAGTGATTTCTATCTCGCCTGATCAAGCAACCCCAAGACTTTCTCCCCTTTGGTGGGCTGAGCTTGAGATATTATCTGTGGAGGCAACTTAAGGCTCTCTGACTCTTGTCGAGCAGGAATCAAGTCTCTCTCATACTTTTATGTGAAAATACAAAAGTTAGCTTTTCGGTCGGTGCTACCCCAAAATCATCAAATACCACCAATCTTTGGCTTTCCCATCCCTTTGGTTTTTAGTCCCGTTATTGTATTCTTGTAATATGATTCATTCGAATCGTTATCTTTTCACCATTTCTCCCTAGTATTGCTCATTACTACAAGACTGTGATATACTGTTTCATTCGTGGGGTATTGAGCCCCAATTATATGTATTTCATGATTGACTTTTGTGTTGTAAAACACCAACATAGCACTGGGATTTTAGTCCTTGTGAATATATTAAAAGTGAGTTTGTTTTATTAATAGCTAGGCTGTTTATACTCAGAACTTCTGGTGGCCTTTGGAACAATTACTTGCTATGGAATTTATGAGTTCCAACTACTCCTGATGCAAAGTTTTCAGCTAGAACCGTACAAATGTAGCAGTTGGCTTCTCGTTGGAAAAAAGGACCTGTACTTTTCAGATTATGAAGGCGTTCTGATTCTCAGGGTATATTTGAAGCATTATTTCTAGATGGTCCGCAAGCAGATGAAGAATTATTCACTGCACCAGTTGCATTGCATCGCATGCATTTGGGGTTCGCCTTCCTCTTTGAATGCGAGCAGGAGTACTGCACTGGATGTATCCGATAATCTGTGCAACAGATATGTCTCGTTTTCATCATAAGTTTCCCCTTCTCAAAAACAAAATGAAATTAGATCGTTTTGAATTTTAGCCAAGGAAAAACTGAGGTTTTGCTCAGGAATAAAACCAGGAGGAAATTTCTCCCTTTGATTCTTTGTGGGGGGGGCAACGAGCAGGAGTTTCTACCAAAGGCCAAAAAAAGATAGAAAAAGACGGGTGACAGCAAGCAGCTCATCATGCCGCTATGCAAGGATAATCCATAAAATCCTAAATATAATTTTCTCAGGCAAAATTAATGTATTCATTGTTCTTCACTTGAAAGACTATAAATAAAAGATAAATTGCATGCAACAAACAAACACAACATCCAAAAACCAAATCAGTTTCCTAGCGTCCACAAGGCCCTTAGTCTTTTATTTCCTTGCTTGGTTGAATTTTCACACGCAAAAGAATGGCGAGCTTGGAGCCAGTTTCATCACTGGCCAGGATCTTTTTATATGAAAATAAATAATATTATAATATAACAACAATTAATATATCAAAAATCAATACCTCTGATGATCCCCTTGAAATATTGATTTTTGTGTACTTGCATATTACATATAAGTTTTAATCCTTTTTAATTAAGCCGATATTCAATTAGATTCTAATTTTGATTCATACAATATTCAGTCCTTAATTATTTAATTCATCCTTTTTAATCCTTTTTTACTACAGATGTTAATTGTAATTACCATCCTTCTATTATTTAAATTTAATTAATTGGGTCTTTTAACTATTAATTTCAATTATATGAATTTCTCTATTATTCAGTTCATAACTATTGATACCCCAAACTTATAAGACAAGTAAGGAATACAAAAGTATTTTTGTATAAATTCTTTGCATATAATGAGAGAAAAACATAATAAATCAAAATAAAATCAAAACCAGCTATTATTAGTTGATTATCGAATGAATTTGCTTGAATGTCTATAGACTAGATAGTAAAGAGGATCCAAATAATCGAATTACTTGTCGAGGAATCAAACTAATCAAACATCAGTAATAGAGGGACGTTGAATACAATTAACCTTTTTATTATGTTATTGAGATTGTATAGTTATTCACTTTTTTCATCCCTCGAAACCATCACAAAACGCCTTTTTTTTTTTATCCATCAAAACCTCTACATTTTCAGTCATCAAAACCACCATAAAACCCTTACTTTTCCGGCCATCGACACCAAAAAAGCCATGCTGCCATTGTCCAACCCCTAACAATTCTTAAAATAGTGACAATCACCAACCAAAACAACCCCGAATAATAGCAAAACAATGCCATAAAAATATAAAGAAAACAATAGCATAAAAATTAAAAGAAAGAAATCGAGATTAAAAAAGTTCAGTCGCTCTCAATATTGGGTGGTGGTGGGCAACACCACCTTCATCAACGGGTAGAGAAGATCGAATTGTATTGTAGCTCATTCTATATATTGTTTCTTAGGGTAATCTCGATTTCCTATGTTAATTCATGATGTTGTTCAATATTGTTTTCTTATTCACATCATTTGTAGGCACTTTTAGGGGTATAATGTTGCCGGAGAGAGATTTAAGGTGAAATAAGGCTGGTTTTCAATACCCCATGATGGGGTTGGGAGAACAAGTTTGAGAATTGATGTGAAGGATTAATGGTTTGGTCTTGATGTATTTTTGTGATGAATATTCTATAGCATTTTTATGCTTGTTTTGAATGATCGATGTCATATAGGCTCTTGTCTTTGCATAAAAATCGTCTTTCGCAAGATTATTGAAAATGTTATTATGGTGTTTTTGAGCAAAGATTGTTCAAAAAATAATATTTGTGACATTGTACAAAACTTGGAATGAAAGTTATCCTAAAGTTTTGTTTTACTTTTTTTATTTTTTTTGTGTGTGTTATTTCATAAAATAATTAAGTCATTATGATTGCTTGTGAATCTGAAATTGTTTTCATGCTAAATGTTGTTTTCATTTCTTTTTATGTGAAGAGCAAGCTCTTGAGGTTGTGTGCTTAAAGATTTGTTAAACTCTTGCATGCGTAAAACTTTTCAGAAATATGAATTTTGAATCTTTTTTATTCTAATTTTGTTTTTAATAAAAACTATCCCAAACTTTATTTTCTTTCTCTTGTCCTAATTTGCTTGATCATGTTTTATTTTGGCTTTGCTTATTATTTTATTTAGCAGTGTTTTTTTATGTTTTTTCTTGTTTAATTTGCATATACATGGAGTATTATCAAATAAGTCCTCGAGAATGATGACGAATGATGATATTTTAGATGAGTTTGCGTCATGTTTTTCAATCCCATGTTTAATTTTTATGTTTGTATCATTGAGTTTCAAGGCCATCATTTTTCTAAGAACATGATTTATCTTTATATGTTTTTTTCATAATAACAAACACACATGACTATTTAGACAATATTAGCATATAATCACAACTTATAACATTTTTTTTTTTAGAATAAACACTAAATAGTTTATTGTAAATAAGATGTCTTAGAACGATTTTTATCTTTATTTTGACATAACTAGTTGCTTTTCTTATAATTTTTGTAGGATCAATTTTAGATTTTTCTAGTTATTTTTAAAACTTGGTGGAGACACATTGTTTTTTTTTTTTAATTTTTCTTTAGTAACACTAAAAATACACCAAAGCAACATTGAGAGTATGTGGTCAACTTGGAATTAATTTATTCCTTTCGTAAATATGTTGCTTGACTTTAGATTTGATGCTTAATTATGCATAACTAACTTTTCAAAGCAACATTGAGAGCATGCAGTCAATTGCTCCATGTTCCTTGAAAATCCTAGTAACTAAACCATTTCATTTTGTTTTAAGCAATGCCATCCATTGGTTGGATTTTTAATGGTCTTTTTTTTTATTTACTAATAAAAAAAAAAACTTCTTATGTTCTTTCGAAATGTTTTATCATTTTTTTTTAATTTAGGAAAAAAAATTATTTAAATCTCAAATGCATGAATTCATTATTAATTGAGTCTATAACCTTTATTATCATCAATTTTTTTAAAATGTAATATATATTCAACAATTTCATCTCTTCATTGTTAACTATAGTTAAAAAAAAATTCTATCTAATTTGCACATCATTTTTGTGTACTCATTAATTTATACAAAAAATGCTCCAAATAAATGCTAGAAAACGTTAATATACATTCTTATCATCAAATTAACATGAATCTTTCCTCCATTTGAGAGTGTTTATTGAGTTAAAATGGTATGTTAGGTCTTATTGGAACTTTGTATTGGGGCCTCTTTGGGATGAATTAATGAGACCTAATAAGAACATGCAAAAAAACATTCAAACAACTTAAATTTAAATTACTAAATTCAAAATGAATAAAAATAATTTTAGTATATAGAAAAAATAGAGACCAAGTAACTAATTGATATTTTCTTTCACCTAGGATTCAAAATTTATATTTGGAACATGACCTATCATTACCACAAAATTAATAAATATAAATAAAAACACCGATGTAATTTTTTTATTTGTAGATTACGATGAACATTATTGACAAAATAGTCCCTCACTGTATCCAACGGTAAACACCGACAAAAATATTCTCTCGATATATACTAAGGGAATTACAATGGAAAAAAGAAAAAATGAAAAAAAAAACCAAGTATGATAATGTTATTTTTACAGACAGACTTACCAACAGATTTAAATATGTCAATTAAATTCATCGGTAAATCCGTCTGTAATATTTAATTTATGATTTGACAAGCGACCCTCCTCTCTCCCTCCCCCTTCGTTTCTGCTTCTTCATCTATTTTTCTCTACAACAAACATCATAACCCCCCTCAATTTTATCACAAATCAACTTCTCACTACAAATCTAGCCACCCCAACACTCAGTTTGTCAGCATCCCTATTTTAATTTAAATTTTATTAAGGATTCTTCATTTCAAGTAAGTAAGACTACCTATTTTTTTTATTTGAACTCAATTTTAAAATGTTAATTTTTATTGTATATTTTTGTAGTATATGTGTTTTGTGTAGATGTTTACTTGTTTTATAGCTTTTATCCCATATAAATTTGTTGTATGAATGTATGATTTGTATATGTTAGAGTTTGTTTATGATTTTATAATTGTATTTTTTTTTTTTGTAAATTGATGGAATTTAATTTGAATATGTGACTTAGGTGTTTTGTGATAAAATAAATAATATCTTATTTAGTGAGTTCGTTTTATATTTTATCAATTTTATTGTTGAGTTGAAATTTTCGATAAATGTATAAAAATTTAAATTTATGTAGATAATTGATAATGAATTAGTTGTACTATTAAAATAGTTTGAATAAGTATGAGTTAAATCAATGTTATGTTATTTATTTAGTTTATGTAATTAATTAATATATATTATCATCAATATTCTATATAAGTTTGATGTAAGTAATGGACGATCGTTCATGAATATATCGAGTTTCACCTGAAGGGTTGTATAGGATGAATTATTGTAATTGGGTTCAGGGTTTTATTAATTACACACTATTTAATTAGAAAAATATTAGTGGAGGCAGTATTAGATGTCCATGTAAAATGTGTAAAAATAAAAAAGTTTCTTGATCCAGATGTTGTAAAGATGCATTTTTTACAAGGAAAAAAAAAGGTTTATGAAGAGATACCTATATTGGTTTACACACGGAGAATTATATGTTCTTCATGAGATCATGGTAGAAAAGATGATTGGATTAACTTCTAGTTGTAGCAATATGTATAAAATAGTAGATGACAATATATGAGATTCTAGCAAATAAAATAATTAGACATTACTGAAAATATTAGTGACATGATGTATTGCAAGTTCATGAAACCTAAACTATAAATTAAGATTTTATTCCTATTAATATATTAATAGGTGATTATAATCATTCTCAAATTGATAATTACTTATAACAAAACTAAAAGGTAGTGAGGTAGTTTCATTATACATTATTACATTACAAAATAACTAAAACTCCTTAAGAAATTAATGTGCTCCTACTCACAAATTACTATTAATTGTCATAGTACAATGATGTATTTGCACTTCAATAATAACCTTTGAACTACGCATTGAAAGTAATTCGATCTTTTTACTAGAATGCAATTTTCATTTCCAAATTATACAAGGATGAATTAGTCTTTTTACTTTTTTCACAATAAAATAACTTTATTAACCTTAAAATAAAATCAAAGAGTTGCATCGAGGAGCTTATTAGTCTTCACACTTTCTTTAGCGTTATAAAATAATTTGATTACCCTTAAAAGCAAAATCAATTAAACTATTTTCGAGGAGCTTTTTTTCATTATATCCTAGATTTTGGTTATTATCAAGTTAACATAGGGACATTTTTGTATTTTAATAAATATTCAATATTATTATAAAAAAACTACATGCGCTATGAAGTGGGCAGACTCCATGCCCTTCGGGTGACGTATACAGTGTTGTCAGTAACTGAACGTCACCTTCAACAAAGATATTTGAATCATCCTGGTAGCCTCTTCATGATGTGGCAATTCATATGGCCAAAAAGCCTCTTGTTTAGCGTTAATGATCTTTTTTTCTCTCTCTCTCCTCCTCTATTTTTACGCCGGACTCTTCGAATTTTTTTTTATAATTTCTATCTTCTCTAGTTTTTCCCTATTCTTTTCATTACTATTTATTTTATTTGGAATAATTTATAAAATATAATTTCTTTCAATTTCACCCCCTTTAATTTATAAAATTGTTATTTTCCCTTCTTTTCTCTCCTCTCTGGTTTGTTCCTATTCTTTTCATTCTATTAATTTCTATTTGTTTTATTTAAGATAATTTTTTAAATTGATTTTTTTTTATATAATTTCATCATCTTTAAGTTTTTTCTCCTATCAGATTTGATCTTCATTATTTTGAATTCTATTTTTCTTACTTTGAGAAATTTTTTAAATTGGTATTTATTTTATGATTTCAACCTCTAACATTAAATTGGTTGGGAATTGAGCTTTTAGATTGAGCATAGGTCTAGGATTTTACGAGTTGCTAATTTTAGAGATTAACTCAAGTTTTGAAAGTTCACTCGAGTTTGCTTGGTTTGTTTTTCCCTTTTTTAAAACTTTTTTTTTTTTAGTTTCATTCTTCAGTATTTATTCAATTGAAGATTGAGCTTCATTATTTTTATTTATTTCTACACATTTTTTATTGTTTTAAAACCCAAACTAGCCTGATTTGGCGAGTTGCCCCATGACTCGGGGCATAGGTCGGGTCAAGTTTTAACAAAAATAATGAGAGTATTAATATGGCGTGACCTGGTCAAAAATCCAAGTTGACCCATGACCTAGTCAACTTAGATAAAATCCAGAAAACAAAACCTGACTTTTTTCCTTTTTTTAATTTTTTTTTCTCAAAATTATATTGTTCTTACTATTTTATAAACCTTTGGCCCAGGTTAACCTAGGTCAACCTACCTGACCCATGACCTGAGACTTGCTCGGGTCAACCTCTATATAAAGTTTAAAAGGTGTGAAATTTTATACTAATTTTAAAAATAACTCGGGTTATCTCGAGTCTTTTTATCTGTCGTTATTTGTTAAATTTTATTTGTTTAATTTTTAAAATTGATGTTTTTTTTTTGGATTTCTTCAACATTTAAT
>Ga0307517_10005958_pt1 | contig 18179 bp, 15 predicted proteins | sample 23_EM_MG_FD_194515 | JGI IMG/M metagenome (GOLD analysis project Ga0307517, IMG submission 194515) | Populus trichocarpa ectomycorrhiza microbial communities from riparian zone in the Pacific Northwest, United States - 23_EM | ecosystem: Host-associated > Plants > Roots > Unclassified | place... | reverse complement strand
CTCTAACCTTGACAATTATTTTATCCTTGTTTAATCCTTATATCAATATCACATCTCAAAGCTCTCTTCAACTCCTTTTCTGTTATTATCTATTTCTTTATTTGTAGTTTATACAGTTAACCTCCCTATACTTCGATTCCGGTCTTGGCAGGTTATTTATTACTTCGACACTCCTATACTTGGAAGAAGACATCAACTCTTTGGTCGTGTCAATAAACCCTAGTAATAGTACTTTTAAATATAAAATAATCTAAGAGTACTTTTAAAATAGAATTTGCATAGTCAACTAGTCTAAAAGTACTTTTAAATATTATTTATGCTAGAATAGTGAGCAAAAACTAAAATACAAATATAAATTAGTTTAAAAATACTTTTAAAATAAAATAATAAAGCCCAAATCTTAATAAATAAAGCTTAATCGGCATAATAAATTCTGGATCTTATTAGAAGATCTTCCCTATGCATGTTTTACTTTTACAGGAAATAAAGCCTTTAAAATATTGCTTTGATAGCCTAATAAACATTATTCATTATGGAAGGGACTAAAAGCAAGTAAATACTAAATGAGTTTTTTTTTCAAACAATATAATTTATTTCTATATTCCTAATTCCTTTCTATAATTTAGAAAAAAATAATTTATTTTTTAATTAAATGTATCTTCCTTAATATTTGATAAATTTTATATGTAAATACTTTTTTCATTTTATTGATTTTTATTATTCAAAATGAATCATTTTGAATGAAAAGTTAGTTTCCTTTGTTGTTTGAGATAAATGGATTTTCTTCCTTTAGAATTTGATAAGAAAAATAAAAGAAAGTAATATTGTATTTTTTTTATTTCTTGATATTTAACTTTATTACGGAAACAAACTTATGAAAAGATTCAATTGTTTTCAAGGTTTTTTGTTTAAAAAATTGATAAAAATAACAAATTATTAAGAAGGATACAATTTCTTGTTTTTTTATAAAAAACAATAGAGTGTATGTGTGCTAATCCCCTACCATGGTCTAGAAGCAAATTTTGTTTCAAAGAAAAACCATATAGGTGATAACAAAAATAAAAAAAATGACGTCGTTTTACTAGGCAAGAGCACACTCTTTATTAATGAACAGAAAAAATGCCAAACCGTTAGTGTTTTGGTAATTATTAATGAACAAAGAAAATGTCAATCCGTTTAGTGTTTTGGTAAAAAAATAATTGGAAATCTAACAGCAAGTGCAGTACTCTGGTACTTTTGGCCACCAGAAAAAGTTTTCTGCGACATAATTTTTAAACACGATTCGGTTCAAGATTTGAATTTTAAATTTTGACTAAGTTATCAGGTTTTAACCAAATCATCGGGTTGTCTAGATTAATTTTTTTTAAATTAAAACAATATTATTTTGATAAATAAAAAAACAAAAGTCAACGAGTTACAACTGTGTTTTTGACCGGATCAACCCGCCAGGTCAACTGGGTCACCCCAAGTTTTTCCTTACCCTATTTTTTCTTCAACCCGGCCCGATTCTAGCCTCGAGTCCCGGATTGACACGCCGAGTCAGGCCGAATTTCAAAATTATGCTCTAAGGTCAATAGATTGGTGATCCATACTATATTATTGGTTGGACAAAAGTTTTTTATAATGTAAAAAAAATATTAAGATTTTATTAGTTTGTTCAATAAAAATAATAAAAATATATGAAGTGGATTATAGACTTGATTGAATTTATAAGCTAATTTTATTTAATTATATAATAAAAAATAATGACATTAAATAAATTGAATTAAAAAAAATAATTATGATAACCTTTATTAAAAAAAATTATAAAAAAATTATGAATCTTAATTTATAAATAATTTAATGTTAAAAAATAAAATAAAAAAATTAAATAAAAATAAATAATAAATAAAAAGGATATAATTTCTTGTTTTTTGTTTTTAAAAAATAGGGTATGTGTTCTAAGCACATGCGTAACCTAGAAGCAAATTTTGTTTCAAAGAAAAGCCAAGTAGATTACGTTGTTTAAAAACAATTCTTTTTATTTTTTAATGGCGCCGTTTTCCTAGGCCTAGAGCACTCTTTATTAATGAACAGAAAAAATGTCAATTAGTTGAATACCCGCGCTACGCGACGGGATTACTTTTTATTTTTATAAAAATTATTGTAAAAAATTATAATACAAAAAATAATATTTTTTAATATTAATAATAATATTTTTTTAAATTTATTAATTATTTTATTAATAATATTAATTATAATAAAAATAATAATATTTATAACACAAATGATAATATTTTTAATATTCATACTATTAATTATAATAAAAATAATAATATTTATAACACAAATAATAACTATTTTTTATATGTATATTTATAATTATAATAAAAATAAAAATATTTATCACATAAATAATTATATTAAGAATTCTAAGGATGATTATAACACAAATAATAATATTTTTTATATCAATACTTTGAGTTATAATAAAAATAATAATATTTATAACACAAATAACAATATTTTTGATATGAACACTTTGAATTATAAGAGAAATAATAACATTTATAACACATTATTATATTAAGAAAACCAACGCAGGGTTAGGCGTGGAGGCGTCCAGGTCCAACATGGGGTTGGGTGCGGATGCGTCCAACCCAACATGGGGTTTGTCGCGGTCGCGTCAGCCCAACCTAGGATTGGGCGCGGACGCATCTAAGTCCAACATGGGGTTGGCCGGGGACGCATCCAACCCAACATGGGGTTGGGCGCAGACGTGTCCAGGTCCAACATGGGATTGGACGCTGTCATGTCCAGACCCAACATGGGGTTGGGCGTGGATGCGTCCACGTCCAACATGTAGTTGAGCGTGCTCTCGTCCATACCCAACATGGGGTTGAGCTAGAGCACGTCCAGGTCTAACATGGAGTTGGTCGCGGTCGCGTCCAAATCCAACATGTTATTACAACCACAGAAAAACCATATAGTTGATTTGAAGGATAAAATTAAAAATTATTATTATTATTATTTGTGCCATAAATATTATAATTTTTATTATAATTAAAGGTATTAATATTAATACTATTATTTGTGTTATAAATATTACTATTTCTATTATAGTTCAAAGCATTAATATAAAAAATATTATTATTTGCGGTACAAATATTTTTATTTTTATTATAATTGAAAGTAATAATATTTATTTTTATTGTAGTTCAAAGTATTAATATCAAAAATATTAATATTTGGGGTACAAAGATTATTATGTTTATTATCATTGAAAGTATTAATACTAAAAAATATTATTATTTTTTGCCCCAGTGCCACGTCGGGTCTGACCCTTAGCCCTGGGAACAGGGCAAGCCAGTCTCATCGCCACGTGGCGCGTGGGTCTGGCCCCGCAAAAGGGCAGACAACCCAAGCGCCAAGTGTCCTCACGTAGGGGCGCGGGCCTTGCTCCCGCCCAAGGCAAGGAAAGTTAGCCCCAACGCCACCTGGCGCTCGGGTCTAACCCAGCGCAAGGGCAAACAGCCCAAGCGCCAGGTGTCCCCATATGGGGGTGCTGGCTTGGCTCACGCCCAGGGCAAGGGCAAACCAGCCCCAGCACCACATGGCGTTTGGGCCTGGCCCAGCGCAAGGGCAAGTCAGCCTTAGCTCCAGGTGTCCTCACGTGGGGGCGCAGGTTTGGCTGACACCTAGGGCAACTCCACCAAAACTTGAAGTGACTATTTTCTTCCTAACCATCCATTCAATGTCAAATGTATCCCAGTGAAAAGACAACATCACCCCTCCCCCGTTGCTTTTGCAACTATTTGTGGCAAGGATTGAGTTGTCATTACACTGCTTCAATCCACAATGCTTTGAGTATAGGTAAATAGTAAGAGGGACACTGAGCCCTTTTAGTATATTGTATAATAGAGAGAAAAGGCCAATCCGTTTAGTGTTTTGGTAATAATAATTGGAAACCTGACACTAAATACAATATTGTGGGACTTTTAACCACCATAAAAGGTTTTCTTCTTTCCAAATATGCTCTTATTAGGATAAGTCAGTCACTTGGTACATGTTATACTTCAAGTTAAATATAATTTTTTTATATATAATATATAAAAAATATATTTAAACATTGTTAATGTATTTTAAAAAGTAAAAAAAAAATATAACTCAAGTTATAAATACGTTTAAATTCAATAAACTAGTTTCATTTAATTATATATAAAAAAATAACAATAGTAAATGGACCAAATAAAAAAAAAAGAGTGATTATAATAACCTATACAAAAAGAACACTTCACAAAAGAGAAAAAAATATAAAGCTCAATTTCTAGACAACCAATATTGAATGATGAAGTTAAAAAATTGAACAAAAAAATAATACAAAACACGCGACCTGGGTTGTGAGGCCAGGTTAAACCTATAAAAAAAAAATGAAAAGCATTATGATGCCCAATTCCTTACAATACAAATGTAAAAAGACAAAATCTAAAAGAAAAATTAATTAACAAAAAAGACAAAAGAAAACACCAGCAAACCCGAGAAAGTCCACCAAATTCCTAAACTAACACAATATAGAAGGACAAAAAAGAAAAAATATTCAATCTTAACTAGCTCTAGTCAACCCAAACTAACCAAAAAAACCCAATAAAAGACTGAGTTAATTCAGGCTAACCCACCAAAACCACAACTTAGGCTATAAGACTGGGATAATCCGTAATGAAAATCATGAAGCTTAATCTCTAACAAGCCCAATGTTGAAGAATGAAACTGAAAAATGAAATCATTGTAAAAAAATAATCTAAAACAAAAGATAAATGTCAATCAAGGTTAACCTTTTAAACTTGTGATCCAGATTATGAGACCGAGATCACCCAATTAAAAAAAAATATGAAACTTAATTCTTAACTAACTCAATGTCAAGAATAAAATTGAAAAAAAAGGAATTTTTAAAAAGTCTAGAGCAAAAAAAATAACAATCAAAATAATTTTCGCACGTCCCCGGCGACGTCGATGACGTTTTTTTTTGTTTGCTTGTTCTTTGGGAGTCGCCACCTAGTATTCGATTCAGGGTTACTAGGAAACCCAGATGTACTGGTCTTTGTCAGAGATTCATGGGTAAGGGACTGGTTGTGGCAAGAAAATATATTAGCACCTCTAGCGCACCCTACCTGAGGTAAGCTGCTTCGTGATTTGATGTGATTTAAAAGATTTTGAAAGTTGTCCTGCCAATGATTTCATAAAAAAAGAAGAAAATTTCTCCTCGGTAAAGATATCCTTATCTTATCAGGTAAAGAAAACTTAATTGCTCTAGGATCAATAAAAACAAAACAAACTTTTCTATTTAATATCTAGAATGCATCTTACGTATAAGATTATGATCATCGATACCAAAAGAAAAATATTTTTGATATTTTTTGAAATATAATCCAAATTCAATGCAAATTAAAACATTTAATTTTTTTTTCTTTTTTTTTTAGTTTTATCAGAACAACACATACATAAAAATTAATAACAAAACACCCACTCAAACACTTTCCTATTACTATGTTTAAGCACACACCCATTACATGATTACAAATCAATTAAAATTCAAAATAAACCAAACAACACCTTAAACAATTTTAAATTTACAAAATGAACCCCACAAAATTCAGGAAACAGTGTCGGGAAGCCCTCTGAAACTGCAGAAACAGTAGCGGCGCGTTGCTCCATGCGCCACCGTCACTAGCGGTGCGTGAACCCACGCGCCACCGCCAATGAAGGCAGCAAAATCGATGGATCGGGAACGTCTTCTTCTTCTCTGTCTTCCTACGCTGTCGGTGAGGACCACCATCACCTGCAAAAAGGGAAACAACGCACAAACAATAGTTGATTTTAATTTTTCTTTTTTGTGCAGGTCCGTTCTCGAGTTTGCTGCTCTATTCGGGTTTGTTATTCTTTCCATCTTCTTCAAGCGGCAGATTTGGCGGTTGTGAAAGGAGTGTTGGAGGTCAGAGCTGCGGGTGTCGCCGCTGGAGAAAGGGACAGCGGTGGGTCTATGGGCGCTGCTGGAGAGAGAAGGCGGGCAGATCTGTGATGTGCAGAGGGAAGGTCCTGGCCGGGCGTCTATGGTGAGCGGCTGGAGGAGGGGAGCTTGTCCGGTGTGGGAGATGGAGGTGCAGCGGCAGCTCCGGGTCTGTCGGGTATTTGTGGAGGTCGGTGTGCATAGAGGCTGAAGAAGGTAGGACCTGCTGGCTAAGGGCGAAAGGAAATGGGGAAACAATGGAGGTCGGTCTGTGAGGGAAATGGAAAGGGAAACGGGGGGGGGGGGAAGACTGTAATATCAGAGAGGGCTAGAAGCCTTTTGCTTTCTGGTTCCCTTTGGTCGAAGGGAGGGTGGCGCTGGCTTTGGGAGGAAAGGCTGGTGAGCAGGGAAAGGAAAGGCCTTGGCTGGTGAGAGGAGGAGCGACTGTGAGAGGGAGATGGTGGCTGGAGAAGGGGAGCGACCAAGGAAGAAGAAAATCCAAAACAAGGGGGGTGCGGCTGCTCTTTTTGTTTTTGCCAAGTGGGGGCGGCCGGCTGGTTTGAAAGAGATGGGTTTTTAGGGTTAGGGTTTTTTGTGTTCCCTTCAAATGTGAAAAATTACCCCCCTTTTTGTATGTGTTGGAAACTCCTATTTATAGGCAAAAATGTTGCTAGGTCCCCAAACTTGATCCCTCAACTTCTTCTTTTTTTTTTTTGTAAATTTGATTTTTCTTATTTTTTTTATTTTTCTTATCAACATCGACTCGAATGAGGAAAATCATTGATTTTAAAAATAACGCGTTAAAAGTCGAACGCGTTACCTTTGAAAATTTAAATTCTTTTGAGACAATGTTGAAAATGCTAAAAATGATGCAAATATATTAAAAACGTATTTTTTGGATTTTCGTTGTTTTTCGCTATTTTTGGATTTTTCAAAAAAAATTATAAAAAAGATGGATAAAAAATTGGGTAACAACAATAATAAGGACCACATTTGAAATAAAATGACAGGATATATATATTTTTTTCAAAGATCAACACTCTCAAGCAGTGGAGAGAGAAAAGAGAGGAGAATGAAAGAAAAGGGGGCTACCACTAACACGATAAAATAATTGATGTCTTTTCTCAAATGTAGATATGTCAAAGTAATAAATAAACCGGTAAGATCAAGGTCGATCTACTAGGAGGTTAAGGATACAAAACCAAAAATAATTTTTTTTAAAAAAAATAGAGTTAAAGAGATCTAAAAGATGTGATATTAATGTAAAGATTAACAAAGATAAAACAATTGATAAGATTAAAAGATCTACTAATGGTATTTGAAATAAGTATAGTCCAAACTCTTTTTATTACTTAGCTGGAAACCATACACAAAAGAGGTTTCAATTAAATGATTTATAATTAATAGCTCATTTTAAGTTATTAACATGATCATATTAATTATTCTTACTTATCTCATTTGACTAACGCCAATACTTGTAAATATTATCATGTAAATATTATCAAGCATTCATTGTGTTAACTTATGTCAACAACAAAACAGGATCCTTTCATAATATAGGAGCCGATTCTTTATGCGGCAATCTATAAAAGAATCAAGTATTTGTTATGCAAAAGATTGCATACCACAAATTGAGACTCGCCACTTAACAAGTAGGGTATTAAATTTATTAAGATAACAATTATAACACATGTTAATACCAAACTTTCTTGAATTTAAACATTAAAGTCCATCTTGAGTTTTTATTATACTTATTCTTATATCATTACTTAATATTTTCATCTTAGCAAAAATAAACTTAACTAAACATAATTAAAAACAAAAACATAAATAAATAAGGTAGGAACATATATATGATATAAATTAACTAAGTATAATAAAGAAAATGATAAGCATAAATAAAAGTTTAATGATAATATAAGATGAAATAAAACTTGAATATTACAAAAATACAAAGAAAGAAAGCAAGATCATGGATATTGATATGAAAACCAAGATGTCTAAAGGAATGAAAAATGCTCCTTTTTATAAGCTAAAACTTAGAACTATTGTTGGTGGCTAATTAATTTGGTGGTTTAACTAATTTGGTAACTAACTATTTATTTGGTAGCTAGACATAACATTATTTATAACATTGTAATCTAAACAGATGGTCTTCATGAAAGTTATAGGTATTTTGTTTTAGCTTTCTAACAAAACAAAAAGAACGGGATTATTTGGACCTCTAAAACTTCAAATATGGGCTAAACACCAAATAATGTTTGGGCTACAAAACATATTCAAATTTTTTTTTTGTTGCTAAGATTTGAACTGGAAAACGATAGTATTGAATCTTAGGCTTCTCGTCAATATTTTATGCCTACATCTTAAGTTTCCATCAAGATAAACCAAATTTGAATCTAATGTTTATAGCTTTAGTTATAACCTAAAAACCAAATGGTGTTTTAGTTTGAATATAACCAGCCTAATTAGTATTCTTCTCTAAACATAACCTTATCTTTGTCTCTTCACATAAACCCCAATTTTAATAATTAAATGCATCAATCAATCCTCTAAATTGTGAGATATGTCTATTTTACAAATCTGCATTAAAAACCAAACATTTACCATAAATTAAAAATATCTTATATTATCAAATTTGTTATTATAAAACGTGCTTAAGTTAAAAAATTTATTAATACTTTAAGTGCAATATGATTATACAAAACCTTAATAAAAATATATTTTTAAGTACTTATCAATCATGTGCGTCCAATCGTGACATGCACTGCATTACTGGTAAGAGCTCACCATGCCACTTCCAATGCAATTATGAATGACGATGTTTCAAAATTGGAGGCAGGCACATGCATCACTAACTTGCCTCCACATATTGGCTTCTATGATACACACACAAGCCAAGTTGTCTTGCACACCACCCTAGCATACCATATTTGTTTTAGATTTCTTAAGCCTTAATTGTTTTAGATAAACATAATTTTATTTTATTTTGTCAAATTAAGCATCAATCGAAAGCCAAAATTTACCTTAACATTGCAATAACCATATATTTAGGCAAACAAAACAAACTACCAAGTCAAATACCAAATAAAGCAATATGAAAGGATCAAATTAAAAAAAAAAACATTGAGCGACTAGAATAAATGACTTGAATTCTTTCCCTGACCGTGCAAATCAGCCCCTGATTTTAGCATAAAAAGGACTATACATTTGTTCAAACTTCAAGTTTGTTCGCCGAAGCTCCAATTCTTTTAAATTATTAAAATTGAATTTTGTTTCTCCAAACCAAGCATTAACCGAGTGAGAAAATATTTCCCCAACAACGTGAGATCCCTATATATAAGCATAAAAAACTAATTATCAAGACTAATCCCAAATCAACACAATATAAAGGATCAAATAAAAAAAATAAAGGATAAAAATAAAGAGGAATCATTATGCGAATTAGGAGTGAATATTCCTCTTGAAGAGTACAACAAATCACTGAGGAATTTTTGTTTTTTTTTTTTTTTTTTATAATAAACTTTAGGGATACTGAACTAAGTTACCCTTCCTTGATTTCCCATCCAACCTATAGCCAAATAAAGAACCACAAGGATTTTTAATAGTGGTGAGGGGTAGCACGAATAGAACCATTGTAATTAAAATTAAAAACAAAAACTAATTGCCAGCAAGAATTCACTATAGCCTACGAGGACAAATACTTTGGATTGTTATAGGTTTCCCCATTTTTTTTATTAAAGTTTTTTCTACTACTGCAATTAATTTCGTTTTCTTCCAATTCCTTCCCTCTATATTACATTGGATCGAAATTAGGCTTGATAAATTTTTTTATTTGCTTTCTCTAGATTGATTTAGTTTCAAAAAGTCCTAACATTGTTGATTTTGCAAAACAAAATTGATGTCATTACTTGTGAAATATTGAAAACACATAAATCAAAATTGACAATAAGTCAAATATTGAGGCATTTTTTAAATGGTTCATGGAGTTCTTTTCAAAGATTTTGGGCTCTGAAATTTTTTGATTTCTTTTTTGGTTTTTATAGCTTGAAATTTTTATGTTTTGTTCTAAAATTTTATTTTGTTCACATTTCGGTCATTAAGTTTGAAAAATTAAAGAAACATAGTTGTTGGAAAATGGATAGGAGAAGAGAAAAAGTGATTGATTAATAAGATTCTATGAACAAAAAGATCAAATTTGATGTCCTTGTGTTCCTCTTAATGAAATGAGTACAATTAAAATGTTTTTGAGCTTTTACATTACTAGAAAAGATAAAATGGGGTCCTGTTTAATTTTATGTTTAAGAACCAATTTAGGTGAAAATATGCTAACAATAGGTTTATTGAATTCAAAAAAACCCTAACCTGATTTTCAACCACCTCTTTAATGATCAAAATCAAAGCAAGCAAAAAATGGAAGGTCTATTTTATTTTTTTTAAAGAAAATGACAGACAACATATCATCTATATTTTGGGCAAAAATTAAAAAAAAAAATAGAAGAGGTCAGACGCTTGGGCCACATCTTTTTGGTTTTTTTTCTTACATGGTTTTTGTTTTTCAAAATTGTTTTTGTTTTTTGTTGAATTTTCATTGGAATGCACTATAAAAAAAAATGTCTATCATGATATTTAAATTATTATTCAATTTTTTTATGGTTCTTAAATAATATTGAGGTTTTTTATGGAGATGTTAACAATTTTGTTTTTCAAATATCTTGCGCCTAATATGCCAAAAACAAATTGCTTATGAATATTCAATAAAAATAATTTTTTGTTCTTTGAATCTTTCAATAGATTTTTGACATGATTTTATCACACATGTTAATTTTTCTTTCCTTCATCCACATATAAAGTATTAAAAAATTATTTTGATATTATTATAGGTTTTTTTTCCAATTAAAAAACATGTTTTCTTAAAATAATAAAAAGATGAATTAATAAGAAAATTGAGTTTGGATTTGAAGAAATACATTTTTTCTCAATAATTTTATTCATTGTTTTTTTATGAAAATCTCAATTTTAAAATAGTTTAATTAAATAAAAAAAATTAAAAATAACAAGGTTATTAAACCTGATTAGGGTCATGAATTAGATTACAAGTTAAATAGATTAAACCAGTTCAACTCAAATCTACGATGTTCTCATTTAAATAAATTTTTTTATAGAAAAATTAAAACAATATTATTATTTTTTTAAAAAAGTCAATATAGATCGGGCTAAGTCATATATATGAAATCCAATCTCATTTACTTTGAAACTCTGTACACCTTATAATATAGGTTAATAAATCACCATGTTAACTTGCCACATGGGGTTGGATTTTCTAATACTTCTGAAAAGTCCCCCCCAGCAGCTGACGAGCAATTAATTAGTGATTGCTAGAGATAAACACGGTCCCTTTCGACAAACCACACACCTTAGTGTGTTTTTTGGAATATATAATTAATGGGGAAATCCATCCTTTTATCCTAAATTATAAAACAGTCACGAATTAGATTTTAATTTTATAAATTATTTTAAATAAAAATTACTTTTAAAAATCCATATGTATTTTTTTTAATGGACAAGCAGCTTCTAGACCATATATTAGTATTTAAAAAAAATTGTGCTTGTATTCTTTTATCAATCTTATAGACACATAATTTTAATATAATTTCCTCTTAAAATCTAATTTTTCAATCTACTTTTTCTTTATAACGTTAAGCTTTAGTTGCCAACAATTTACTTCAGATAAGTTTATTTCTAACGGGCTTAAAAAAATTTTATGACCCTCTTTTTTTTTTTTGGGTAGGTTCAAGGGAATAAGCATGCCTAGAAGCTTGGTAGTGTGTCAAGCCTAGCCACACAAGAGCTTGATAGTGTCGCAAGTCCCGAGCATGCTGGGTTTGGCGTCAGCCACACCCAGAGGCTTTTTGGGTTTGACAGTGTGCTAAGCCCGACATTTAGACTTAGCAGTCAGTCAAGTTCAAGATAACATGGGTCTGGAAAATATGTCAGACCCAAGGTATTTAGACAGACTCAAGAAACTTGAATTTGGCAGTCAGTCACGTCCAAGATAACATGGGTCTGGACAAATATGCTAGACCCAAAGTACTTGGACTTGGCAGTCATCCAAGTCCAACGACAACATGGGTTTGACAAACATGTCAAACCCAAGACACTTGAATTTAGCAACCCGCCAAGTCCAAGGTAACATAAGTCTTGCAAACATGTTAGATCCAAGACACTTGGACTTGGCATTCGGTTAAGTCCAAGGTAATGTGAATCTGAAAAGCATGCCGACCCAAGGCATTTGGACTTCGTGGTCAGCCATGCCCAAGGTAATGTGGGTCTGACAAAGATGCCAAACCCAAGGAATTTGGACTTGGCAATCCGCCAAGTCTAATGCACTTGGACTTGGCAATCAACCAAGTCCAAACCAATATGGGTCTAGCAAAAATGTCAAACCCAAGACACTTGGACTTGACAATTAGCCAAGTCCAAGGTAACGACCATCCTCCCTTGACATGTCTATGGGAATGATCATCCTCCATTGGGTCTAATTTCAGGGAAGAACTCAACTTTCATAGGCTTAGCTACATTTGAAGTCTTAAACTCTGATCTCACTAAACCTTTTTAGGTGTATAAAAGCCCTCTAAGGACCCACCATATTCTCATCAAATATTAATATAGATGTAAGGTATATTTATCCCTCATTAAATAGTATAAGAGTAATTATGCTGCAAGCCCTCCTTTTCACAAAAGGACAAGACTCGTGAGTTATAAATACATCATGAGACATTTAGAATAAATGTTCACAATCGTTATTCTCTACTGTGTGTGTGTGTGTGTGTGTAAAGAAAGAGAGAAAGGGAGAGGGAGAGAGAGAGCATATCTCTCTAGAATATTCTTGTATTTTCTTTTTCTAAAAAGATATTTATTTAAGTATCGAAGAGTCCCCACCTCAATCAAAAAGGACATTTTGTAGGTACTAGCCACAAGCAGTTTTGGCCTACCAAAGACTAAGTATAAACTATCAACTACCTTGGCTAGGAAGAATAGAGGAGATTGATAGGACCAATTAATTAACCGATTGTCCAACTCGAGAGCCCTATTCCTAGGCTAGTTGGGTTTTTGAGACATCATCAGTGGTGCCGTATGTGGAAAACTGATCAAAAAGCCATCGATTTCTTCCTAAAACTTGTTTTTAGCATTTCCAGGGCATTTTATGGCACATGACTAATACCCATCTGGGCTAAGATGTGGGACAAATCAATTTGTTTCCACAAACACTCCTACCCAATAGGAGCTTTTACAACTTACTAGTCAAGTGCAACTCCTCACCCAGGTCGTGTTGACAATCCGAGGGCAAAATTAGACCTTGCCACCCTAACAAATCTTAACATCGTCAACAACATATAATGTCTTATTACCATGGCCACTAGTTGCACCAGGAGCTTGTAGACAATTACACTACCTAGAGGAGATTAGACAGAATAACATTCATGAAAGTTCTTCAAAGGATCTTTCCTACCATTGTTACACCCATGCACAGAGCAAATACTACAAACGTACTCCCCTTAATTACTATGGGACGGACACCGATCATCATAACAGTTGTTCTACGCCAAGCCTTCCAGGCTCCCAATAGCCCAACATACAAAGAGCTAGGAGACAGTTTATGCACGAGCATGCCCAAGAGAATGAACACACCTCAGGGGAATGTTTATAATCCCAATTAGTGAAGGGTTTCTCCCTTGTCCAAACACATTGAATACTTGATTCCCTGAGGAATACTTTTTTATGAATATGAGTTTGGACAACTATGATGGCTTGGCCGATCCAAGAGAACATGTGCAAAATATGCACGATAGCTTGGATATGATCATCCAAGACCATGACTCAATATGCAAGATATTCCCTACAACCTTCAAATGATCTGTGCATTATTGGTATAACAACCTAGAACCATACTTTATTGAAGATTTTAGTGACCTATATGCCAAGCTAGTGGCATGCTTTAGCATCAATATACCCACCAAGAAAACCTCCATAGAGCTTTTTGGTGTTACCTAATAAAAGGATGAGTCTACATGGGTATATTTGAGGAGATTCAATGCGGGGATGCTCAAGGTGGAAGAATTGATTGGGCTAATAGCCTTGGAAGCCTCTTAATAAGAGGAGTAAGGGAACATGTCATCTAAAGAAAACTTTATGTCTTACCAGATAAAAGCTTATCCAAAGTAAAACAATTTATGGAAAATCATATACGGGTTGAAGATGTCAGTTTACTTTGACATGAACCTCTTTGTTTTTACAAGGACAACCATTGTCAATGATTTCCAAAGTGAAATAATCAGGGTACCTAAAGCCAACATCTTAGTGCCACCCCAATGATATGTTTCCTCCTAAGAGCCTCTTTCATACCTATCACTCAGATCAACTCAGGATGTATAATCCTTAATAAGAATGTAAGTTTCTTAAATATGAATGCTTATTCAAAATAACTTTTTTATTTTCTCCAGGTGATCCCTAAGGGCGGTAGCCCCACCACTCTCCAAGGGATATATGTGATCTTCCTAGTGTTACATACACCACTCTTCTAGAAATAGATGTAATCTTCCCAATGATATATGCACCAATCTCCAATGGATGAATATGATCTCCCTAGTGTTATATGCACCAATCTCAAAAGGATGGATGTAGTCTTCCCAATGCTATAAGCACCACTCTCAGTGGGTGGGCTCCTAAGCCCATGACAATGATGGGAAGGCTGATAGCACATACTCTTCAAAGAACCTCTAATCACTTAGAAATTTCTAAGTATAGGTTCACCCTTTTTAGGTTCCCACTATCCACTTAGAAATTCTCTAAGTATGGGATCAACGCTTGATTTGTTTGGAGATAAGAATTCCACCAAAGCAAGTTGATTTCCTTCAATGGGTTCCCCCTGGTCACTTAGAAATATTTCTAAGAATAATCTTTTTCCTCATGTTTTTCTCTTACCCTTTAGGGAAATTTTTGAAGTATGACTTCCTTCATACCCCTCCATATGGGTTGTCCAATATATCATCCAAGGTTTCCACCCCTTTGTTCATACGATGAAAAATCAACGAACTCGTCATAACAACCGAGTATTTTTACAAGTTTTTGCGTATCAATATCATAAAAACTTGGAGGGCTACTGATAAACCTATTTTTAACGGGCTTAAAAAACCCTTATGAACTTCCTCCCTTGAACATGCCTAAGGGAATAACCATGCCTCAACTAAGGGTTTGATAGTGTTTTAAGCCTCGGGCATGCTAAGTCTGAAGCCAGCCACACCTAGATGTTTTTTGGGCTTGGTAGTGTGCCAAGCTTGGAATTTAGACTTGACAATCATCCAAGTCCAAGATAATATGAGTTTGGCAAACATGCCAGACCCAAGACATTAGGACTTGGCAGCCCATCAAGTCCAAAGATGACGTGAGTTTAACAAACATGTCAGATCCAAAACACTTGGATTTGACAGTCAGCGAAGTCCAAGGTAACGTAGGTGTGACAAACATGCCAGATCTAAGGCACTTGGACTTGGCAGTCAACCAAGTCTAAGGTAACGTGTGGATTGGGCATTCCATCGAGTCTAAAGTAGTTGGACTTGATAGTCAGTCAATTCCAAGGTAACGTGGGTTTGGCTAACATGCCAAACCCAAGGCACTTGGACTTGGCATTCCATCAAGTACAAAGTAGTTGGACTTGATAGTCAGCCATGACCAAGGTAATATAGGTCAGGCATCTTAAGGCACTTGGTTTTGGCAATCCGTCAAGTCCGATGCACTTGGATTTGGTAATCAGCCAAGTTTAAGGTAATGACCATCCTCCCTTGGCATGTTTATGAGAATGATCATCCTCCCCTTGAGTCTAACCTCGGGGAAGAACTCATCTTTCATAGGCTTAGCTACATTTGACATCTTAAACTATAATCTCCCTCCACCTTTTTAGGTGTATAAAAGTCTTCCATGGACCCACCATATTCTCATCAAACATCAATACATATGTAAGAGATATTTATCTTTCATTAAATGTTATCAAGGTAATTACGTTGCAAGCCCTCCTCTTCATAAAAGGACAAGACTTATGAGTTATAAATACACTATGAGACCTCCAGGATAAAAGTTCACAATCTTCATTCTCTACTACATATATTTTTTTAGAGCATCTCTCTCTAGAATATTCTTGTATTCTCTCTCTCTAAAAAGATACTTATTTAAGTATCGGAGAGTCCGCACCTTTACCAAATGAGACCTTTTATAGGTACTAGCTACGAACAACTTTAGCCTACCAATGACCAAGTATAAGTTATCAATTACCTTGACTAGGGAGAATGGAGCAGATTGTTAGGACCAATTGATAAATCAATTGTCCAACTTGGGAGCCCTATTCCTAAGCTAGTTAGATTTTGGAACATCATCAACTTCAATAAATTTATTTTTCATTCATAACTTTATTTATTCCTTTCTTTACATTTTTATTTATTGCATTAGTATTTTTATTAATTAATATATAACTTATGAGTTGATTTTAGTGTTTATTAACTCTTGCTTTTTCAATCATTTTAATTTGTTTAGGTTTTCGTACAACTTTCGCTATTTTTTAATTCTTTTTTAGTTATATCATGAAATTTATATTCTATGTTATATTAATTTTGTGAATTGAGTTCTTAACACTACCAGAAAACCGGCGAAAACCAACGAAATTACCGACAAAATATTTTCGTCGGTAATTCTTACCGATGGAAATAATTCTGTCTCCAATTCTGTCGGTATATACCAATGGCATAACTCCATCGGCGATCTGGTGGGTATATACCGATGGCATAACTCTATCGGCGATATGGTCAGTATATACCGACAGAATATTTTTGTCGGTATATACCGACTGTATCGCCGATGGCCTATACAGTTTGTTTGGAAAGATGCAACGGTGTGGTGACGTGGAGTTTTTTCAGACGATTTTACCGACGGATTCAAACTGAGATAGCCGTACAGTGACGTGGCACTTTCACCGTCGAAATCACCAATGGAATCACCGACGGATACATTCCGTCGGTGATTCCATCGGTAAAAGCCATTATATACCCCCTCTGCCGACACTCTCTTCCTCTGTTTCTCCTTCTTAAAATTCACATTTAAATGTTAAAACTAAAAAGGATAGATTTACTTACAAAAAATGATAAAATCAACAAGAACGGATATTGTGACCACGTATAAAAGTATAAGAAACTTGAGTGCTCGTGTTGAGAAGAGTGGAGAGTTGGGATGGGTGGTTGGCTGCAGTTTGGGAGGGGAGAGGTGGGATGGGAAAGAAGAAGGGGAAGAAGAAGGAGAAACAGAGGAAGAGAGTGTCAGCAGAATGATGTGAAATTTGGTGGGTGGAAGGAAAAGACAATTTCCAACAACTTTCAAGAAGAAGACCTGCTCAAATTCTGATGGTAACAATGACATTTCATCCAAACAAGAGCTTGAGGGCTATCCACCACGTCCACCAGCAGCACTACTCAGTATTTTAGCCATATCTCGAGCTCTAGTGATCCAAATGCTCTGAAAGTGTATGGGTGGAAAGATAAGATGATTGCCAAAAACTATCATGAAGAAAACTTTGCCAAATTTGGATTGCATCAATGTCATTTCATCCAGCCAAAATGCTTGAGTGCTACTGTCCACCAAGTCCACTAAATCAATAGTTGGCCACTACATCAATAATCAATTACCAAATGAATAGTTCCTAATTTTATCCTATAAAAGGAGGCATTTTCCATTCATTTAGGAATCTTGGTTCTTCATATCAAGATCATGTTCTTGCTCTCTCTCTTTATATTTTTGTAATGCTTAAGTTTTGCCTTCATTAATCTCTTGTTCATGCTTTTCATTTCCTTTATTATACTTAGTTAACTTATATCATGTTTATGTTCTTATATTGTTTATTTATGTTTTTCTTCTTCATAATGTCTAGCTAAGTTAATTATGACAAGGTGAAAAGGTTTCACTAATGGTGTTAGAATATGTATAATATAAACTCAACATGGACTTTAATGTTTACATCCAAGAAAATTTGCTATTAACATGTCTTATCATTTTTATCTTATTAACTCTTAATACCTTGCTTGTTAAATGGTTAATCTAGATTTGTGTTGTATAACACTTGGTACATCAAATACTTGATCCTTCATAGTCTTCG
>Ga0307517_10005957_pt1 | contig 18179 bp, 22 predicted proteins | sample 23_EM_MG_FD_194515 | JGI IMG/M metagenome (GOLD analysis project Ga0307517, IMG submission 194515) | Populus trichocarpa ectomycorrhiza microbial communities from riparian zone in the Pacific Northwest, United States - 23_EM | ecosystem: Host-associated > Plants > Roots > Unclassified | place... | reverse complement strand
GTGATCAGCTTGCAAAGAAATCAATGGGTTCGACTTAATAAAAAATGAAGTTTGGTACTCACAGGTCAATGCGAACTGCTTGATGTTCCGGATGCCAGCGGTTTCCTTGTATAATCACGCGGATAAACAGTCTCGCCTTCGGGTGTCTTCAATGTAATGTAAGGGTCTCCCTCTTCTCGTATAGCGGACGGCACTAGGAAGTATCCGTTGGGCAAGAATGCATTGAATTCGTTGACAAGCGATGGATAGCCAACGAACAACTCGCAAATCCTAATCACGACCTCGCTATCACTGAGTCTGGTGAAAAGACCATCAATGAGAGAGCGATTAACAGGGTGTGGATGTACCTGGATTTTTTGTAGGCTTTCATGATTCTGATGAATTCTTTGTATCTCGGGGGATCGTCCTCAAACTCCAGCTCTATGCTGTCGACGAAGCTGTCGGCATCGACTGTATCGTCCTCGAACCCCAGCTTGATGCTATCGAAGCCGTCCGTTTCAACTTTACCGTTGCTCTTGACGAAGCTGTCCGCGTGAACTTTATCCATGAAGTTGTCCGCGTCTACTTTATCCATTATTGCTGACATATTTCCGATGGAGCGGAAGGGTGGATGTTGGTCTGAAAGCCTGGGGACGAATCAATGGAGGGAACGAGCAGAAGATGACCACTTCTCACATTTCAGAAACCGAGTGTCGGACCGATTCTCCGAGTTCAACACTGCCCTGGGGATAAAAATCCGTTATAGAAGAATACAAATGCATGCAGATCTTGTGCGATAGTCATTTTGGTTACATTGAGAGGACTTCCTGTGAACCTGTATATCGCTGCAGAATGGATCGCGGACGCGGATAAGCATTCCATAGGTGACCCCGACAGCGTACCTCCCGTTTCGTGGGAGCAACGAGATAGGCGCCGTACGATCCCTCCTAACACCGGAAGAACAGAGGATGGCTACGTGCGCGGTGAAACGACCATCATGATTGAGATTGAACCAATCACCTTGACACCGAATAACTCTCACTTCTGACAATAGTCAGTACCCTGGCACGGCGGGGGCACCAAGATCACCGATCAAGCAGAAGCAGAGAAGCTAGCAAGTTTCCTGGTTGAGCGAGGTAGAAGGTTAACGGAGTCAACGTTGCAAATGATGCGGAGCTCATTGTTACGGCAGTGTTACTAAACTTAGAAACTACCGCCATGCTCCTCATCGAACCGCTTCCAGTCGAGACGGTCTTTCTCTCAGCGGGCTGGAACAATTGAAGAAAACTCCAAACCAGTCTCAAACCTATCTGCACTGATCATGGGCCCTTCCAAAATCCTTTATAAGGTCATGGATTACACGGACTCTCATTCTCTTTTAGCGTCGTATTCGACATCTTCGTTTTTATCCACAGACCCGACGGATGAATCACTCTCAGCGTGTAAACTCCACAGCGCATTGGTTCGGGGAAAATCGACCAGACATGCGCAATACGATGTCCAGACACCGGCTTGCCAATGAGACACTCCTTAGTGAGCGTGATTTTCTTTAAAAACGCTGACCCTCCTCATCCACTTCAAGTAATCGTGCTTGGCCTTACCTTTTTGGTCTGTGCCGCAATCATCTGGTGCTGCCTCTCCCCCGTTTTTCGAGCGAGAGCTAAAAGGCCTGGCCTTTCGGATCACGACCCCGAGGTCACTCTGGAGAATGAACCCCCTTATTTCGAATCTGCACCTCCTTTCACCAACACGAGCGCACGACACGACCCACAGAACTCAAAAATTTCATACAATCGGACTCGCTCGGTGACTCTTCCGGACACAGTCTATGTTCCATTCCAACGCGACGGTGTTTCTCGTTCTATCCCTGAATATAGAGGTCGCGAACCTGAACGGGGTCGTAATTTGTCCAGCTTACCATCTCTCCCGTGTCCCCTGTATCGCCCAAGTAACGACCCTTTCTTGGGCCTAATCGAACAAGACCTTCAGCCCCCTGAATATTCATCTCCTCCGCATTCTCCTTCCAATCCAATTCTAACCCAGGCTTACACTCTCCCAATCAGCGACATGCCTGCCCGGTTCCTCGAAGTTAACGGCCTTGATCACGAAACCACGTCTCTTGGCCCCAGTGTCTCGTTAGACACTTGCCTCCTTCGGAAACCCGCTGAATTGAAGGACTTTCCGCTTTCGCGATCGCAACCAACCATAACGGGATTCAGAACTTCCAACAACTTGAACGGAACCCTGCCCTCGCCTGAAATGTATACCGCGAACAATACCATTTCGAATTCCGCTTTATATACCCCAGGAACCACTCGGCCCTACGGAACGTATACCTTTGTAGACCACTCTGGGCACATAGTGATTCCACAGCTGTTGCCCGAGGAGAGTACTGCTTCCGATTCGACCCTCACGATTGGTCCATGCGACCTGATTTCGACCGCCGGAGGCTTATCGGACACCTTCCTTCTGGGCCATTCTGAGGACCGCACGTATGAAGACGCAATCACAACTCTTGCCAGTGAATATTTTGCAAGCGACGGGATTCTCCGCCCTGCAGACCTTGACGAAGTGCCGAACATGCATGAAGCGAGTCTGGTTGGGACCAGCTCTACGAAAATTAGCATTTGACTTCGGACTCATTGCTTCGGAAACATCGGTTTAGTACACTTTCTATTTCTCTTATCTCTCCTATTTTTATAATATTAATTGTTACGGTATCTTGTCTTCACACTTTTCACTAGCAGTCGCCGTCGAAACAAATATTCAGAATAGTAATCCGCGATTAATACAAGCATATAGTATGTATCTGGAAATCTCTTAAACCTGTTCCTTAGTTATGTCCCTTCGAGGAACGGTTCCAGTTCTGATGAGCCACACCTTGATCGCGACGCTGTTTGCCTAGTAATAGAGAGAGATATCAGTCAAGTGTAACTGGAATTGAGGACAAAACAAACCTTGAGTCTGCCGGACATGATTGCCAGTGACAGAACCGATTATCTGATCCATATTGCCAAAAACGCGTTGCTTGGTGCCCTGAGCGTAGCTACCCTCGCCCTTCGCGGCTTGATATTCCGCAATGCCTGCGGCACGCTCCTGACTGCCACTTTCTTGCATCTTAAATGCATTAAAAGTGCGTCCAAGTAAGTTTTTCAAACTTCCTTTCCCCTGGTGGAATTTGCCAGTTATTTTCCTATAGTTTGTTAGGCAATCCCAGCAATGAAAATTACATGATTGTACCTGGGTTTGGAATTCCTTTTACCTATGTTGGAATCGGTCATTGGTTTTTCGATGTATGGTTTATGTCGAATGTAGAGTTGTAGGGGCCGAAATATCGATATCACTTCAGTGTATATGTATCTCTTGTTGTGGAGAGTGGAGCAACAATACGTGATCCTCTCCTCGTTCTCCACCGTGGTGTTCACCACATTGATCATGATGCAACATTGGTGATTTCGAAATTTGGGAGTCCTCGGTCACACGGCCTCCGAGGTCCCCTTAAGTTAAGGCAATCATTTATACATAACCTGAATACAAAAGCACAAGAGATATAAGCAGGGTCCCAAACCAAAATTTACTCACCAGCTGGCAAAACATTGCGTTCGAAAATTTATATATCCTGTAGGACTCCACCAGTCTTGTCTAGTTAACATTAACACCTCCGGCGAGTACGGCGACATGTGCTCGACAGCAGCCACAATCCCTCGGAACTTGTCCGCACCCTCCTGAGTTTTCCACCGGGATTTATCATTCGGAGCTGGGCGGGATGGGTTAAAGAGGAACAGATATTGAGGAATGACTCACGCAGAGAGGGTTTAGAAACACTACGTCTCGTGAAATCATATTTGGCTAAAGACGGTGGAGAATTGGGAGCTGGATAGGTCATATTAACGAAATCACAATTGGGGCTAAAGGAAGTGGACGACGAACGGTTGTGTAGAGCTGTAACAACTGGGAGAGGGATTGGAAACAGCAATGCAATAATTATTTAGAGCTAGATGGGATGGGTTAAAGAACGGGAGTGGATGACTTACGCAGAGAGGGTTTGGAATCAGTGGACCTCGTAAAATCATATTTGGACGGCGGAGAATCAGACGGCGCTGGAGTTAGAGTATCTGGAGTGTGAGACAGGTTGAGAAAAACAGACAAGGTAGTAGAAGGTGAGTGCGGCCTTGAGAGAGTCGATTGGGATGCCGTCATACTGTAGTCAAAGCAGAATTCAGTAAGCACAATTGTCTCTGAACCAAAATTTATAATTGCCAGCTCGGCACCGATAACTTGAATAAATATGCCAGGGAAAAAAAGACTCACTCAATTATATATATATATGCCATAAGCCGTATTTTGAGCTTACTAAAGTCAGGATCGAGACGGTATATGTGAGTTCATCTGATACCAAGCCGAAATGCTACTTACCCCCTGTATAAGGACGAAAATATATAGTCGAGTCGAATCTTCGATTCATGTCACGAAACCTAAAGTATGAAATCAAATTATCAATCGACGAGACAAAAAGAATACAAAACTGACGCGCACCGTGACGTACTAATTTCTATGCCACCATAACATAGGCTTGAGTTCCCCAGGAATCCTGACGGTGTAGAGACGACAAGTCGCTCGACGTCAACAAAAGGGAGGGCATTGAAATGTTAACGGGTCCATCGGGAAGGCCCCTTGCCAGTGAGGGAGGAAATGGAGGCGATGTCCGCAGCATTGGCATGAACACCTTCTCAGCGCTCATGTCAGGCAATTGTTATCCGAAAAGGAAGCAAACTTCTCGCCTACAACACTGATAGATGGCCCGAATTTTGTTTCAGTGGTGAAGAGATGCTACGATGTGTCGAAATTGACCCGCGGGAGAACGCGGGCCGCTATCTAAACCTCGACTTAGAGTAACCAAGTACGATCTTGTTCACTACGGCTACTGCACAAGCCCCTTTTCGCGATTCATGCCGACGGTGACCTACCCACCAGAATCCTTCAGGTTAAAAGAGTAAGTCTTTTTCATCCAAGGACATCTGGGTTGCGCCAGAAAAACTAAGCTCGGGACTTGGATATGTCGCTCTTCTCGTGAAGACCGTCTGACTGTTTGAAATATATAGGTTCGGTGATAACACAGAAGGCGCCTCCTCTTCGTATAATCCCCATCTGTTCCAATCGCAACCCCTCAGAAATGACGCGAACGGTGACGACTCTGTATCTGAACTACACCACTCGACTGTGGGCAGCAATCCGCCACTAGTGGTCAATTATCTGCCTACTAAGTTCTCGATTGGCAGGCTACCAGAGTCCTTGCACGCACGGAGGCACAAGGGACACAACGAGAGTACGGGCAGTCTGATGCCGATGATTGCCAGTGGTGCGTATGGCTCCAGAGAGGATGCTGCGAGTGAATACGGCGGGGACGACGAAGACTGGGATTCCAGAGAAGAGAGCAGCACCCACGCCTGGCTATCGAACCACCGGGTCGGTAAATATCAGAAGTTGAGATGGAATAAGTTCAAATGGGTCTTATTCACCGCGAACGTCCTGGTAAGTAGGAGGCCCCTATTTCAATCGTGATTGCTTACACCCAGGTTGTGCTAGCTAACGGTGTATTCCTTTATCGGACTGATCTTTTGTCTCCTCGCCTGGTTTAATACTTTCCAGCGGGCAGATGTTCTTTGTGCGGGCAACAGGCCCGAGCTCGTCGCGTCCACTATGGCGTCCTTTCTTGGTTTCTTTACTTCACTCATCGGATGGGCAGGAATCCTTCTCAACAACCGATCCTTCTTGGCCGCCTATACATCTCTCCTTTGGGTCATTTTTACCTTCATTCTGATTCCCGGTTACATTACGTACAAACGAAGAACGTTCAACCTCGAAGGCAAGATTAACGCACAATGGTCACAAAAACTTGGTCTACTAGGAAGGCTCCGAATCCAAAACGAGCTGAACTGTTGTGGATACTTTTCTCCATTTGTCGAAGCGACCGTTAGTCAGACATGCTACGCGAGGAGTACCCTACCTGGATGCAAGCTTGCCTACCTGACCTTCGAAAGGGCAACCCTGAAAAAGTGGTATTTGACCGCATTCGCGATTGTCCCTGTGCACATTGGGGTGATGATCGCAGGGCTTCTATGTTCTAATCATGTCACTCATCGATTCGGGAAGGGCATGATGCCGAAGGCGTATCGCTTGAGTATGACGAGTATGGCGATTATCATGGAGAGTTTTGCAAAGTGAGTTGTTTTTACAACCAATCCCAGCAAACTGATGATTGTATCTCATTTAGTCAGCTGGCCGACCAATATGGAAAGACGTCGGGCATTATCAATTCTCGTTCAAGGTCAAAAATTAGAAAAAGGGCAAATTCAGCATTCGACAGTGTATCCCTCATCGTTGGACACGGAGGGTCATTCGATTCGGACAGAACAAGCCTGCCCCACCAGTAATCGAATTTCTTGAGGTTGTATTAACCATAGACGATTTGGCGAGTCCCCACGACGCATCAGGCGCGAAAAAAAATCTTGCTCCCATCAGGTTCAATGACCTCTTGCATGTTTAATGATTTACTAGAGCTTACAATTATCGTGTCACGTGGTAGAATGAAATTCAAATTCGACATCAAAATCATTTCTTTATCATCATGGATGCTGGCAGCATGGCTTTAACTTATACAACCCACTACACCACCGGTCATACAAGACGACATGGAAACACAGGTTGCTGGTAGTAATGCAGTTGAAGTCAAGGAGGAATCCAATGCGAGAAATCGCCTCGACCCTCCTCGTCCTTGTGAGCTTAGGCAAATTCTCATTAACATCATCGTCCTGATTAAATCCTTGGGACCAGCGCCTTTTAGGGAACTGAGCATCACGGATAGACTTTTGACTCCACTTATTCTATGCTCCATGATACTTGGAGTCGTTCTCGGCGAATTCGCCCCCAAGATGCGTGAAGCACTGAATGCTGCAAAGTTTGATAAAGTCTCCTTGCGTAAGTCCATCTCACTATTTCAAAATTCCGCCACACTCAACAGTTTTATACATCAGCCATTGCAATCGGCCTTATAGTCATGATGTGGCCCGTTCTCACAAAAATTCGTTACGAGTCGCTTCCTGCCATTGTATCCACCTCTCGGCTTTGGAAGAATATTGGAATCTCTGTTCTCTTGAACTGGTTTGTAGGCCCATTTTTAATGCTCGGCTTGGCATGGGCCACACTTCCGGACCTCCCAACATACCGCACAGGAGTGATCCTGGTCGGGATTGCTCGCTGTATCGCTATGGTCATCATCTGGAATGACCTTGCCCGAGGAGACAACGAATATTGTGCGATCCTCGTAGTCCTCAATGCGCTGCTGCAGATGGTGCTGTTCTCGCCACTCGCCGTTCTGTTCATCAATGTGATTGGTGGACGCAAACAGAAACAGTTTCATGTGGCATATGGAAATGTCGCCATTTCAGTCCTCATTGTAGGTCCGTTACTGTTTTGAGATGTCGTGAAAGCTGAAATATTTCAGTACCTTGGAATTCCCCTTCTAGCCGGAATCATCACACGTTTTTCTGTGATATTTCTGACAAGTAAAGAGTTCTTTAATCGTCGTTTCCTGCCCGTCTTTTCGCCGTTATCACTTGTTGGACTGCTTTATACTATCATTGTCCTCTTTGCCTACCAAGGCCACCACATCATCCAAAATATCGGACCAGTCTTTCGAGTGTTCGTTCCCCAGATTCTCTACTTCATAATTATGTGGTTTTTGACTTTCTCCTTGATTTATTGGCTGTCTCTGAGAGAAAAAGGGGGCATACGGGTATTTGGCTATGAGATGGCAGTTGTGCAGGCATTCACCGCGGCTAGTAATAATTTCGTATGTCACCTGAGTTCTCTTTCTCCGGGGTGAACTGATTTCAATCCTGATTACAGGAACTCGCCATTGCGGTAGCTATAGCCGTTTATGGTGTCAATTCTGAACAGGCCCTCGCTGCGACGATAGGACCATTGACGGAAGTCCCAGTATTGCTCGGCCTGACATGGGTGGCCCTCTACCTAAAAAATAAATGGGATTGGGAGAGCACCACAGAGTCTGAACGAACAGAAGAAAATTTCCGTGATCAGAAGGGGAGTCCGGAGGTGGTCGCCGCCAATGCATAAATTCCCGATAGTCGACCTGCATTACTCCGAATGGATCGTGAATTCTTCCCATTTCGTTCTCGATCTTTTTTTCTACATGCCACTCTTAAAAAAACATAACTACGGGCCTCTGGAAATGTATAAAATTGCTTAAATATTATTGAAGTGAGCACAATAATGGTCAATTGCGGTTACTCGTTCAAATGATCTACTGATTCTTCCTACGAACGTAATAGTATTTAGTGGCGGCCTTTGGTTCCCAAGTTATCGACATATGCATCAAGAATTGGCAAGCTCTCTGTAAGCAGGCCGGAACCCTGCGCACAGCCGCTACACCAAAAGGTCAGATAGTTAACTCTTCTGCCACCCAGGGCTATATATGGTGAATGTAAGGCGGCTAGGCTTACACTCTCCCACTCAGGATACAAGCGCTAATTTTATCTCGGGCCGTAAAAATGCCCAGCAACCCCCTTTGGGGAAGCCCTTAGTACCTTACATAAAATCAGTCCTTCCGAGATTCTCGAGTTAATTACAATATCCTTATTCCCCGAGTCCCGACTGGTCACGAATCTGAGAGTACCTCGACAAAGAGCAACAACACAATGTAAGAATAACTGTGAGTAGTTCAAGTTGACAAAGCACGGTTGTAATTCGGTGTACTTACGTTTTCCAGTTTGATCTCAGGGTGCATTCTTCAACCGAGTTCCGTCCGAGATCACAGGAACCTCTCGTTTAACACATCCATTGACTTCATAGCGGTTTGAAGGAACGGGTTGCCTCTCCCTCCTTGACGACTCAAGGTGTTGGCACAATGTCTATTCACAAATTTTCTTCTGCTCGTGTGAGGGGAAAATATGTTCTTCACTCTTCTGAAATTTCTTTCAAACCGATGGGTTGTGTCTTCACGCGTCGAGGCTACCATGACAAGTCATTTGGGTTCCGCCAACGGCGAGAATACGTGTTTCCTGACTGTGAGTTATCCTCCTCTAGTCCCTCGCGTTACTAGACTCATTACCCGAAAGATACCAGTAGCCAAATCAAGAACCGCTCCGAAAATGCCTCTTTGTTGAGGTTCGTGGATTCTATGCGCACCCATGGTCATCGTGCAGCCAGAATTGACCCCCTCGGCTTAATTGAACGCAAAGAGGTTGTTGCCCTTTCTGCGGACCGATACGGGTTGGCGGATGATGACAAGTCCTATAATGTGAATGGAATTTTGTGGACCAGGTGTGTTGGAGAGCATAGGGAAGGTGAAGGTGAGGAGTGGTGGACCCTCAAAGAAATCAAAGAACACCTGAGGAGTGTCTATGTCGGCAATGTTGCTTATGAGGTCAGTTGTTATCTTGAATTCCTGGCTTCTAAGTTTACACGACTTATTTTCAGTTCATGCATTCCCCTTCGAGAACCGAGCGACTGTGGTTTTCTCACTTGCTAGAATCTCGAACTCTGCCATCCCTAGAGCACACTCCTTTAGTGCATGTCGATGAAGCGCTAAAGAAACGTTTCCACGGACTTTTAACTCGCAGCGAAGTCTTCGATAACTTTCTACAACTCAAGTTTCCAAATTTGAAGCGCGTTCGTATAATTCTCGTATCTCCTTGTGAATCGGCATGACTGTCCTTTGTAGTATGGTCTTGAAGGCGGGGAATCCATGCTCCCTGCACTCGATTTCCTGTTTTATTCAGCTTCGCTTGGTGTGTTTCCTGCTTAATTTAATTTCTTGCTGTAACCATTTTATAAAGCGGGGATCAGGCACATTATTCTTGGTCAGTTGATATTACAAAGTTAGAATTGTCCTCCATTAACATGACAATATAGCCATGCCTCATCGTGGCCGGCTTAACCTCTTAACTGACCTTCTTCAACATCCTCCTTCTGCTCTTTTCCACAAAATTAAAGGTGGCTGTGAACTTCCTGAGGGTTTTGGTGCCGAAGGTGATGTGTTGAGCCATATTGGTACGAACGCCTTGTTTCCGACTTTTTCTTCTAAACATTTGACTTACGAATACGCAGTTTCTTCCCCTGCGTTGTCGTACGAAGGCGCTGAAAATAATATAAAGGTTTCCCTCCAACCCAATCCATCTCATCTCGGTTTGTTTCTCGGCATTTCCTCAAATTACGACGCTCAATACCCTCATTTCCAGAGGCAGTCAATCCCATCGCTCTGGGAAAGACTCGTGCTAAACAGTATGCTCTTTTGAAAAAATCGCCTGAAGATTGTCAATTAGGGGATAAAGTTATGTGTGTTCAGGTTCATGGAGATGCAAGTTTTTCGGGGCAAGGCGTAGTTATGGAAAGTTTGGGGCTTAGTGAGCTTATTATGAACGCCCTAACTTGACATTCCTTGATCTTCTGCAAGGTAACCTACCTCATTTTACCAGCGGAGGAAGTGTTCACCTGGTTGTCGAGTGAGTTTTCTATTTGTACTACTATTTCCCCCAGCTTATTCCATTCTTCAGCAATAAGTGCGTCTCGTGTAATAAATGTTCATCTGAATCTATCTTGATATTCCGAATCAGCATCGGTTACACAACCCCTGCAAACAACGGACGTTCTTCGTTGTACTGTTCCGATGTTGGGAAAATAATCGATGCCCCTGTATTACATGTCAATGGTGATCATCCCGAAGGTGAAATTCAGATTCGTACTTCCCAGCCATGAAACTGATAATCCGCCAAAAGATGTTGCAAGAGCGATGGACGTTGCGTTTCAATACCGCAACTACTTCAAGAAGGACATCATTGTTGATCTTCTCGTTTATAGACGATGGTGAGTGTACGTCTCATGGTTTTGAATTGTTGTCTCATTTGCTTTTAGGGGGTATGTTGGATGGACAAAATATCGTTGAAAATATTGATCTCGTTATTTTAAGGCACAATGAGCTCGATATTCCTAGTCTAACAAGCCCTCTTATGTATGAGAAAATAGCGGCGAGGAAATCCGTTCCTCAGCTCTACGAGGAGAAAATAGTTGTAAGTTGTGTCTCTTCACCTGACGAGCTACTTTCACCTTTGATGTACCCAACAGTCTGAAGGAATTGTTTCTTCTAAAGATATTTCCGACTTGAGGAACTCTTATAAATCCCACCTCGAAGCCCAACTCACTGAAGCTTCGTCCCATATTCCCACAAACACTAGACTGAAGGAACAGTGGACAGGAATCGTTTGGTCAACAGATAACTCCGCCAACCACTCCCCACAGACGGGTGTCCACAAATCTGTGTTAGAGGAAGTCGGCAAAGCAAGTATTGCCATACCGGAAGACTTTGTTAGGGTTTATTCATTCTGACTTAATCTTTAAATTGAATCATTTTGCAGGAAATTCATCCGAAGCTTCGTCGTCACATCAAGAATCGCTCGCAGAGCATTGAGAACGGGAATGGTATTGATTTTGCAACTGCTGAGGTATGCTTACACTTTTGGACCCCCTCTTCATCTCGACATGAATTTTCAGGCCCTTGCGTTTGGATCCCTTATGCTGGAGGGAATTGATATTCGCATCTCGGGTCAAGACGTGGGCCGAGGAACATTCAGTCATCGTCATGCGATGCTCGTCAATCAGAAGACGGAAGGGGTCATAGTTCCTCTGAATGACGATCTGAAGGCTGAAGGGAGATTAGAATTGGCTAATAGTTCTCTGAGCGAAATGGCGGTTCTTGGCGTTCGTATTCCCGTTTGTGCATGACTGTACGACAGCTGACACGATTTTCACCAAGTTTGAATATGGCGCAAGTTGGGAAAGACCTAGTTTGTTACCTATTTGGGAGGCACAGGTGACTCTTTCTCGACAACTGGTTGACTAAACTCATCCTCCGCATCACTAGTTTGGCGATTTTTTCAATGGGGGTCAAGTGATCATTGATACCTTCATTTCATCCGCGGAGAGTAAGAAATCCGTCCTTGATCGATTTTATTCTGATTAGTCCCCGTTCTTAGCAAAGTGGTTGAAGCAAAGTGGTATCGTTTTAATGCTGCCTCACGGTCTAGATGGCGCTGGACCGGAGCACTCCTCATCAAGAATCGAAAGAATGCTTCAAGTATGTGATTGATGCAGATAACATTCGTAGTTCCTCATCGTTCTGCGTGCCTAGCTCACTAATGATCGATACAGTATGGAGGCACAAACCCCGAATATTAACATGCATGTCGTATTTCCCACAACAGCCGCACAGTATTTCCATTTGTTACGGAGACAAATGGTTCGCAACTACAGGAAGCCATTAATCATTGCGTCTCCCAAAGGTCTCCTAAGGCTGTCAGTACGTAGAATTTATCTTTCCTTTTTTTCTTCTTAGCGATTGATTCGCGTTAGGCGGCCTCGTCTAGCATAAGCGATATGGAGACTGGGACTGGATTCCAGCCCATTCTTATTGATCACTTGACGGATAAACACAGAGCAAAACGCGTAGTTCTCCTATCTGGAAAGATTTACTACGAGGTTCTCAAGGAACGCCAAACTCGAAACTTGACCGATTCCGTGGCTTTGGTCAGAATCGAAGAGCTCGCACCTTTCCCGTTCAAGGAACTTGAAGAAGCTTTGAGTTTCTATCCAAATGCAACGGAGTATATGTGGTTGCAAGAGGAACCTCGGAATCAAGGCACATACCCTCATGTTGCTGACCGCATCTCATCGGTCCTTCAGAGGATGCAAAAGAAAGTGAAATTGGAATATGTCGGCAGGAAGGAAAGCTCGATTCCTGCCCCGGGAATTGGTAATTTGTTCCAAATTCAGCAGAAGAAGGTAGTAGAGGGGGCATTTACGTGTCTTACAGCATATCTGTGAATGAAATTATTTGCCGCCAAATGATTCTCCAACAAATGGTCAATCTAAAAGTATTAGACAGGTACGATAGATATTCAATGTGAAAATCGAGAATAGTCATAAATTCTAGGAACATAACTTGTTCAGAACTGGCAGGACACTAGTAACGAGAATTGCAGAAAATCCTGGAAGATGAGAAAGGTGGCTTAGATTGAAAGATAGTTTGAAAAGGATGGTGGTCTACAGTGACCATTAGAGTTGGGGGATGTGGTCACATCGGCTCTGGAGAAGAAAGGGACTTCGCGAGCTCAACGGCGCTTTGGTTAACCCCGAATTCAACCTGACCGCTTTGGGGCAAAGGCTTACGCGACATTACTGGCGACCTGGCAGATCCACTACTCGGAGATTCCACATACTCTGGTCTGGAAAGGTACCGCTGCGGTACATCGCCTTTGAGTTCGCCATCAAAATGCCGTGTGGGCAAGGTCGGTTCAGACTCGGAGTAGATACTTTTTGGTGGTGCGGGGAAGTCTGATAAACCAGACATGCGAGAAAGATCCGAAGTTGTAATATAGCTGCTTCGGGTGACCTGGGTCAGTGGGCGTTGCGAGGCTAACCCAATCGACAATAGATCTCGCCTGCTGGTGACATTGGCAGGATGATCAATGTCCAATGATAAGCCTGATCGTACAGCGGAAGCATCCTGATCCTCGTAGTCAAAAATCGTTTCGCCATTGAAGGAGATGCGGTGTTCGACATCGACTGCAGCAGGTGTAGAGAGAGACTCAACCGTTCCAAGGCGCAGTAAACCTAAATGTCGTATGGCCTGAGTAAAATGGACAAAGACGCAAATAAGAACACTAACCTGTTGGGTCATCATCTTCTCCGTTCCCGTCCGTTATCGAAGACGCCTGCAAACTATAAACATCCTCAGGCAAATTGGCCGATTCGAAGATATGAACGGATTCAAGGTCGGTCCTGCACGGGGAATCGGCTGAAGCCATCTCTTCAAGAACGAACTGCAAGCCCCCCTCAGTTGACAGACCAGAATGGTGGGGCCGAGCACCGAGTGGCCGAGAATGCAAAGGCATGTCACTGACCCTGTTTGCGTCAACTGACACTAAAGCTTCATACTCCTCTCCGAACTGTCTGGCAAGAGAAGTAAGACTGCTGCCGGTGCGTCGATTCCGAACAGCGGCATCCCAAGACATTATGTTAGCTGTAACATCAGGTGATGCTGGAGAGTCTTGAATGTCGGTCGTGCTAGGCTGGTAAAACAGATCCTGGAAACTGTCCAGGTCATTGGGGCTGCCCAACACTCGGAACCCAGGCGAAGGGCTTCCAGAGGTGGGAGCGTGTGAGGCAGTCTCGAGATCATCCAAGGATTCAGATCGAGTAGAGGTACTTTTCGCAGCTCCACCCAAGCGCGAAGATGCGATCGTATGAGCACTAGATGCGTGCGAGGTTTTACGCAAATCGCTCAACGGAAGCAAAAAGTTGGTTTCGTTCGGCTGAATCGTTTCGGGAATATCCGCCTGCTCTATAATGCGATCATCCCTGTGCTCCTCATCCAGCACTTTCCCATCCCTCTCATAAGTAGTTGCACTAAGCAGTGCCTCAGCCACGCCAGCGGTGTCATGAATGGACTTCATACGTTCGTTCTCTCTGCGACGACCAGGATTTTTGTTCCCTTCCAGCTTTTCGATTCCCTTGAGGTCTGAATCATATGGGGAGTACTGAAGGTCTCCAGGTAAAATCTCCCTAATGACATCAGGCGAAAGCTGAGCCCACATCCTAGAGGGATCTGGTTGCCTATCATCTGAGCGAAACTGACCAACCAAACCGTTGGCAGCGAGATAACTATCTCTGGTCACAGTAATCCCAAGTCGAGATGAGGGCTGGATATTTTGCTCTTGAGCGGTGTTCCCGGAATTTAAGGCATAAGGGTGCGATGGGACTTTATGTCTTGCCAGGATTTCAGAGAGGGGTGGCACTTTGCTACCCGAAACCCCAGGTGGACCACATGAATCAATTGGTCGCTCCCTACCAGACGATGTTTGGACGCTAAACGACAAACCCCCTTGCGCATAAGGATGGCTGGGAACATACGATGCTGACACGGCCATGGGTCCAGCTGGGGCAATAGTCCCATCTGCCTCCTCGGGAGGTGTACCAATCGCAATGCCAACCTTCGAGTGGCTGATGACCGATAAATTAGACACGGATAAATCGGGCGACGGGGTCTTTCTTTGGTTTTGAGTTATAAGAGGGTTTGGCGACACAGGCTGAGAGACAGGAGTGTCTTTATCCACAGGAATATGAGCCGGATCAGCAAGTCTGATCACCTTTGTTCCATGACGCTTAAGTGCGTCCTCCAAATCGGGAGCCGTCCTTATATTCGCACCTTGAATAGCGGCGTGGCTTACTAGATTTGCCCTTTCGCCGTGATCCAAATCTAGATCCACGTCCAGTCCCATGTTACCACACAACTTACTCACACTAATACGTCCAGCATTTAGACCAGAATTTCCAGCCGAATTGTTTCTCGAATGCGGCTTGGGTTGCGACTTGCTCGACTTGGTGGCAGTGGTCCTAGTGGTTGTCGAGTACGAATTGGAGTGTGAGTGCACGCCAGAAGCCTTCGTGTTGTCAGAGTTCGGCGAGGGCACGATAAAAGTTGCCGACGCCGTCTGATTGCCCAAGCAGGCCTGCGCAGCTAGATATTCAAAGCTGCTCTGGCCGCGTCGCTCGTGTTCTCCCACTTGTCCATCTGATTCGTCGGCTCCTGTATCACGTTCCTTTCTTCTCATCGTTGACCTTCCCTTCCGGGTCAGGGACTTGGTGCGGGTGCGGGACAGGCTGCGCGACCGTTTGTTGGCAAAAGAGTTGACTGCGAGAGTTTGCCATGCCTGTCGCTCTTCATCAAGAAGTCGTCCTTCCGATAGTACCCTATAAAATCGAAAATGAATAAGATAAAAAGGAATTTTGTCATCATAAAGGTCAAAGCAGCGCTCACTCTTCGAGATCTGGCACTAGTGTTGGAGGAGGCAAGATCTCCTGGGTGTCACTCCTATCTCTAACTGCTAACGCCTTTGCCTTCCCTTGTCGGACAGCTCCAGGCTCGATATCGGAAATGTACCCTGACTTCTCTTTTCCAGACTTTTTGTGCAACTCGACACTTTTTGAATGAGCTAGAACTCGTGACGGAATACCAGGCTCCCTTTGCTTCTGCACTGTCCCGCTTTCGCCGCTCCCTTCAGCCTGGTCTCGTAGTATACTCTGCAGTTGCGCCTCCTCACCACTGATCTCTATATCCCACTCACCAACTACTGGTGAGGGCGGCGGACTTATAATACGCCCCGACGGAGCAGGACCCCCGATAAATGATTCGTCCCCTTGGCTGAAGATCGTAGCATTTTTTCCTTGTTTAAGCTTCAATTTTGGTCTGGGGAACAGTAACGCGTCACACCAGGTTTCAGCAGATAACCACCTATCCTTAGGTTTCGGAGGTGGTAGTTGCTTCACATGTAATAACGGTGGTGGTGCTGATCGGGGAATTGCATTCGAAAGGCCACTCGTATAATTAGGGTAGTCAATGATTTGCGTGTGGTGGAAGTTGGGTGTGGACCGGGAGATCTTTAGTTTCTTCCCATGGATTCCGGGCCCCAATCCGACTCCTCCAAGCCCGGTATTTGTGATTCCAATCCCAGATGCTACAGCAGTTTTATTGGTATGCGAAATTAGGTGTTGGCATTCACCATGGTGTTCTGATTGTCCCGATCCGCGTTTGACAGCAGTGATATGTGAAGGGGAGGAAGCCCCGGTCGATACAGAGTTCTGGCCATATGGATGCCGTGAGTAGATAGGCTGAGCTTGGTTGTAAGGATGGTTCTGATGGAGGATTGGTGGAGTATCATCTGAGGTTGGGGAAGGCAATATCTCGTCCCTCACACCTCGGGCATGATGTTCTTGGGCTTGATGTGCATATGGCGCGTATGGATGTCCAACTGAAGCTGCTGCCAAGTCTTGGCGGGAACCAGCTCGGGGACGTGGCTGGCTGGGTTTCTCAGCTCGCGAATCATGCGGGGTTGAGGTTGGGTGACGAAATCGCTCGAAACTTCTCTGGTGACGAGTTGAGGGAGAATCGTTCTTCGGAGTCCCATTATCCTCGTCCACCACCAAAGTAGAATATAGTGAATTGTAATAGTCGCGATAATCCTCTTTCTCGTTTGATAGTGCAGAGTATTCTGTTTGTTTATTTTTTCGTTTGGAATTCTTCTAACGAAAGGTAAATCCCACGAACTTAACGAAGTTTGACAAACCTACCGACGGCTTATGGACGCGTCCCTTTTCTGAAATGGATGTTGACCCCACGCCAATAATTTCCTCCCTCTCTTTCCTGTCGTCGTCCATTGCTCTCGAGGGTGAGCCCATCCTCATTTTGGATCCAAAAGTGAAGATGGATCCAAGGCTAATTCGATTCGCATCCTTTTGTGCGCGTCTCTGGGGCACCGGAGACTCGCCAACACCACCGGATACGCCATACAACGGCATGTAATTTGGGACTGTAAGTGAATTGCCGCTTGAAATGGTTGACCTTCGCCGTGATGATGTTGGAAATGTGCTTTTATGTGGGTCGGGAGGCCCAAAAGAGGATTGTGTTTGGTCACGCCCGCAACTGACACGCCTTCCTCGTTCCTTTTCGGATGCCATACGACCCATCCCAGAGGTTCCACCCCGCTTCCAGTCATCGTCAAAAACGCCTCGAACGCCATATTTGATGTCACCTGGTTCGTATTGTTGAAATCTCCTTTTTTCAAATGGTTTTCCGTCTCCACTATGCTCTATACTGTCAGACGTAATACCAAAAGGTATAGGGTCGCCCCAACTGTCTCTCTGTTTGTGCCTTTGGGGTGTGGTGACGCGCGGTGACGCTTCGTATGGGCCGTTGTGAAGTGGGTACCAATTATCGTCGTTTATAAGATTGCGCGTCATTTTGGTAGAATTATCGCGATTTCCTAGAACTGAAGAACGACCGAAAGTGAACATGGGCGGCCTCGCCACTCGCCACTGGGTATGAAAAGGGGAATAGTCCCGGTTTTTATGGCAGGGAAAGGTATAAATCCTGGAAAGACAGTCAAGGAATATGAAGTACTAGGATGGAAAACATACGAAGAGTAATAAGTCAGGCATGAAAATCTGCTTGCCCGGAGTGTTCGAAATGCCTAATGTCACGTCACATTCGTCGTCACAGTCACATTGCATTGGCAAATCACTGATTCAAACATTTTTTGTTCAGATGCCAATCATAGAAATTGGACGAG
>Ga0307517_10005956_pt1 | contig 18179 bp, 18 predicted proteins | sample 23_EM_MG_FD_194515 | JGI IMG/M metagenome (GOLD analysis project Ga0307517, IMG submission 194515) | Populus trichocarpa ectomycorrhiza microbial communities from riparian zone in the Pacific Northwest, United States - 23_EM | ecosystem: Host-associated > Plants > Roots > Unclassified | place... | reverse complement strand
ACTATTATTATTATTATTATTATTATTCTTCGTCTTATTATATCCCTTGTTATTATTGTTGTTGTTTGTAACAGTAGTAGTAGCAACAATAATATTATTAGCACCACAGCACTACAACAACTATTATTGTTATTTTCATCACTTTTTTACTATTACTAATATTATTGATATTGTCACAGCTATCATTAATAATATTATTACTATCATTATTATCATTGTTAATTTAATTAATATTGTTGTTGTTGTTGTCATTAATAATATTATTATTCTCGTCATTGTTTTAATAATTTTTTATTATTATCATCGTTATTATTTTTGTCGTTATTACTATTACCGTCAATGTTGTTGTTGTTGTAACTAACATTACAATTTTTTTTATTAGCATTGTCATTATCATTAATATTACCATGATTATTATTACAATTATCATTGTTGTTGTGACTATTATTATTATCACCACCGTTATCATAATAATAATTATTATTGTTATTGAAATAAAAATAACGAACTTGATTTAAATGATAGAATTGAAAACTATAAAAACTTTGATAAAAAAGTTAAGAAAAACAATAAAAAAAATGACCAAATTGAAATTACTATTATCATTGAAAAAACAAAAATTATAAATTTAATTCGAATGTTTAAATTGCAAGCCATAAAAAATCTGATAAAAAAAAACAAAGGAAAAACATTAAGAAATTAAAAATAAAATTAACGGATTGAAATACCTTATATACATAAATTAAGAATCAAAACAAAACTTCAACCAAAGAAAAAATAACTAAAAGACATCAATTAAAATTCAAAAATCTAAATTTAAAATAACAAAAAAAATAAAGACAATAATGTATCTGTGGGGGCATGAGAGATAAACGAGGACCACAATGATTTATAGATGATTTGTTTTTCTTCTTTTAGAGTTATCATTTTTTAAATATATTAATATTAAAAATAAATTTTAAAAAATATATTATTTTAATACATTTATTTATTTTTAAATAATGTCCGGTGAACTGGCAAACACTGTCAAACACAGGTTGATATGATAAAGGCTGGTTTTTTAATTGGATTGATAGTGTGAGATGACAAGATAAGAAAAGGAAGAACATGGCCAAAGTACAAGTGGAATTCAAGAAGAAATAAATGTATCTCTACCGCGTGGGCCCCTCGAGAGCGTGTGCTTTGTCCTGGAAACAATTCTATTTTATCCTCAATATACCTGGAATCAAATCCCATGGAATATTTATTCTATTTCTTTGATGTAACCCCAATCATTATTAATTTTTTTTTCCCACCATGCATCATTTATTATTGGTTTTCTCATTAACCGTAGATTTTAAAGAAAATTTATTTGTGATAGAATAATTTATTTTCTTATTTCCAGATCAATTGTTCCAGTACTACAATTAAAAAAATATTTAAAGTATAAATATTTTTATGAATTTTATCAAATTAATATAAAGAATTAAAATGAAAAAAAGAAAGAAAGAACTATATTATTTTAACAAATAAAAACTTTTTTTTTAATATAATTGTTTTTTCTTCCATCGTGCATCGTTTATTATTGGTTTTCACAAAAGTCTCAAGATCGACTTGGTCAACATAACTGTAGATTTTAAAGGAAATTTATTTGTGATATAAGAATTTATTTTTGATTAATTATAGAATGATTATCTTTGTAAATTTTATCAAGTCAACGTATATAATTAATATATAAAAAAAGAACTATATTATTTTAACAAATAAAAACTTCTTTTTTTATAAGTTATATTTTTATATATATAAATAAAAAAATGATTATTTTTTTAAATATTTAAACCAGATCCATATCTCATGGACGCCAAGACATAGACCGATTAACAGCAATATCAATTGTGTTTTTCCCAAGTAAGCTCGTAGGTTCAATCTCTTGTTTTGTGATCTACTGTGCAGACAAAGCGTACCCTTCATTGCAGGCTGGCTAGAAGTCAACAAGAAGAAAAACAAGATGATGAAAATGATGTGCAACTACGTGGAATCAGACACCAATCAGAAAATATATACAATAGTATTCAAACAATGATAACAACTGATGAGAAGTCCATGGCTTGATGCCTTGCAAAACTATGGAAACCGCTTTGTAAATTCCATGTTAATGTCAATAATATTCGTTGTGCAGGAAAAATATTTCTCAAGGATATTCTTTCTCCACTGATCATATGATATTATTCACCTGTATATATTCACCTTTCTGAAGTTCATCACAACATTCTCTTTTCACCCCTTTCCTTCCCTGATTGTTTGCCTACTTCTGTGCTTGTTCAAGTTCATACACTTAACAACCATGTATAGAGTTGCTAGTCCGTCCGAGTTTTTGGTGATAACCGGGGTTGGTATCTCTGATATTAAGCTAGCCAAAAAGGGATGGATCCTTCCCGGCCAGTCATGTACTGTCTTCGACGTTTCACCGGTCAACTACACCTTCGAAGTCCAAGCCATGAGTGCAGAGAAGCTCCCTTTTGTTCTTCCTGCTGTCTTCACTATTGGCCCTCGTGTGGATGACGAACAAAGCCTCTTTAAATATGCAAAGCTCATCTCTCGACATGACAAGCTCTCTAACCATGTTAAAGAGCTTGTTCAGGGTATCATCGAGGGTGAAACCAGAGTACTTGCTGCTTCCATGACCATGGAAGAGGTTTTCAAAGGAACTAAAGAGTTTAAACAGGAAGTTTTTGAGAAAGTCCAGCTTGAACTTAATCAGTTTGGATTGTTAATATATAATGCTAATGTTAAACAACTTGTCGACGTTCCTGGGCACGAGTACTTCTCTTACTTGGGTCAAAAGACTCAAATGGAGGCTGCAAATCAAGCCAGAGTTGATGTAGCAGAAGCGAAAATGAAGGGAGAGGTAGGATCAAAGCAAAGGGAGGGTCAAACTCTGCAAAATGCGGCGAGAATCGATGCTGAAACGAAGATTATTGCGACGCAAAGGCAAGGAGATGGGAAGAAGGAGGAGATAAAGGTGAAGACTGAGGTTAAGATTTATGAGAACCATAGAGAAGCAGAGGTGGCAGAGGCCAATGCTGATTTGGCAAAGAAGAAGGCTGGTTGGTCCAAAGAAGCGCAGGTGGCAGAGGTGGAAGCAACAAAGGCCGTGTCCCTGAGGGAGGCTGAGTTGCAAAGGGAGGTGGAGAGAATGAATGCTTTGACCAGAACTGAGAAGCTCAAGGCTGAGTTTCTGAGCCAGGCTAGCGTGGAGTACGAAACCAAGGTGATTAATATACTATTTGTTACCATATAATTTCTCAAAAGCTAACTTGTAACTAAATCAATTTAAACTAATATATATATATATATATATTAAACTCAGCAACTGATCATTTTAAATTACCATCTCCGGTTCCTAATCCAATTTGTTTTACTTAACAGGTTCAAGAAGCAAACTGGGAGCTGTATACGAAGCAGAAAGCAGCAGAAGCAATTCTCTATGAAAAGCAGAAAGATGCTGATGCACAAAAAGCAACAGCAGATGCAACATTTTATGCTCGCCAACAAGTTGCTGATGGGGAGCTATATGCAAAGCAAAAGGAAGCTGAAGGACTCGTTGCACTTGCACAAGCACAAGGAGTCTATATACGCACCCTTTTAGACGCATTAGGCGGCAATTATGCAGCATTAAGAGATTACTTAATGATCAACAGCGGAATGTTTCAAGAGATTGCTAGGATTAACGCGGATGCAGTTCATGGGTTGCAGCCTAAAATCAGCATCTGGACTAATGGAAACAGTGGCGAGGCTAACGATGGATCAGCTGGGGGAGGCAATGCAATGAAGGAGGTTGCTGGGGTTTATAAGATGTTACCACCTTTGTTTAAGACTGTTCAAGACCAGACTGGAATGCTACCACCGGCATGGATGGGCACATTGACAGACTCTAGCCACTCTAATGTGAACTGAGTCATGGTGAGCTTGTGATTTTGTTGCTCGAGTTTGCTGATATGAATACTCCCTGCGGTCTCCCGTTGATTGTGCATGTGCATGTGCGTGTTCTTTTTTCCTTTTTTTTTGTATCGCAAATAATTTCGTAATAATAAGATGAATGTAATGTAACACTCGTAATTCCTTTATTTTCTTCGAAGATCAAGCCTGATTTAAAGGTAAACACAAGTTATAAATTGGTGGAAGGGGAGAAGATCTTGAATTATCAAATTTTGGCCCTCTTTTGGTGTGTTTTTTTAAGCCTCGTTTCCGTGCATTTCAAAAAAATATTTTTTTGTTTTACATTGATTTTTTTATTTTTTTTTCAAATGATTTTGACATCTAATTTTTTAAAAATAAAAATATTATATTAATATATTTTAAATTAAAAAATACTTTAAAAATATCCGCTATAACAAACAATGTTAAATAACCTATAATGGCTGGTGCACTAACGGACCATTTGGGAATACCGTCCAACCCGTGTTTTAAAAGTTTTTGAATTTTATTTTGCTTAAAATTAATATTTTTTAGTGTTTTTGAATCGTTTTGATGCGTTGATATCAAAAATAATTTTTAAAAATAAAAAAAATATTTTTTTAATGCATTTCTGAATGAAAATCACTCTAAAAAATAACCACAACCACACTTTAAAACATATTATCAATGCATGTGTACTATGTATAACGTCTTTTAAAACTAACTTTTGTATGAAAGTGCTTCTAAATGAGTTTTTTTAAATTTTTATTTTTATTTTTAATGTCAGCATAAAAAAATATTTTAAAAAATTGATTTAATACTTTTTTTAAATAAATATATTTTTAAAAATATTAAAAAGTAAAAGTTAGGACACCCGAGATGATTTCGTAAATCCGCTTTTGCAAGTGGTTTGGATTCCCACCCTGTTTAATTCTCCCACTATCAGATGCTCAATGCCCAATTGATGAAAAAAACTGTGCTGTGATCCTTTCCGCCATAAAGCACAAATACCACACCCTTACCCTTGCCCTTGCCCTTGCCCTCAAAAAAAAAAAAAAGAGTAAATGTGAAATTAGGTAAAAAATCACAATAAAAATCCAATAATTGACTGGTTTGTTTTTGTATTTTAAAAAAATTTAATTTTTTTTATTTTTTTTAAATTAATATTTTTTTGATATTTTTAAATTATTTTTATGTGCTTTTCTCAAAAATAATTTTTAAAAAATAAAAAAAATATTATTTTAATATATTTCCGAGTGAAAAACAACCACAACCACACTTTCATGCCGAGAAAAATTCATTTTAAAAAATTGTATATCTTGATTAAATTTTAAGATAATTTTACCATGCAGAAAAAAAAAATCCATCTTATACATAATTATTGGCTCGTAAAATATCAAGATTTATTAATTTTTTACGTACCAATTCAAGCATGAGCATTCCATATTGGACCGAGGTTTTATTAATTAATTAAAGTTTTTACAACTTTAGGATTTATGGAATATTAGAATATACTAAAACATTTGCATTCACTCCCGATTTACTTTTAACTACGAACTTCCTCCTCTTTTCTTTTATTCAATGATGAGCTTCTACTGATCTTAAAGGACCCAGACTATCATAAAGGTCAATTCACTATCCGGGACTAGGATAGTTCCTCCTCCTCAATTGTGGGGATAAACCTCACCGTACTTGGAATAGAACCATGCCTCCCATTATCCAAACACAAACTTTAGGTGGAGCCCACCCCTTCCTACCGTCACTGTCTCGCTAATAATCTCCCAACACGTGTCCTACTCATATTCATCCCTGTCGTTTTTGCCCCACGCCAATTTTCGCGCTCGCGTGCCCTGACCATCTTGGAGCCTCGTGAGAGTTCTTCCAGGTGTTCCAGTTATTTAATTGAGTGATCCGCGAAGTACATCTTAGTCCCTATAGTTTACTGCGTGTCTCACTTTGCTACTGAATTATAACACCTAACCAAACCGTTTTGGTATGGGTTTAAGGTGGTGTCTGGTATTGTGGTTTAACTGTATTTTCAAAAAAAAATTAATTTTTTTTAGTTATAAGTTATTTTATTTTTGTATTTTTAGATTTTTTTGACGTGCTAATATAAAAAAATTAAAAAAATATTATTTTAATATATTTTAAAGTAAAAAATATTTTAAAAAACAACTTTTTAAAAGTTGAATTTAATACAAATAGACACATAAAATAAACTATTTGAAAATTGAAAATAATTTCAACGTTTGACATTATTCTTTTATATAAAATTCATTAAGTTTTGTCCATGCTTCTAGCTTTATCCCATGTACAATAAGATATAATTCAAAAATACATATAGTGAAATTTTCTAAATTAAATTAAATTATTCCATCTTAAACATTTTTAACACTAATTATAAACAACTCAATCAATGGTTAACGACTATTTAACAAAAAGGAGTCAACATCACAACAATGTCAAAAATGTTATCTTGATATTGAGAAATTCAATTCAATTGAAACCGAAACGAACAATCTGATAAAATACAAGGATTAAAATACACTTTACCATAGTTCCTTATCCCTTTACACCCTTAAAAACCAAAGAGTGAAAGAACACAGCTGTATCCACAATCAACGGTCCAAACTCACCCATCAGAAAATCCAACTCCAAATCCCAAAATCCAACAGCCCATATTTACTCAAACTGTCCAGTCAACCCTGCCTTGAAATAATAACTACATATCAGATGACATGGTCATCTCCCCGCCCCCCCGTCCCTCTGAACTAAAGCTTCACTCCCCCTTTCTCTTTTCAGCTCCTCACTTTTCTTAAAAAAAAAAAAGAATAAGAAAAATCGTCTCCAGTCTAGGGTTTTCTCAGCTTGATTTTGATGTTATTCTATCTATAGAAACTTCCTGTGATGGAGGTTTGAGAGGACATTTTGGTAATTAGTTACCGTTGAGAGGCGTTGTTGATGGTTTTGAGGAAGGAGAGTTAGGGTTTTGAGAGATGGATGACTCTTCATGGAAGGTCAAATGTAGCTCTGCTACACTGCAGCAGCCTTTAATGGCTACTCCTTCTTCAACAACGCCTCAGGAAGCTCGAAATCAGGTGTGGTTTTTGTATTGCGTGAGGGCTTTGTAGTCTTTTTGTAGTTTAGGGTTTCACGCATTGATTATTTCTTGCTTGTTACAGTTCTCTTTCACTGCTCTTCGTGTTTGTGTGTTAGTTCCTTCACTGCACTCTTGAAGTATTTTTCTTTTTATATCTTAATTTTTTGTATTTGATTTTGTGAATTATTTTCTGTCTCGAAGAAATTGTGATACAGACTGTAAATATATTTGATATTAGCTACTGCTTAGTGCTGAGAAAGAGAATTTTGAATTTGTTTGAAATGTTGGAGGTGATATGCTTAGGTTGGCAAATGGCCGCTGAGGTTTGGTGATGAGAGGGTTGAGTGTTTTTAAGCAGAGGGCGAGTGTAAAAGGGGAATGAGGGAGAACGAGGAGAGGGTTTTTTGGGGTGAGAGATGTTGGAATGCTATGAACATTCAAATCGCAGGAGGAGAGTTAGACTACAGCAGTGAATTGTGTGACCTTGTTGTTTTTGTTAATATTATTAGTGGGTTTCTGTGTTTATGTTTTTTATTTTCCCTGTTGGTTGCTAGGAATTTACATGTGAATGATGTGATCTTTTTATTGTTTGAAATTTTGATTCAAGTTACTGTATGCTAGAAGGTGTGGTTTTGATTATTGTTGTTATTCTTATTTAACGTTTCTCTTCTGGTTAAATGCAGCTGGAGGTTAACTCGGGTCAATATTTTTATCCTCATGCTGGACATGATTTGAGATCACAAGGGCGTGGAAGGATGCCGGATTCCATGGTTTCCAATATTCCCAATTTAAGTTCCTATTCGGGCAATTGTGACCTTGGAAATTCATTTCTGGCTCTCCTATCTGGCCCAGCATCATTTTCCCCGTGTGATTTCCATGAATTACCAAATCCTAAACAATTTAGTGCCTCTAGTAGAGTTCCTTCTGAAGACACTGGTTCATTGTTTAATGCTTCTGGAAGTCGGGCTCCATTGATGTCAAGTAGGATACCATCAGGAAATTTTAGCAATCAAAACCAGAGAAATGGAGCAAATCCAGTTGTTTCATCCAAGTGTGCATCTACTTCCAATTCTGTTTTGCAACATTGTCTCCAGGGTGCAAACTTTGCTATGCATAGTTCAGACCTGGCTAAGGCAGTCATCCATTATAAGGTTTCTGATAATGAGAAGGTAAAAGATTCCTCTTCTCTGAGAGGGGAATGGCGGAGTACTAACCCTGCAAATGCTGTAAAGCTCCCAGATACAAACTGTCAAATGCCAGGAAAATTAGCATTAGAACCAGAGCTTTCTGTTTCTAAGAATTCATCTGCTCTTTCTAACCAGTACCCTCGTGTATTTTGTTTGGGTAAAAGTGAGTGCTTGGTACATGTTGCTCCTTGTTTTTAGTTGATTAATATTATGTTGCAAGCTTTCACCTGGAATCTAATTTCTATCAACCTGAAAGGTGGAGAGCTACTTCTGAGCAGTACAGGACTCCTAGGCATTCTTTGCTCATGTCATTGCTTCCACATGTCTGTATCCAAGTTTTGTGAGGTAAGTTCTTTCAACCTTGTATCACGTTCATGTTTTGTACATTATGTTATGTATTGCTGTCTTGTCAACCACATTTGATAGCTTTTGGCATTTATTCCTGCTTTGATCTAACTGCTTTTATTACACAGCATTCAGGATTATGGAATGTTAACCCTGGAGTTGCTGTTCATATGGAGAATGGAGAGACCATTGCTCAGTGGCGTAAGCTCTACTTCCAGAAATTTGGGGTATGATGTTTATGCTGCTTTTAATTATTGTTTCTTGTAAGGAATTGATTTTGTGCTTAAATTGTCTACATGCACTTGTGTCCCTGTATCTTTCCGGACATGTGCTGTGTATAAATGCAGGGAAATGCTAAATTTGTATGAATAGAAAATTAGGCTTGTGATTGCATTATACCTACTATGTTAGTGCATTTGTTCTGGAACTTATCATCTTAAATCTGCCAGTCAATTAGACCAATACTGCACTGCAAGTTTGCCACAAGTACCATGTATGAGAATTTTGATGGTTAGTGTAGATATGAAATCAATAACATTTTCTGAGGAGTGTCTAATTTGTTTGTCTACAAGTTCTGTAGGAGGACTCCTCTTTATGTGCTCAGTGTTGATACCGAGTTCATTCCTCTTCACAAAAGAAGATTTTTTATAATGCAACTGGTGGAAATATGAATTCTTAAAATATCAGTGATTTCATGTTTTTGCCTGACTGCCAACAACTTGGTTATGGAAAAGAAGCCTAGGTGAATGTCATAGACTGAATAGGCCTGGTATTGCTGGAGTGATTATTAAATATTTCAAGGACAATAACATGCTTGGGAAAAAAACTGTTGTTCCATTAAAAGTGATCTATGGGGGGTTGGACCCTTTCGATATCAATGTAGGTGATAAAACAGCATGTAAAGATGGTTTGGCCTTTCGTGATTCTAGTGTCATGATGCAGATTGTTGTCATGAGATGCGTTTGCAATTGCCCTTGTACGTTGCCATAATTGCTTTAATTCATGTTGCCATATATATATATTACAGACACAAGTGCAGGTTGGCTTCCCATTATATTGATGCCTTTCAACCATAATGTTTATTCTAACGTTGTAGTTTGTCATAGACTGGATGGTGATATTTCTTATTGGCATGTGTTTGAAGCAACGAGAACACTGGATGGTGATGTTTTTATGGTGCTTTAGATCAGGGTTCCAGAAGATCAGAGTGGGTGGGACTGGCCTGAAGGATTACCCTTGACCGCTAGTTTGGTGCATTCCAGTGTGCCTCTTCCTCTGTCCAAGCATTCTGACTGCAATCATCTGGTTGGGTCTTCTGAAGGTTTAGTGAGGTCTGGACAGCCTATCGACAGTGTTGTTTTTCCAAAGAATCCCCTTACAGACTATAACTTAAACCAGAATCCAGTTTTTGATGTTTTAGACAAACAGAAGAGAAATGGTCAAGGTGGTAACAATTTTCTTGGGTTGGCTGGCACCTTGCTCAGCAATTTACATGGTGTGGGGAATAACACACCACATGGTGTGACAGATAGCACTATCTCTAGGTGTACAATTATGCCTACTTTTGTTGGCAAAGGACCTGAGAATGGTAGCCAGTCCATATCTGCATATATTGACAATATTGTGAAGAGTGGGAGTTTTTCAACCACCAATTCTGCGCTGCAAAATGCAAGAACTCTTTTTAGATGTTCTGATGTCAGCAGAGCTAAAGATGAAAAGCATTGTGTAATTATAGACAAGGATGCTGCTTCTTCAAGCATAGAGTTGAGGCTTGGGCAACCAAATGAGCAGAATTGGTCTTCAGGAAATCCAGTTCTATCAGCAGTTGGGCCACCATCATGCAACTCTCTTGTGAATTCACATAAGCCAAGTACCAGAGAGCAGATGATTCATTATGGTGTGTTGTAACAATCTTTCTACTTAACTCGTTATCTGTAGTGTATGTGTTAGTCCATTATTGTCATACATCATTTTTACCATTATGGATTAGTAATCGATTCACTATTATTCACTGAATTATACAGTGACCAGTTGTGGGGGAGATGGGGAATCCAGACAAGGTCTTCCTCATGTAGCTGGCCTGTTAAATTCTGCAAGGGAACAAGACCAGTTGAACTATGGACGCAGTGCAATCAAGAATACGATTAATGTTGGCAAAATAGAAAATTTTAAAGGCCAGGTGGCTAAGAGCACAGTGTTTTTACCATTTAAACACTTTAATAGTCCACTCGAGGGTAACTCATACTCCAGATCTACTAGTAATGTTGTCAATAGCACTGAGCATATTGTGCATGAAACATTACATAGCGAATCTCATGCTGTCAAGTACCCAGGCAATGTCCCCTTGAATGGTGGAAATGGTTTAGAAAGGCAAAGGACTGACCCTGAGTTTGGTTTCTCCAGACCTAGAGACAAGGGTAAAGGCGTGGGGTGTCTTACTGGTAACTCTTTTGATGAAACAAATTTGGTGTCTAAAATGCATAATTGGAAGAAAAATCCAAGCTCTTTTTCTGAAGTCATAAATGGAAACATTTGTGCTGCTTTTCCCATGATGCATGAAAAGAATCACATTCCAAATCACTTGTCTAGCATACCACTGGAAGCATCTGATGCTGGGAGCTTGTCTAACTATCTTGATAAGGTTCCTTATTTTGGTACTGTTGATCGTGTCTTCCCTGGATCCTTGGGTTCGTCTATGGGTTCTGGGCAAAGTTTTCCATCACAAGCAGTTCCACTGGGTTCAGGGCTGACTCCGGCCATGTTGAAACAAGATGGAATTAGTGCAAGCCCTTATTTACTTGATGATAATCTAAGATTGCTTGCATTTAGGCAGATATTGGAATTATCCAAGCAGCAACATGAGATGTCTCCCCTTGGAAAGAACCCAGAACAAGATAGATGTGTCAAACTACAGCATTCTCTGTTTGAACCAGCAGCATCTGGATTAAATCGACACGAGACTACTTTTATTAGTAAACAGAATGTTTCAGAAGTTTCCATGAAATCAACCCAATCTACTCCTACTGTTAAGATGGGTGATGATGTTGCTAAATTTGCTCATGTGACAGGCAAGTGTGAAACTTTGGTGTGTATTCATGTAACATGTTTGTATTATCTTCCTCTAATTCTTCAATCTTGTTGTAACGTTGAAGTTTTTCTGCCATGATGGGGACTCTTGATGCTAAAAAGCTTTTCTGCTCATATAGGTTTGAGCAACTGGTGCAATTTCTCAACATTGACACAAGGAAGGCCATTTTATAGTCAAGATAATGACAAGCAGTGTCAACTTTCTCATGGTCATCTTCAAAATGAACAGCCCTCATTGAGGTTAGTTTATGTTTTTGTTGTAGGGATTAAAGTTGCAAGTAACCATTTTGTTCTTTGAGATTGCCATTCATTTGAATATCAAGATTTTGAACGTTCCTTGCAACTTTTAATGTCTTTTTGGGGTTTTAGCCTCATCCACAGATATTACTCTCCCACAGTTTGCTGGCAATATCAATAATTTTTTTGTTGTCAGTGTTTAGTGAACATTTCAACTCACAAGGTGGATCAAATATTTGATATCGTAGTAGTAAGGATCATTACTAGGTGTGATTGTTGGGTCTGGTGATTGACCAAAAAACTTGCTCTAAATGCGTTACCCCTATTCTTTCACATCAGTTCTGCTGTCATCAATTTTGTCTTGCTGCTCCAACTTCACATATAGCTCAGTAGTTGTGACTTCACTCAGTTTTTTGTGTGAACTTACTGGCTTTTCTATATCTGCCGTGCGGATTTCACTGTTATCTTTGATTTAATGCCAGGATACTAATAGTACTATTTATTCAAATGTCACAGACTTGGCAGGAATGAACACAACATCACTGATTCAAATGAGCCTGAAAGCTGCTGTCAGATAAAGCAATATTTTCAAACTTACTGCAGATGTGCAGCGCATACGAAATGTTTAGGAGGGAAATGTGGAGGTGGTAATCATCCTAATTCCTTCAGAGAACCTATGCGAGGTGTTGGTGGAAAAATCCCTGCTTTGATGGCTTCACAAATTGCTAAAGATAACATCATTCCACGTGAAAATACTATTTCCTTAGATCACTGTGGAAAATTGAAGGGGCAAGCACCTAAGAATATCAGTTGCACCTCTCAGTGGAAAGATGTGCCAAGCAAGAAAAAAAATGTCTGCCAGGGGGCTCGTGTAGACCAATCAGCTGGCAACTTGGACAGACGACAACATGAATCAGGTCATCTTGGAGACACAGCTGCTAAGTGTTCCAGTGGAGCAGTGCACATGGTTGACTCCTTCAGAGAGCAAGAAATATCTAATATATCTTCTGGATGTTCTACCCCTGCTGTTACTCAGGCATCAAATGAGGTTAACAAAGTGGATTCTTCAATGGCTGTTACTGGAAATGCTAGCTGCATGAAACATCTTATAGTTGATGAAGGATCAGGCATTGATAAATGCTGGTCATCAGACGATGCTGTTGAAAGTGACAGAAGTGCTGGCTTCTGTGGCTCTACTTGTAAGACAAGACTGTGGAAAGATGGATCTTCAAAAGTCATTAACAATCAATCATCTCGAAGTCTTCTTGATGAGGTTAAGCTCATGGATTCCTTGACATGGAAGAGAGGCCGAAATCAAATCCAGGCTGAGGTTACTGTTCTTGAGAAAACCAATCATCCTCCTGAACCTGAAAGGGGCTTTAAAACTGCAAAGAGGAAGAGAGAAACAAAACCAGAGATGCTGGATGCATCACGAGGCACCGCTGGTCATGCAGTGCAGGATAAATATCCTGAGTGTGATGAAACTGCCAATCAGCGCTGTTTATCCAAAGATGCCCACATTGTTTCGTCTGGCCTAGAAATGCCTTACACTTCTCGTGTATCCTCTATAAAACCTAATTCCAATGGAAAGTCTATAACGTGCCTGTCCAAACCACTTTCTCGTAAGAGAGATTTACAAGAACTTTATAATGGAAGGGATGGAGAGGATGAGGATGGGGAAGAATTAAATGATAATGCTTCTTCATGTAAAATCATTGAGGTTTCAGGCAGAAAGAAATTCAGAAAGAGCGGGACTTCTGATGGTTGCACAGAGTCTCAGACACTAGAGCCAACTTGTGCTGTTGGTGAAAAAACTATGAGGTGTGCTCCAGTGAGTCATCTGAAGGTGTCTTCGAGTCAACAGTCGAGTGTTTGTTACAGGAAGCCAAGGCCAGTGGTGTGTGGGAAGTATGGTGAGATATCTAATGGAGAAATGGTTGGAGATCTACCAAAACCAGCCAAAATTGTTTCTCTTGATACGATACTTGGAACTACGAAAAAATGCACACCTCCCAAAAACAAAAAACCTACACTAACTTCCGTGAGGGAGTTGAAGAAGACAAGCTTTGGTTCGACTAATGCATGCAGATCCTCCCATATGAAGAAAGAAAGTGGAGGCAATGATGCTTCAGGTTTTGACGAGATGATTTTTTGCAATTCTGTCGAAGAGAGGGAGACTGCATCTGTTGGACAGGACAAGCATTTTGCTGATGAGTTGTTGGTGTTGAAAGAGGGAGACAGCAAAACTGAGGGAGGTTGTGGTATTTTAGGCAGTAGTGCTCACACTCAGTCAAAGCCAAAGTTCAAGGAAATTCGTAGACGCAGCCTTAACGAGCTTACTTTGAAAGGTAATTTTCATTTTTTTTTCTTTATCACGTTCAAGTAATATACGTTTCCATCTATTCAATGGAAGAATAAGTAGACTAGAAGTAAGACGGATTAGTGTACTCTGAAAATTAAGCCACGTACCAGAAATTTCAATGGCTGTCTTGGAGTAGAAATCCAGCTCATGTGTCTTGTGAGCATGCATGTTTGTTGGTATTCAATCCAGAGTTGTATTTTAGTCCATGTTTGAGAGCTCCTTTCAGTGAACAAAATCTCCTGTTTTTTTTACTCCATTGATGTTGTTCTTTTTCAGGAATGAGTTCCTGTTCTGTGAAGATTTCACATAAGAACATTATGAAATGTGGACAAAAGATGAAAGATGGGAAAATTATAAAGAGTTCTGAAGATTCTAATTGTCGCACACATGAATCAGGCGAAGTCAATGCCAAAAGGTGAGCAAGTAAATTAATATTCAGAGTTAATAAATCTAACCTTTCTTCTATTTAATGCAGCTTCAGATTTTAATAAATATTTAATTTGGGACATTGCTTAGAAACTATAACTCTTTAATTTTTTATGTTAATTGGTTGTGTTTCAGAAATATTCTAGAGCGAGAGCACTTGTCTGCTACGGATTCAGATTCATTCTGCTGTGTCTGTGGAAGTTCAAATAAAGATGAAGTTAATTGCTTACTAGAGTGTGGTCAATGTTTAATCAAAGTATGTAGCTGTTAAATTATTTCAGATCAACTTCTTCTGTGTTTATCCTAACTATTCTGTCACACTGATGAGTTTCTTGATAAGTAGGTACACCAGGCTTGCTATGGCATTTCCAGAGTGCCTAAAGGTCACTGGTATTGCAGACCTTGCCGAACTGGTGCAAAATATACTGTAAGAAATATGGTTCTTGGATAAACTCTCAATTAACTATCAGCTACGCTTTTATGTGCGTTGTTCTGTCCAAAGTTTTCCTTATCCTTGCCATTTTTCTGCACTCTATACTTCTTCCTCATTTCATGGGTTGCTTCCCAATTTTTGACATGTTATGTTAATGATAAATGAGATTTTGCTCTTGCCCACTTTCCCCTTTCAACCATCTGTTGAGAGTATCTAAGAACAATGAATTAGTCCCTCTTTTGTTTGTTAGTGAATGACATTATAATAAATAAACTGTTAAATTATATTTGTCATGGAGTTTGGTACCCATGCACCCCATTTTCTCTAGCCAGTTTTAGTACTTATTGTGCGTTTATCAGCATTGTTCTTCTATGTTGTATCTTGTGATTTTCTAATGCCTTCTAATTTGTTATAATCCAGGTTTGTGTTCTTTGTGGTTATGGAGGTGGGGCTTTGACCCAGGCACTTCGGAGTCATGCAATAGCGAAAAGCCTCTTGAAAGCTTGGAGCTTTGAAACAGAAAGCAGGCCTAAGAATTCAGATTCTTCTGCCGTAACATTACAGGATGAATTTAGCAAGTTGCACGCCTCGGGATTTGTGCATGGAAATAACTCTTATCCAGTTTTAAGACCTGAAAATATCGAGTCATCCACTCCATCTGTTTGGAGTATTGATATGCAGAAGCAATTGAATAATTTACGGAATTCCTTGTCTTGTGTTAGTAATCTGAAGGTACATAACAGCATTACAGCTGGAGTACTTGATTCCACTGTTAAGCAGTGGGTTCACATGGTTTGTGGCCTTTGGACTCCTGGGACACGATGCCCAAATGTTGATACCATGAGTGCTTTTGATGTGTCAGGTGCTTCACACCCTAGAGCAAACACGGTAAACATTGAAATTGAACTTGTAGGATGTATGTTTAATAGCCTGCAGTTCCAAAGTTACAATTGTTAGGATAAATTGATGTATTCATTTCCATGTTTATCATTTCTTTCCTAGGTTTGCTCCATGTGTAATCGACCTGGTGGCTCATGCATACAATGCAGGGTTGCGAACTGCTCTGTTCAATTTCATCCTTGGTGTGCTCATCAGAAGGTACTCTACTTTATTTGGTTTATGCATTAAAAATTATTGCCCATTATATATAATTGGCTAGGGTTGTGATCCCATGGGCGAGCTGAACCCCAAAAATCCATCCTCAGCTTGGATTGCGGGCTTGGTCCTGCCAGTGGTCGTTTTCTTTCTCGCATTTAGTTGTATTCCCATTCAAATTTCCATGAATTTAGCAGTTTCCATTTAAAACTGCTTTGGCCTGTTTTTTGGTTGTTGGAGGTTCTATATGCACTTTAAAATTTCTTTATGGACTGCAGGGCCTGTTGCAAAGTGAGGTTGAAGGTGCAGACAATGAAAATGTTGGCTTTTATGGGAGATGTGCACTTCATGCCAGGTACGCAGCAGATGAATGTACATGTGATGCTTCCAACAATAAAACAGGTTGTGTCGGAGAAAAGGAAGAGAGTTGTGCCAGGACTGAGGTATTTTTTCTTTTCTTTCTTTCTTTGTGGGTGAAGGTGGGTGTTCCACAGGACTCTTTTGACTCTCACTGACTTTTTTCCCTTCTGTCTGTCATTCAAGGGCTACAAGGGACGGAAACGAGATGGCTTTTGGCATAATCTTCATGGCCAATCAAGAGGGAAGGGTGGATGCCTTGTTCCCCAGGAGCAGCTTAATGCTTGGATGCACATTAATGGACAGAAGTCATGCACTGGGCTTTCTAAGTTGCCAATGTCAGATGTGGAGCATGATTGTCGGGTATGTTCCATCTGCTGACAACCAAATATTTTTTTTCCAGTTATTTCACCTAAATTTTTTTACTGCATTAACATTCAGTTGGCATTTGATCAAAACTGATTCATTCTGTTATCAAACCCATGTTGCTTCTTTCAATGATTAGCATGCAAGGCTCAGAAAATAGTATATGTATGAAGTACGTGACGTTTCTAAGTTATTTGCACATCAGGGATGTACACAAGATGCTCATCCCTACAAAGGAGTTTTTGCAGTTGAGCATGATCTTGCTGATTTTTCATTTTTCTGGAGTTAAAGTATACCATGTTATTCTGCTAAACATAAATGATTTTTGCATTACTGCGGTGCTAAAAATCTTACCCCTCACATTTGCATCACTGGGAATTATTTAATGGCCCATCCTCTAGTTTTCTCCCTTGCTTCCTCCTTTCTATATCTCTTCTATTCTTTCTTCTTTACTTGTTAATTGATCTTATATCATTTGGAGTTTTGCAACATTATTAGACAATTATGGTGCAACGTATGTGATATTATATGTGTTATCCCCATGCTTGCAGAAAGAATATGCTCGTTATAAACAAGCTAAGGGTTGGAAATATTTGATTGTTTATAAGTCTGGCATTCATGCCCTTGGACTTTACACGTCCAGATTCATCTATCGCGGTGCAATGGTTTGACTCTTTACCCTTAAGTAATGGAACCCTACTCTTTCAATTGCACAACATGATGCATTGTGATGATTCTTAGGTGGTGGAGTATGTGGGTGAGATTGTTGGGCAGCGTGTGGCTGATAAAAGAGAGTACGAGTATGGAAGAAAGCTGCAATACAAGAGTGCTTGCTACTTCTTCAGGATTGACAAAGAGCATATTATTGATGCAACACGTAAAGGGGGCATTGCTCGTTTTGTCAACCATTCGTGTCTGGTAAATGTCTAGTTTTTTTTTTTTATATATATATATATATATATATATATATTTTTTTTTTTTTTTTTTTTTTTTTTTTATTTTTTTTTTTTTGTTTATTTTTTTTTTTTTTTTTTTTTTTTTTTCAGTTCTATTGTTTGCTTTCTCTTAGATTTTCTTTTTTAATTTGCATGACCAGCCAAATAGTGTCGCCAAAGTGATTTCTGTGAGGAATGAAAAGAAGGTAAAGCAAAATGCCGTTCTAGTATCATTCTTCATGATCATTATTTACTTGTTTTAGCTTGGACAAGATGAGATTCTGAATTACACAATGAACTTAGCCACTTACAT
>Ga0307517_10005954_pt1 | contig 18180 bp, 14 predicted proteins | sample 23_EM_MG_FD_194515 | JGI IMG/M metagenome (GOLD analysis project Ga0307517, IMG submission 194515) | Populus trichocarpa ectomycorrhiza microbial communities from riparian zone in the Pacific Northwest, United States - 23_EM | ecosystem: Host-associated > Plants > Roots > Unclassified | place... | reverse complement strand
TTTGTTCGTAGAGTTGAACAATTAAGGCTACAAAAATTCACTTCCAAGAACACCCTACTCGATATCACTCAAGACATTGGGTTAGATGACATTTTTTACTATTTGTTGTACTCTCATTTTTGCTGAAGGACTAAATTAAAAATGTAATAAATCTTTTGTAAAAGAGTTATTGATGCAATAAAAAACATAAAGACTGAAATTAAAAAACCAAAAGAAAAAAGGACATGCGTTTGTTGGTGGTGGTCATTTCTTTCTTCTTTTCTTTTCTTTCTTTTCCAGAGAAAATACACGCCACGTCGAAAGAAAAAAGGATAAGATGACACTTTCAATAACACGACGAAAAGGTGGGTTTGACTGTCAGATGGGATCTCACATGCCACTTAAAAAGCTATAACACCGCTCACTCGCTAGCACATAACAAACACGCATCAACAATTTTTTTGAATAGAAAATTATTTTGTAAAAATATAAAAATGCCTTTTTTTTTTTTTGTGGTCTTTTTCAAGGGTTAAAATGTATTTTTATTGTATTTTAAGAAGGAAAAAAACAAAAAAGCTTTTGGTCAACTACAATAACCTTTTGACCTTAGAGGTATATAGGTAATTATATTTTTTAAAAGTTATTGAAAAGACAAAATAATTCTTGGTCAACGGTTCTAGATTTTATCGATTTTGGGGATAAATATGTCATTTAAATGTGCAAATTTTTTGAAAAAAACTAACATACCACCCAACAATCTCTTAATAACCAATGAACCATTAGAAAATATCAAATTACCCCTACAATCAAGGCTTATATTTTTTCCATTCAAAGATAAAATGATAATTTTACTATAGCAATCTAAACTATCTCTAAACCCGGACCCTATATATTTTATGTTAATTTAAACTCAACTAGTGGACAACCAAGAAGTGGGAAAATGAAGAGTATTACAATTTGTTTTGAAAATTCCCAAAATGTCGGGGACCAATTTACAAATTGACTAAAGTAAAGGGTCGATCGAAAGCAATCACGGTGGTCGACAGTAGTTGTGGTTGGGCTTATCATCATGGCCTGTTACTAGTGGGCTTTGACAAATCCAAAGTAAGAGCAAACAAAGCCATGTCACCAAGGAAAAACCCTAAACCCTAATATCAGACATTATAAAAGGAGCTCTTCAGTCGAGTTTTCGAAACTCAGTCATCGCCTCCCTCCTCTCTGTTTGCAGCAGAGCCTTTCTTTTCTCCTAACTTTCAACTAATCGCAGCAGCCAGAAGCAAAGATGGCACCCCCTAGAGGTAGAGAAAGTTTTCACGTTTTCTTGTTTCAGGGCTTATAGGTTGTGTGGCTTGTTTCACGAAATCTGATTTCTTTTATATAGTTGAAGCAGCTCTTGTATTTCATTACATCCCTAGAGTATTAAACTTTATATTAAACTTTTAGCACTAACTCCACTGACATAACTATAAAAAAATTATTTACTTCCAAGCAGCTCTTGTTTTGCTTTTTTCCCCCTTGATCTGGGTTGTTTTTTTTCGTTTTATATTACAGGTATTAATGTTTAGAGCATGACTGATTTTTTTAAAAAAAACTATGAGCAGGTCGAGGTGGTAGTGGTGGTGGGTTTAGGGGAGGTAGAGGTGATGGAGGAGGAAGAGGTAGAGGCAGAGGTTTTTCAGGTGGAAGAGGAGGAAGTGGTGGAAGGGGCAGTGCAATGAGGGGTGGTGGAAGAGGCCGCGGTGGTGGAAGAGGCCGCGGTGGTGGAGGAATGAGAGGTGGGAGCAAGGTTGTGGTTGAGCCCCATAGACATGAAGGAGTGTTCATTGCAAAGGGTAAAGAAGATGCTCTTGTTACTAAGAATATGGTTCCTGGTGAGACTGTATACAATGAGAAGAAAGTCTCTGTTCAGGTGTTTATTACTTTTCTTCAATTTATTCCATTGTTGTCTCCATTCATGAAATTAAATGTTTTTTTTGAAACCTGAACAATGTTGTTTTTTGTTGCATCAAGTTTCTCTTTTATTGTTGGTGCATTTGATGCTGTTATTTATATTATTTTTTTACTAAATCATACATCTCTTTTCAGAATGAAGATGGAACTAAAGTCGAGTACAGGGTTTGGAACCCCTTCCGATCAAAATTGGCTGCTGCCATTCTTGGTGGTGTTGATGATGTTTGGATTGTAAGTTTTATTCATGAGCTTATCTATTAATATTGCTCTATGAGTTGGTAGATTTTGTTTTATGCAACCTGCTTGTTGATTGTTTTCTTGTTGGTTGTACCAAGAAACCTGGCGCTAAAGTTCTTTACCTAGGAGCTGCTTCTGGTACTACTGTTTCTCACGTGTCTGATATTGTTGGCCCTGTAAGTATCATTCATCTGTAAATTATAGTTTCCTGCTTCGTATGCTGATAAGGATGTTGCTTAAAAAGTGTTTTTTTATTTGTAGACTGGAGTGGTATATGCGGTAGAATTTTCTCACAGAAGTGGGAGAGACTTGGTTAACATGGCAAAGAAACGGACCAATGTTATTCCCATAATTGAAGATGCCAGACATCCTGCCAAGTACCGTATGCTAGTTGGAATGGTGGACGTGATCTTTTCTGATGTTGCTCAGCCTGATCAGGTTTGCTCCTTCCTATTTCTGTTCTGAGTGCACCCTTGTATAATTTGTTGCTCCTTCCTATCAAAAGGCTGGAAATTTTTTTATTGTTCCTTTCGAATGATTTACTACTGATTTAATTTGTTTTTGAAAGAACATGGTTTTTGTCTTTTGTTTTTCTTTCAAGTACTAACACCAACTCCTGAAAATAATATATTTGACCTATTTTTGGATGATTAACTTTAGTTGCTCTTGTTTTTTCACCCAGTTAACAGGCTTCATGTTTTTGAAAGAAATTGAAATTTTTTATTCTTTTTGCTTTTTAATTTATTTATACATTTTAGTTTATTTCTTATGATACTTCTTTGTTGGTTGAAATGAAGCATATAAGTTCATGCATATGATGAATTAACTCGGATTCCCCTTCAAGACATATTGGGTGATGTAAAATCGAGTTTCTGATGCATATTCTGCAACATCAAGCTACTTTCTCCCATATTATTGACACCAAAAATATTTAGCGTATTTTGTGTGTATCATTTTTAAGATATCTGGCATATGATGAGGTACTCGGATTCCCCTGCAAGACAATATGGGTGATGTAAAACCGAGCTTCCGATGCTTGGTATCAATCAATTTATTCTCTTTTCAGTATTTCTAATTAATTCTCTCCTTTTCTCCAAGGCTCTTTATTTTTTTTTCTTTTTTTTAACTCATTTTCTTAAAATATTCTGTACTAGTTTTTCGCATAATGGTGGGCCTGCTTTGAATAATTACCAGTTTCATAATATACGTGGAATAACATCTGTGATGCAGGACATGTTATTATGTTCACGTTTATATTGACAATTGTTCCTGCAGAAAATTGTTTGCCACGTTTTAGTTTGCAATCCTTGGTGGAATTTTTAGAATTTTTATCCATCCTTTTGACACTCCTGTATGAAAGACTGAGGAGTAATTGATTAGGCTTTGTTTGTTTGGGCGGTGTGACTCGAAGCGATTTTGATTTAAATGCAACTTTTTATGCATACTTTTTACAGCTAGCATTGTTGAAAAACTTTTATGATCTATGCATTTGGGATTCATTAAAGACGTTTTGCAAGCATGTTTGCAACTATCAAATTTTTACCATTTGTCTTGGTCAATCGGGTTGAATGAATAATCAATTGATTTTCAGCTTTCAATTAAATATCCATTCCTTGTGTCAATTTTATGATTATCTGTCCGCGGTTGTAAAATGTGTCAAATCCTTTTTCATGCGTTTTCAGCTCCTTCCTTGATGAGAATGATAGAAAATATTAGAAGCAGTGGGCGATGCCGCATGGTCCACTGTAAAATAAATATGTTCATTATTTTGATTCTTTTTAACCGAGGTATGCAAGTTAATGCAAATTACTTCTGCAGGCAAGGATTTTAGCACTCAATGCTTCCTATTTTCTGAAAACTGGTGGTCATTTTGTCATTTCAATAAAGGTTAGCCTTCTATTTGACTACTACCAGCTTCACTCAAAGCAATGGCTCCTTCCCGTTCTTGTATTGATGTAATTATTTTGTGGCCAGGCAAATTGCATCGACTCCACTGTTCCTGCAGAGGCTGTGTTCGAAAGTGAAGTGAAAAAGATGGTGCAGGAGCAGTTGAAACCTAGTGAGCAGGTCACCCTTGAGCCATTTGAGCGAGACCATGCTTGTGTGGTAGGGGGCTACCGTATGCCAAAGAAACAGAAAATTGCTGCTTAGGGAGCTGGGTTGTATCGTGTTTCACATTGCTTTTCGGGAATTAGAGGTCATAAAGCATTGTGAATTTCTGGACTCTTTTTTTATGCACTTCGCTTTATTTATGTTTGTTTAGATTTGATCTTGAATTGGATGGTAAAGTAATGGAATGAGTTTTGGCATCTCTCTTTATCCGAGCCTTAGCGCCGTCGTGTGGCCACACTTTTGAGATATAAATTGTACTCCGTTTTCCTCCTTAAATCTACAAATAGAGTCGTTCATTTGGTGTCTTATTGAAAGATTAGAATGAGGGGTTAAGTTTAATATAACCTTTCCCTTTTCAAAGATAAATTATTCTTCTGATCATGAATGATTTTTGTTTTTATTTTTAAATATAATAAAATAATATTTTTTTATTTTTTAAAAATAAAAACAAAAATCATACATGATCAGAAGAATAATTTATCTTTAAAAAGGGAAAGGTTATATTAAACTTAACCCCTCATTCTAATCTTTGTTAAATGATTTTTAACATTAGTATATTAAAATAATTTGAAAATATCAATTTAAAATAAAATAAAAAATAAACCTAATATCACACACATCCATCCTTAAACTGGTCAGAATGGTTCGCAATCCCAGGTTATGCCTAGCTTGTTGCTTCAGAGCAGAAAATCTCTCATTCCCTTTCCACTTCAACTATTCCCTTGTCAAAAAAGTAAACATCCGACACCCCTCCCAATCACAGCAATGAAAAAGGTTAATATTTCATGCCATCCCTGTCGCCACCGTGATCCGATGGCATGGAAGGACATCGAATTAGTGTTTTTGGAAAAATGTTATTACAATACACCCTCTTTACATCCAAAAGATCATGAAAGCAAATGCATATTGTAATCGAAACGCTGGCACCTTAACCATTCGGCCATCCTGTCCCGTCAACAACCCAGAGAGTCTTTTAAACTCCTGTAGCTGTAGCCATATGGGCACACCGCAACCTTGTAACTAACTATATACATGTTTAAAAGGCTACTAACTACGTCGCTCTATATTAATTAATTCATGACATGTTGTCTCTACTACCTTGTCACAAGTTGACTGCTTTCATTTTCATTGAATTATTCAAGGAGGAAAATAACAATTAGAAAAGCCAACGATTGAAGTAGAAATTCCGTCCCCTAGCACAGAGCATTGCATACAGCAGCACTGCTGGCTCGTGCATAGTGGAACTAGCTAGACATTAACATTGAAAACGCTAATCGAGTAATTCTTCCCTTTCAGTGATGTATAATTTAAATTGATTAAGACAACAAATGTTTAATTTCCACCAATTAAAGATGAAATTATTCAGACGAAAATAGAATGATTAAGGCTCTCTTGTCTATCGTCCGTCCAATACTTCGATTGATTTCCCACGTCGTCAATCCTAATTGTGCCACCGCAGGAAGACTCCATGAGGCCATCAAACGAGAGGGAGCAACCTTCGTTGTTGTTTTTTCTTCTTAGGGGTAATTAATCTCCTCCTTCTTCTGATCAGTATCGATATCCTGGCCGCCACCACCCCACCTCTTCATGCGTTCTGCTGTTTGTGCAACCTGCATTGTATTTAAATTAATTCATTAGACTATCTTTCACCGCCTAGCTTGCTATTTATTTATGGAAAAAAAAAAACTTGCCTCCTTTTTCCAGTTGGTTCTGTAAAGTATAATCAACAGAAGCAAGGTCTGCAGAGCGGTTCCACCTAGCATGCCACCCCATACTCCCTGGATGATAGCATGGAAAATTATATATAATTGATGATCTTAACAGTAATTGAATATTTAGCTTAATTAATATTATACTGATCAGTTAAAAATGTTTGGAAGATGGAATTGGTGGAACCCCATATATATATATATATAACAAAAATATCACGACTGAATATATTTCACTGTACCATTTTACCATACACATTTCCTATTCATTTAAATATTGTAATTATCATTTTATTCTCCCCACAAAAATCATTGGCTTGGGTGCTGCGAGTATTTTTGTCTCTCAGTAAAACCCATTGGTCATTACTAGATTCATTAGGACTAGAATTGCCTTTTCAATTTTTTAAGCATAATGTAAGGACTCCATTAGCAAAATTTTTAAAATTGGCAGCTATGGATTTTTTTTCATCTCTTTGTTATGTTTTGTTTTTTTTGTTATTATCAAATTGTACGAGAACAACTAAATCTTTTAATAAATATAAAATATTATTTAATGAAAAACTAGCTAACACATGCAATGCACACGCCAGTGTGTAAGAGACGTCTACAGTACGACACAAAATTCCCATCCACATCGTGATGTTGGAATCTTCGTGACGTCTTTTTCTTGGCGAGGTGTTGACGATGGAACGGTTTGTCACCAGCAAAGCTCCCCCCTATATTCTCTCTCATGATCTCAAAATTCATGCTAGCCATTCAAAATTTCAAAGTCATCTTCTTAGTTATTGATATTTCAACTTTGATATTATTCTTTTGATTTCTAATTTTTGCTCTAAGTCTTTTTGTTAAATTTTTATTTGTTTTCAATTTCACAATTTAATCCCAAATTGTTATATTTTTTTTTTCAATTTGACCCTTATTCTTTTGATTATTTTTTTTGTCGATTCTATAATTAAATTGATTTTCTTTTCAATTTCACAATTCAATTAAAAAATTATATATAGTTGTCCTCAAATTTATTTTTTATTTTAATTTTATCCTCATTCTTTTAATTACTATTTTTTTTTAATTTTGGATCTTTTTGTATAATTGAATTTTATTTTTTTAATTTAATCCTTCAACATTTAATTGGTTTGAGAATGAGCTTTATTATTTTTCCAAATATGATGATTCTAGTCTAATGACCCGAGTCACAAGTTTGAAAAGTTAACGGGTTTCAACATTGTTATTTTTTACTTATTTTCTTTTCTAATTTTATGAAATGATATTTTTTTGAAATGGACTTTGTGATTTTTTTTTATCAAGTTATAATGATTTTAGGTTGTAGGTTTGGTAAAATAACCCTGGTTGGCTAGCTTCTTATTACCCAGGTTATGAGTTTGTTATTCTACGTACTCAGATTGATTTGAGCTGTTTTATTTATTTATTTATTTATATTTTTTACTCAATTTCATTATTCTTTATTGAATTAACTAAGAATTTAGCACATTTTTTTTTCTTTCGAAGAAAGGTTTTTTTTGTTTTTTTCACATTGCCGTGATTTGTTTCTAAATTTTATAAATTTACTATTATTATCTAATTAAAATAAAATCAATTTATTTAATGTAATTAATTCTATAACCCACCCGAGTTGCGAATTTGTTTTCTTTAAAATAGATTTGCGTGACCCAAACATAATTTTTCTTAAAAAAAAGAATGGGCAGCATGTACATATAGAAGACGTACCTCGACTCCCAAATTTGCTTTGTATCCTAGCAGGTAACCAAGGGGGAGCCCAAAAACATAATAACAACCAATGTTGATATAGGCCACTAGTGCTTGCCACCCACCACCGATAGCAACACCTGCATGCATGTGTCATGATGATGATCAGGATCAGAGGCGGAGCAAGAAGAAAAAAAAGTAAGGGGGTCAAATTAAAAGAAATATTTTAAAAAAATTAAAATTTTAAATATTTTATAAAAGGAGAGGCTGGAAAAAATACAGGGACCCGGGCCCCTGCCAGCCTCCCCCTGCCTCAGCCACTGATCAGGATGATGCATAATTAAATTGCATGATTGATTAAAAGGGGAGAGCAACATATATGCTGGTAGGTACGTCCGTCCTTGTAAACCCACCTGATATCACTGGCTGGACGCTGTTAAGAACCATGGTGATGGCTAGAATGAAGGCTAGCTTGGAGGTAGCTACTTGCATCACTTTGCTGCTTGTGAAGATGTAGGCAAAATAGTCCTTCGCTATCAGCACAACAGCCATGCAAACCAGTCCTATCACAAGAGACTGGAATACAGTGACATAGACCGAGTATTTTGCAGCCCTTGGATGCCCTAACCCAAGCTCATTCGAGACACGAACGCTGGAATGTTTAATCATTGAATTCAAACATGATCCACATCATAATCAGATATATCAAGGAAATTAATCAATCAGTCAATTCAGTAATTAGTTCTTACCTTATAGCAGCGTTTATTCCAAGGAACACCATTAGTTCCAACCCATTGATATTCAAGCTGGTCATCAAATATAATTAGAAGAAGAAGAAGAAGAAGCAATTGGTTATCAAAGTTAAAATCAAGCTAATTTATTTCAAACGGATTCATGTCAACACTATCGCAGTGATGGTGATGAGACTGACCAGATGGTAAGGGAACCAACAGCAATGACTGCGTTGTCAAGATGTCCAGTGAGGACAACAATGCTCATCATATACCAAATCTCCAGGCAAAGCATCACAGCTGAGGCAATGGAGAGGGTAACAAAGGACCAAATATCCTCAAACGCTGACCAACTAAATCCACGCCATCCTTCCTTACACCAACCCATCACGTACACAGCTTGAGCCAAAGAAATTAGCCATCCGGTGAGGTCAAAAGCGATTGCTGCACCAGTGATACCCCAGTCAAGCTCATAGATGAAGAGCCACAGCCACAAAGCGTGTAGAACGAGAGCCACAACGGCAATCCAGGTAATTACACCAACCTTGCGTTGGGCTTGAAGGAACTTTTGGGTAGGGAAATAGATAGCCCATGAGAACAAGTTAGGTATGGCCAGGAGAGTGAATTTCCCAGCAAGTTCAGCAAGAGCAGCTTCTTGGCCAAGGACTTTCAGGAGAGGAGCGGCGAAAATGAAAATGGGCAAGAGGATGACACAAGTGACGAGTAAGATGATGCATGATCTTTGCAAGTAAATACCAAGCATATGAACTTGACCAGCACCAAAAGCTTGACCACAGAGGGTCTCGAGTGCACTCCCCATACCAAGAAGGAAGCCGAAACAGAAGGTGATGATGACAGAGAGGGAAACTGAAACGGCAGAGAGCTCCAAGTTTCCGAGATGGCCAACGAAGATAGAGGTTAAGATGTTGGTACCATTCTGGCAGACTAGACTGAGGGCAATAGGACCAGCAATCCTCCATAACTTGACAGTCTCTTTCCAAAAGACGGTCTTAATAAAGTCTTGGAACGTCGGGAAAGCTGCAGGCAAGTAGTCTTCCTCTGGCACTGCAGGTAGTGATAAGGATGATGATGATTCATTGTTAAGCAGTAGTGGGGTGGTCTCCATGTATAATTAAGAAGGAAAGGTCAATGGAGAAATAAATAAAATTAATAGTTTTGTTTGTTGATATATAGTAGTGCTAATTAAGAACATGAAGGAGGAGGGACGGACGCATATAAAGTAGAGTGGACTGTTAGATAGAATAGACTGTGCTGTCTGTGAGTTTTTGAGAGTGATATCTCCAAGTGATTTATTAAATTAATATTTCTTTTATTCTTTTTTTAATCTTAACGCATCGAGAAAAGTCGAAGACACTAAAAATCTTAGATTTTTGACGAACAGCATTATTTTAGCTAAGAGACACACAGCTATGGAAGATACATCCACTGGCAGAGATAAGTGATGATAGGCTGGGCAGCAAGCAGAGCATGCTGACGTATTCCTTAATTCGAGGGACGCATGTACTTACGTGTTTTATTGATACTTACTCTTCTGATAATGAAATGGGAACTACTGGCCGTATCAGTCTTTGGCCAAGGCAGTGAACGACCAGTCAAACCAGCTGGACAATTGTTTATTTTAAAAAAAGTATCCTGGCCGAACGTCGTGGAAAAGATGGGTGGCCATGGACGACTTTTGCTTTTGTCGTATCCAACATTTCTTTCCACTCATTTAATGGATTGTTATTATACATAAAGTTAAAACATAAAATACTATTGCTTTTCTGGTGTGTTACTGTAAATTGTTTAGAGATTTTTTTTTATTTTTTTTAAAATTATTTTTTATCAATTTTATTTTTTTAATATTGATCTGATTAAAAATTTAATTTTATAATTTTTATCCTTTAAAATATTATAGATTGCTACGGTATTTTCCCATATAGTTTTTCTATTTTATTTTTTATGATTTTTTTTCAAAATTATATTTGTCGATTTTTTTTTTAATATTGAGCTGATTGAGAATTTAGTTTGATAATTTTTTTCTTTTAAACATTGTGGATTGCTACAGTGTTTCTCCACATGGTTTTTTTATTTTTGTTTTTTATGATTTATTCTAAAATTATCTTTGTCGATTTTATTTTATAATATTGAGCTAGTTAATAATTACAGTTACAATATGTAAGGAAAACACTATAGCTTTCCTCGCAAATTACTGTGGATCGTTATAGTGTTTTCACCACATGTATTTTTTTGTTTTTTTTCTAAAATTATCTTTGTCAATTTAATTTTTTTAATATTGAGATGGTTGAGAATTACAATTACAAGTAAATACAACTGAGGCTAAATCATTTGGGGAAAACACTATAACTTTCCTCACAAAACACTATACAGTTTTTCCTCACATAGTTTTTTTTCCAGTTTCTTTTGTGTTTTCTTTTTTGTAATAATTTTTTCTAAAATTATCTTTGTTGATTTTATTTTTTTAATATTGAGTTGGTTAGAATTTAACTTTGTAATAAAGCTTAATCATGTGAGGAAAACACTGTAGCTTTCCTCACAAAATACTGTGGATTGCTACAGTGTTTTCCCACATGGATTTTTTTCTTATGATTTTTTCAAAATTATCTTTGTCAATTTTATTTTTTTAATATTGAGCTGGTTAAGAATTATAATTACAAATAAGACTAAATCATGTGAGGAAGTATTATAGCTTTCATCACAAAACACTGTGAATTGCTATAGTGTTTCCAACAAGGTTTTTTTTTTCCATGTTTTTTTTTGTGTTTTTTTTGTTATGTTTTTTTTTCCAAAATTATCTCTTTCAATTTTTTTTAATATTGAACTGATTGAGAATTTAGTTTTATAATTTTGTTTCTTTAAAACACTGTGAATTGTTGCAGTGTTTTTCCACATGATTTTTTTTATGATTTTTTCCAAAATTATCTTTGTCGATTTTTTAATATTGAGTTGGTTAAGAATTATAATTACAATAAAGCTAAATCATATGGGAAAAGCGTTGTAGTTTTCCTGACAAAACACTGTGGATTGCTATATTATTTCTCTAAATGGTTTTTTTTATGATTTTTTCTAAAATTATCTTTGTCGATTTTATTGGGGAAAGCACTATAGTTTTCCTCACAAAACATTGTCAATTGCTACAACGTTTTTTCTCATGGGTTTTTTTACTTCCAAAATTATCTTTGTCGATTGTTTTTTAATATTAAGTTGGTAGATAATTTAACTTTGTATTTTTTTTTTACTTTTTATTAACAGAAAAGCTAAATCATGTGGGGAAAAAACTGTATCATTCCTCACAAAACGCTGTGGATTGTTACAAATCATTTTGTTCAGTCTCTAAGTTTTTTTTATCACCAACCCAATTTTTTTTTTCATCATGAAATATTGCCTCCACCATACATTTAGTTTCTATTACTTATCTAGCGCTGGTTTACAATTATAACACTATCAAATACATTTGTTTTATAAGCTCGCGACAACGTGCATGTATGCCACCTTGTACATAAAGCTAAAACATGTGAGGAAAGTACTGTAGCTTTCCTCACATGTTACTGTGGATTGCTACAATACTTTTCTTTTTTTTCCTACATTATTTTCCTCTTTTTTCTTTTGTTTTCATTTTTTTCCCAAAATTATCTTTGTCAATTTTGCTTTTTTAATATTGAGCTGGTTAAAAATTTAGCTTTGTAATTTTTTTCTTTAAAATAGTGGATTGCTACAGTGTTTTTTCACATGGTTTTTCTATTTTATTTTTTAATGATTTTTTTCAAAATTGTATTTGTCGATTTTTTTTTTTGATATCGAGCTGATTGAGAATTTAGTTTGGTAATTTTTTTCTTTAAAACATTGTGGATTGCTACAATGTTTCTCCAGATGATTTTTTTTGTTTTTTTTATGATTTTTTTTCAAAATTATCTTTGTCGATTTTATTTTTTAATATTGAGCTGGTTAAGAATTATAGTTGCAATTTGTGGGGAAAACACTGTAACTTTCCTCGTAAATTACTATGGATTGCTACAATGTTTTTTCCACGGTTTTTTTTTTCTAAAATTGTCTTTGTTAATTTTTTTTAATATTGAGCTGGTTGAGAATTACAATTACAAGTAAATACAAGTAAAGCTAAATCATGTGGGAAAAAACACTGTAGCTTTCCTCACAAAACACCATGGATTGCTACAGTTTTTCCTCATATGGTTTTTTTCCATTTTCTTTTGTGTTTTCTTTTTTATAATAATTTTTTTCAAAATTATCTTTGTCGATTTTTTTTAATATTGAGCTGATTAGAATTTAACTTTGTAATAAAGCTTAATCATGTGGGGAAAACATTGTAGCTTTCCTCACAAAACACTGTGAATTGCTAAAGTGTCTCCCCATATAGTTTTTTTCTCTTATGATTTTTTTAAAATTGTCTTTGTCAATTTTATTTTTTTAATATTGAGCTGGAGGGTTGTAATGATAGGTGTGGAAGTGATCCTTAGATTTGAGATCATTAAGTTATCTTATATATAAAGTGTTATGCTTTGATCCTGGTTATACGTTGTCCTGATCAAAGGTAACAAACAAGCAAAACTATATGAAAATATTTAAGTAATCAAGAGAAGATTTATCATCCTAAGTGAATTAGTAAAAATATTCCATCTGTTCTCAAATAATATTGATTGTGAAATCCTTAGCTAATATGGAATGAATTTTGAAAATAGTTTCAAAATCTTATTCAAAGAACCAATGATTATAATATTGAGAACTAACATAATTTGACAAACCAGACATACTTCATATTATAATATCTAAATTAAAATATTATTAATGAAAGGACAATAATTACACTGAGAAACTAGTCATTGAAAGGTTAAGTCAAATCACTTATGAATTTTCGAATATTTAGAGGATTATGACAGATTGCTAGACATTGTACTTGATCTACAAATATAAATCAATCAATTATTTAATTGATAATAAATTAAATTATTTAATTTAATTTAATTTAGAATTATGATTTATATTTAGGCTAACTTATTAGGGAACCTAATGGGTCATATTTATAAGAATTATTTGTTAGAAATTAAAATGAGATGATTAATTAAGCATGACTTGATTGTAAATAAATTTTAGAAATTGAGGATTAGAATGTAATTAATATAGGAGATTACAATTCTAGGCCTAGAAACAATCAAGTGAGGACTTGATTGAATAAATCTCTAAATTATATATGATATTATTTAAGGGACAAAGTGATATTTTGCCATTTATAGGGTTTTTTTAGGTTTCCCTGTGAATAAAATACTTAGCTTCTTATTTCCTAAGAGAATAGTGAGAAAAATACAACACATAAATACTTAAAACATAAAAGAATAGAGCTAGCACTCTGAGGTGTAATAATTTCTCTCTTATAAAAGGGTTTAGGAGATTCCTGACTGGTGAATTGTGTGGATTACTATTAGAAGCCGGACACTTAAACGACTTATGGTTTTCGATAACCCAGACTTGAAACAAATATTGAAAGAAAAACAAGAACATCTAATCTTCAAGTAATCTTCACATAAACCTTAAACAACTCTAAATCTATCAAACAAGATCCTTGGAACTCTTGAAAAAAATTTAAATTTACCTTTTCTACTGCGTGCATGTGTTTGGGAAACCCAACAAATACCAAGTTGGGCGACTCTACTCCTTTTTCACTTTCTACTATGCTACATGGTATATGTATATTGTATGGATTAACGCAACTCAATTGTAACTCGAATATGCACCTCCCTTCCTCTCTCTCTCGATGAAGAAGTTTCAAGTTAATACTCTATGTATGCATGAAATTATAGCCTTTAGAGGCCTTAAGTCTTAATTAATAACATTATTGATATAATTAACAACATCAATAACACCTTTTCTTTATGTAGATTAATTATATATGAAAAAATATTTTTTTTTGTTGAAATCGGGGTTTAAAAGCCCAATAAAAATTAAACGAGCAACAATAGACCTAATCAAGTCGTAATATGAAATAAAAAACAAACTCGAAGAAGGGTCATCAATCATCGTGTAATCCCAATCCATAGGGCTTTTAGATAACCCATAATTAGCTAACCAGTCCATTGCAGAATTAGATTCTCTAAACTCATGTAGAATTAAGGCTCCAAATACTTAGCTAATAAATCTCTAGATTTGTTGACTAACTAGTATATTGGCCCGCGCTTTGCAGGGGGTCAATATTATTATTTTTTAAATATAAAAAAATATTAAGTGTATAGAGAATATTTTAAGTGCGCTGGGTTTAACAGTCATGCCAGATCCAAGTGAATTGGGTCTGGCATCTGGCAGACATGCCAGACCCAAGAGCCTTGGGTCTGGTAAGCGCCTTGGGTCTTGTAGCAATACCAGACCTAGGAGTTTTGGATCTGATAGCCATGCAAGACCTAATTTACTTGGCTCTGGCAACTATGCAAGATTTGCGTTGGCAAACATGCCAGACCCACATTACTTGGGTCTAGCACCCAAGTAATTTAGGCCCTGCTTGTTTGCTAGACCCAAGTAAATGTGGGTTAGCATAGTTTTTTGAATTTAAAAATAATAAAACAATATCAAAATACCAAAATGTCCTCCATGATTATAGAATATTACGCAAAAAACAGTGTGAAACAAAAAAAATACCCCTATATGCAAAGCTTATTTTGTCTTTTCCAAGGCTAAAGATGTATTTTAACTATTTAACAGTTTGTGAAGGTCAAAAAACCCCTAGGCAACATGTCTTAATTTTGTTAACCTTGGGGATAGAATAATATTTTTACTATACAAATAATCATAAAAAAACTACCATACCCCTGCTAAAAATTTTAATACCAATGAACCTATGAAAAATATTGAAATACCCCTACAACCAGGGCTTCAATTTTTTCAACAAAAGGCAAAATGATAATTTAACTTTATGTGAAAAGACAACATTAGCCCTATCCCAAATCTTTAGAGCTTGGAAAATTCATTGTGCATGTCTACAGTGGAATGTGTTTTGGTCAATAGTACACATACACAGGGTTGCTAGCCTCATTAAGCTTAGGTTTGGCACAAACATAGTTGTCAGACCCGCACCTGGGTCTGGCACAAAACATGGTTCCAGCCCGCGCCTGGGTCTAGCACCAAACATGGTTATCAGACCCACGGCTCCTGAGTCTGTCATTATTGCCAGACCTAAGGACCTTGACTCTAGTGTGGTAGCCAGACCCAAGTAGCTTGAGTCTATTATGGTTGCTTGACCTAAACAAATAACAAACCAACAAAGGACAATTGTGCACTTTAGTTGTCAGGAGAGAGAAAATAAAGAAAAAACACAAACAATCAATCATTGGCGGCAATCCAACTATGATATGTCTACACGTGTCGCACCATATGGAAGGTGGCACGTCTGCACATCTAGTCACACGACGGATGACTAGATTTGGCCACTAGTAAACATCTCACGAGCCTCCTTAATGGCACGGACGCCACCAACTCACCGAGGCATATAAAATATGCGCCAACAGCTTTTCGATTAAAAAATAAAAAATACAACCTGAAAATACTAAAATACTCCCATTGTCCTCTTAATCACATAACATATCCATGTAAATCTCACCGTCACAATCCAAAGTAATTTATATCTAGAGCTAGAGTGAAATCCCCACGTTAATTCGCATAAACTCTCACCTGATTCTTCGTGATAAGATCAACAGTAAGAGTAGAATCTGATTCTATAATTAATTTACAAACACCCATAGACCAAGCCCGTTCCAATTAAGTGATCACTGTCCATAGCTTAACTCTAATAAAAGTACTGAATCTGATGTTGATAGAAAAACCCCTCACCCACGTACCCAAACTATCTGGAATGAGGCCCTCTGAACCAGCATATCCTGGATTGCCTTTGCTCCGACCATCAACATTCAACTACAACCAATGCTAGCTCCGGGGGATATTTCCATCCAACCATGCTGACTTGCTTAGTGGATATTAAATTATTTGCACCAGACCCACCAGTTAACATAATGTCAGCAACATGGGATTTTATTGCAACAGTAGGATTAGAACTTGGACAATTATCAATATTAAAAATCCTCCGGTTACGCCATTTCCAAATGTTCCATACCGCAGCTCCAAAGATTGTTGCCCATGGCCACCCCTCCCCAGAACTGATTTGGGATGATAAGTTATTGATGAGCCACGACAAGAGCTCTGGACTGAAGAAGGGAGTAACATTGTTAGGACTAAGCAATGATTTCCAAACTGTTTTGACTAAAGGACAATCCCTCAGAATATGAAGAATAGTTTCAGTTTCCAATCTATAATTATGGCAGAATGGATCAGAAGCAATGTTATGATGAACTCTATTTTCATTGGTCATAATCCGTGAATGGGCAATTGTCCATAGGAAAGCTTTTATTCTTTCTACCCCTTCCTCTTCCAAATCAATTTCCAAAAGGATGCTTGAAGCAACATGATTGCAACAAGTTGTGGAAAACGAGCCCATAATAAATTTAAAATACTAAATTTATTTATAAGTGTTAATTTTTATTTTAGATCATAGACAGATCATCGGTTAGAAATCCATCAATATCTTTAAATCACATTTAAATCATACAATGTAACTTATCTTCTAATGATTCTAAATTAAACAACTAGATGACAACTCTTATATTCCGCTACACCGTGCGTGCACATATAACTCTAGCAATGTAATTATAAGTTTGCTTGGAAATTCTATGATGCAACGGAGGAACTCCCAAGTACTTACCAAGATTATTAGTATTAGAAAAACCACTACTATGACTAATTAATCTTGCTAAAGAAGCTGGGACATTCTTTGAAAAGAATATCTTAGTTCTAGCAACACTGACCTCGTGGCCAGAAAATTCACAAAATAAGTTAAGGCAATTCAGAACCTGCTTTATTTGTCCCTCATTCGCTTCAGAAAATAGGAGCATATCATCAACAGGTGTGAGATACAAGGTCCCAATTTACTGATATTAAATGGCTTCCAATCTCCTGAATCCACTGCCTTAAGAATCAAATGTGAGAGTCTCCGATCATAACATAAAAATACAGGGATCCCCATGTCTAATCCCTCTCATTGGAGCAAAATTAGCAGAAGGACTACCATTCCACAAAATTTGAAGAGAAGCAGTCTCAATACAATTTATTATAAGATTCACTATTTGGGATGACAATCCCACGCCCATTAACTTGAGACGGTTATAAGCTTTTTCCAAATCCATTTTAGTAGCCATATACCCTTTCCTCCCTTTCAATTTGCCCATGGAATGAATGATCTCCTGAGCCACAATAATATTATATGCAATAAAGATGTTTACAGGACAGTGGGAATGGCTGAATGTCTCCTTACCATGCTAAGGAGAAGTCTATTCATTATATATTAACCTAACGACAACTATACAATCCTATATAATAGGAAAGATGAGGATACAATTAATGGCGTAATTATCCTACAGCTATACATTAGCAATATTACAGTAACAAAATAGATTGCAGCGTATATTATGGAGAATCATGAGATTCTCCCTTATCACCCCCCTTCAAGGTGAGCGTGGGAGAAGGGAGAACGCTAAGCTTGCTTCGAAAGAGGAAAAATTGAGGCTTGATGACTCCTTTGGTAATCGAATCAGCAAGCTGCAGATGGGAAGGAACAAAGTCTATTTTCAAAGAGCCATTAGCGATAAGTTCTCGGACAAAGTGATAGTCAATGGCAATGTGTTTTG
>Ga0307517_10005953_pt1 | contig 18180 bp, 17 predicted proteins | sample 23_EM_MG_FD_194515 | JGI IMG/M metagenome (GOLD analysis project Ga0307517, IMG submission 194515) | Populus trichocarpa ectomycorrhiza microbial communities from riparian zone in the Pacific Northwest, United States - 23_EM | ecosystem: Host-associated > Plants > Roots > Unclassified | place... | reverse complement strand
AGGCTGAAAACTCGGTTTGCTGAGGCTGTAGGCTGTATCGGAAGACTGAAACTCGTATGAGGTGGAATACCTCTGTTGTCACCAGATGGAGACGGCAGATGGGCGATGGAAGTCGGGAGCAAGGGATGATCTGTATTGCTAGCGCGATCGGACTGTACAGTACCTACAACTATATGTGGGTGTTCCGCGCTAATCTAGTGATCCGGGCTTGGCAGCGCGTATCCAACGCCTAAACGACTGATCCAACGTGCTATATCGCAAGGTGACAGCAGGTCATTTGATCTCGGTTTTGGCCATTGTGCTGAGATCCTATGCTTGAGATTCAAAGACTTCGCTGAAACATACACCTCAGGTTTTTGCGCCAGAGCGAGCGGCTATCAGGATCCCGCTGGCACCGTGCAGGTTCCTCACCATTTTTGCAGCTGCGGCTGAGCTGCCACTATATATCACATGAGCTACTCTCCCTCTCGGATTCTGAGAGTTCGCTGTGCCCAGTGATATTTTGAGCAAGTGAGCAAACTAGTACGGTGCGGTTGCTGTGTTGGGCTGTTGGCATATCGGTCGGGGCGGGTTTCGTCAGCGGTGTCGCGGAGGCGCTTGGTGTGTTCGCACTCGATTAATATTATCGCTCACTATTCTAATATAAATATCCCCCCTAGAGCTTCTCTTCGCGATGGATTGCCGCACTCTTAATGCGAGTGCACGCAACTGTTCTCCCCGTTTTTCTTAGCCGAATCTCATTATGCTTATTAAATTCTTCTATCTAGTTCTGCGCTGTTTCCGATTTTCGATGTGATCTTAGGGGTCGGAAGCAAGGAATAGGGATGGCGATCTACCTCATCCAGGCACTAGTGAGCTTTCTATTTTAATTTTTGGACTCGATCTTCCCTTCCTGCCTCGTTGATCGCATACCTTTCTTGAACGCGTTGTATATTTACTAACGGGATACATCCTAGCGTGTTCACATCTCCGTTCTTCATTGCTCTTCCTCATGTTACCAACCTGCGTATACCAGCTGAGATGTGCCACCATCAATCAAAGGTTGTTCCCCATGTCCCCACCCCTCTACACACATTTTGTTCGAGGAGCAGGACATGGTTTGTACTGTTCCAGATTTCTGGTGGTACTTATATCAAACTGGGTAACTATGTTCAGTGCGTTATGGTTTGATGGCGGGCGATAAGGACAATGCGCCTCTTGGCTGACCCTAGTTTCTCCGCGCTGTGGACCAGCTTCTGCTGTTGGAAATAATTCCTTTGGTTCGATGCCTTACCGACTGCGCTGTCTATTGATATCACATCTATCTCATCTTATTTTTCGCAAAATAACTCGTTGCGTTCTACCTTTTCGCGACAAACTCCCGCACTTCTCTTCGCATCTGCTCTGCTCTCCGGGAATCACTCCCATGGAGTCCCACCCTGCTGGTCAACATCGGCGTGTTCTTCTTTTCCCTGGTTTTGGCAGGTGTACAATATCGCTTATTTGAAGGAGTCCGGTTTGGTCTTTTATTTCTCTGCCTACAACGCTCGGATCGTTCGCGGGTCAGTTGGACCCTTCCCTTCCACCGTCTTTAGCAATTCTGTGCCTCTCGCACTTAATTTTTTTCCGTCCCTTCTTCGTCACGAATCCTTTCCCCAAATTTGCTAGTACATCAACGGGTGCCATTTCCCCCGTGCAAAGCTGTTTTCATGTTGTCTAGGCATGAAATTAATCACACCATTGATGGTCTTCATCGGGGTATCGTTTCCTCGCACATGCTGAATATCAGATGCAGTATCCTCGAGGGTCCGGTTTTCCAATTGGTTAGTATCACACTGTACGTTTTCATTCATCTTCCTTCTGCTCGCCTACGTTCTCCCATTTCATTTTCACCCAAACAAATTTCGTTCACCCTTTTCGGCACGCGTAAGTTTCCTTGAATCGGCCCCTTGAGTCGATCTCCAACTTCCTCGGCAGCTTGAGTCGATAACATTTAAAATCGGCGTTCTCACCCTTCTCAAATCATTGACACACCGTCGATGTCATCAAAGGGTACATAGTATCGCCTTCGCTTGAACTTGGTGCATAAAACCCATTCCAATAGTGAAGCGATATTGTCTCTATATTCGTGGGAGTGGGAGCCGCACAGAGCCTTCTTTCCGGAGTCACGGCTTTGAATCGACAATAAACAGTGTACATTCGCTAGTGGATTGGGATGTAAATATCCATGTGTTAAACCTGTCCTAGTATGCGATCGCCCTGGTCAACTTGAATCCCTGAACAGTTGATTTTCCAAGGAAAATGTATATGTAGCGATTGAACCGATACTTAACAAGAGCTAAGTTGGGACCAATATCCATGTGGTGAATCATGGTGAGTATGCGCAAGCATATAAATGATTATTCATGTGAATCTCAGAGTAGAACGTGGAATGGTCAAGCGAGGTATAAGGTCCTCACGACTCGAAAAAGACCATGGCGACCCTAAGTTAATTTAAAAGCCTTCCGTGAAACATATGTGCTTTGTTTCCATTCAGATATGTTGGAGGAAAGGCTGCCCACACGGAATGAATCTACGTCGCTTTGGGTCATTGGTTAATCCTCTTGGATCATCAGAAGTTGAGAAGCGAAGCCGGTGGAATGTATATGGTCATGGATGAGTAAAAAGATTAAAAATTTCCTATCCATCCACCTCTCCGCTTTCATGATTCGTGATCTGAATTACAGGATTTGACATGGTCGCTCGAAAAGTAGTTAAATTAAAGGAAGAGCCACGGTCAGTGGCCCTGCCCAGGGAGCAAGCTGCACATGGAATTGAGGAAGATGATTCTAAAATACCACTCCATGATGAATATGAATACAGACCTAAATTTCACACCCGCGACCCCACATTGCATCCTCTCCAAACGCTAAGTGGAATGAAACGATGTGTGGAATACAGAAGCCGTGAGAGTTGGGTCGATCATTCTGTTACACGGCTACAACTCAAGGAAAAATGAATTGAGGTTGGAAAGAGGGGAAAGACAGCGAAAGACTGGATCAATAGCACAATGAAATTGCTGTGGTACGCGAGGATGCAGAAATATAGTCCGAATGTGCGGTGCTTGCGCTGGGCACAGTTAAACGGAGATAACATAATAGGAAAAGAGATGAGTTATCCTGGCCTCAATCCCGTACAGTTGGAATTGAAAACATCGTCAACGTATCCGAGATAATCAACAGGGCACAACATACGAGGCAAAAACGCGATCCAAGCGAGAAGAACTTCTCTTGTCTACGACCTCGGTGCATGGCCGCCGTACGCACGCTCATTCAACATCACAACCAGTCTGACGAATTTCATTATATCAGCCCCAAGAAGACTGGGATAAGCCAAATGTGCACAGTGCGAGGGAGGATGGTGGGGAGAATACGGATGGAGAACTGATAGCGGAGTAAGCTACAAAAGTGAATGGATGGAGGCGTGCGCACCTCGAGTGATCATGTCGCCGGAAATGTGTTGGGATCCTGCGTATGCACTAGAACGATGCAATGAGATGAGGGGAAAATGAACAACGAGAATATGTTTAGGAATGAACAAAAGAAGGGGTGAAGTCCACGGACCATGGTTCGGACTTATCGGCGGGTTATCCCTTCTTCGCGACTTCTTTGTCCACTCCAATTCTTTTTCTGACGCACGTTCCATGTCTCCTCGGACTTTCACTCAGTCTTCAACCATCTCTGGGACTCCTCTTTCGCTACATATTCCCCTCCCTTTCGTCTTCCGTATGCCTCCGTCGTTGAACCAAATCAATCCCCATTCCCTTTCCACTCGTATCACTACAAGGATATCATTCACGTTTGGGTTTGTATCGGGTCCATCCTCTGCGTCTAGAAATCTCCTCGGTACGAGTCTTTTGTGATGCGTTTCGGTGCTTTATGCTGAGGTGCTCTTGGACAATGCACATGTACCGCGAGTAGCCCCTCAATTCATTCTTTCCAATTGTTCGTCTCCCTTTTTAATTTTTTCCTCATTATGCCTCAACCAAATATTGCATGACGAAACCGCTATTTTACGCCGTCAGCGGCACTACAGATTATACTGCGTTCGTTTGCCATTCACGGATGAAATTCATCCCGATGTGCAGCCAACCCATTACCATTGCGACAAGGACTCAGACCGATGACGGCTGGACTCGATGGCTTTTATACGCAGTCCATAAGCAGGCTAGTACTTCCACTCTTTCCCCGTTTTTTAATCTCTCGCTCCTTATATCCACCCAAGTCCCCCCCCACACACCATCTCGTGCCGTCAACATTATTCAAGAGCTCCAGGCTGTATTCGCTCGCAATTTATGGACGAGAATCCAGATGCGCAACGAATCCATCCCTGTTCAAGTCGTGGGTTGTGTTGACGGCTGGACTTGATGACATGAGGAGGCGCACACATACTTCTTAAGCCATTGTAGTACATTTGTTCCTAGTCTTCAGGATCTCCCCCTCTCTATACATCAACTAAACCAGCGCAACGATTCGGCAGTTGCACCACCGCACATTGTCAACGGTATCGATGGGAATGCTGTAGATTCTCGCGCAATTCATGCATGAAATACATCGGGATAGTACAGTAACGTACACCCGTGGAGGGTACGCCGCCCTCACCAATCCCTTCATAGTTCAGTTGAGCCCAATTTGAGCCGTGAACCTATCTGTCAGGCCAGGTCAATTTTGAATTGTGGAAATATTAATGCACGATCCCCCGGAAAGAAAATACAATGCAGGGACTTGCCAACTGGCAGGCGGAGTTCATCATAGCGGCTGTCGGCTTCTAACTCCGCCGAGTACTGGAAAGATCACTCATAAGAGTCATAACCGAATGTCCGGAGGCCGGCAACAGCCGAGCGGGAGAAAAACTGGCCGTGCAACTTTATCTTTTCAACCCATGCTTCCATCGATCTCTCTTCCTGGACGAGTCGAAGCGATGATCCAGGTGTACACCGACTGCATCGGATACTGGAGAATTTCTGAGTCGCCATCTGTTATCGAGAATGAAGAAAATGCTGCCAGTTGAACACCTCGCTACCACCCTGGTCTTTCGATTAATCATTCTCTGGATGGATGGATCATCAGAACAACCATCGATCACCTGCACTGCAGCTTCGCCATACACGGTCCTTCCTGTGACGGTGCATCTGTGGTAGAACGATCTTATATGACTGTTGGTAAGTCCCTTTATCCCGCTACCCCGCTCCATTCCTCTCCTTTATTGTTCACGACAGTGCCTTTTCTATGTCAGATAACCATCGACAAAGCAGCCCGTGGAGGAGCCCCACATTTCTAGCTTTATACATTCCCAATTGCCTACCGTGGGTTAGCCCGGTTAGCTTCCACAAACCGATCATCCGAACGGTTTTCTGGTTGCCTCCGCACTTATACGTCAGATATCTGCTGACGTTAACATGTGAGTCTCCAACCCGTTTCCCTACCCACAGTATATCCCCCTCGTCCGACCTCTAATTCATTTTCACCCCATTTCCAAATCATCCACATGTAATCTTGCTTCCCTGGTTTCTCCCTCGCATGGGTCTTGGTATAATCAGTCTATGGACATGCTTCGATCCATGTGTGGTGGCAAGTGGCATAGACTGTCTATAGTAATATTTTTTCAGGAACTTTGCGAGGATCGGACCTGTGGCAACGGTTCTCATAATTGGAGTTATCTTCATCACTTCTCGATTCCTAATTTTTGTCGGGGCGTCTTTTTTTCGCCGTTTCGCGGTTCTTTTTTGTATTACAAGCCGGTAGTCGGCTTCTCTCCTTTCTCTCCTCCCGTAGGCGTGACTGCGCTGGGAGCCATTGGATTGAGTTAGGGAGGCCATCCAAAGATAAGATCGCGTATGCGGTTTCTTTTGGTCCTATACATTATCCTGAGCTGGGTTCATTCATTCAATTGCCTCCGTTCCATTTTCTGGTTGTCGTCATCGACACCTCTTAGACTGAACGGACAATCGTACATCTTTCCCTGCCTTTTGAATTATCCCCTCGCCATATATCTTGTCCGTTGATTCCACCCACGCCGTCAACGTCATCAAAGACGTATAGTACTGAGTTCTCTTGCCAATTGCGGATGCACTCCATTCCGATACCGAGTGAACTCATCAACTCTATCCTCGCTCATTGATCGTTGACGGCTAGACTTGAGGATACGGGCCATCATTTCCTTCTGTAATATCGCTTTCAACCTGGGCAGCAAAGTTGTGCACATTCTACATCTGTGCCGATACTCGTCACCTTTACCACTATGGTCTATTCACGAGTATGGATTCATTTCACCCGAAGCTAACTGTCAGATTAGGGGGTGCCATATATGCGATAGAATGGGTTGATAAGTACGGAACTAGTTTGTACTCGTAAAGTATCAAATCATCAGTGCACTGAAAGAAACTTTCGGAACGGAAAGAAAAAGCAGGGTAGAAAATCGACTGAAATTCGGCCACGCTCGAGAGTGTTCAATGGATATTATGTAGTAGAAATGTCGATGACCAAGCCTCAACGTTGAACCCTCGCGGCAACCAGCTGGTCACATGGTGTATCGATCGACGCCAACTGGAAGACGGGATTCGCCATAGCAGCTCTGACGGAGGCTCATGTGTTATATCGATCGATAAATAGGCGCTGGGGTGCGGCACGAGGAGAATGAAGGACATGGAACCATCGACAGAAGGGGATCGGGGAAGTAAGTAAGGATGGAACATCTACGAGGAGAAACGCGACGCAAGAGATAGTGAACATGTGCAGGCATAGAAATCATTTTCAACCAATCGTTGAGGACTGCATGCTGCATGAACTGAGTCGACCCAATGTATGAGGGGCGTAGCCCATGATTCTGAAAACGTCCATTTTTCCCCAAGAGCTTAAGCATATATCCTGCGAGAATGAATTAGAGTGTATGAGAGAAGCCGTGTACATTGAATCGCTTCGTTCATCCGTGGGTCTAGGAACCAGATGAATATACTCGAGTAGGGTGCTGAATGGGGCCGGAAATCGATAGATTGGTCAGGAATGAGTCCTATGAAATTGGGAAGAAATGAGGGTCCTCCAGTTATCATAAAAGCGCAATGCAAATCCAAATCCAGAACGGTAAAGATGGCCACGTGAACACCACTGTGACCCTAAGGACGACATTGACACATAAATGCGCTGTATGTTTTTTTGTCCAAAAGTGTTGGAGAAAAACCTGTGCACATCGTGGAATGGACTCGATTTACTTTGGGGTCATCAGTGGACAATAGGAAGTGGGATGGGGTGACTCGAAACGTATGCAATTACGGAAAGTGACAATTCAGAAGAACAAACGAGACCAACGATTGGATGAGTTTACTCCTCGCTTGATCCACCAGGATTGAATGCAGACCCAAGTACCCGGTAATTGAAAATGAGCCTTCACTCCGCGCTTTCCAAATGTCAATTGGAAAGTGACATAATGTGAGGGGTCGTGAAGATGCGGATATTGTGTCGATCATTCATTGACATAACCACGGCCCTGCCAGTGGGCGCATCGGTGTAATGGTGTTGCGGAAGGAGGTTGAGGAATGAAATAATAAATTCCAGGAGGAAATCGAAGAAAAGAATGCGAGAGGACTTGAAGAGCGAAATAAAATTGCTCTAATTCAGAGCACACAGAAATGTCCGAATGCGCGATGCGTGTGGATATGTTCACGAAGCAGAGGGTTTGAGGAATAGAATATGGGTTGAAAACACTGTCAAGGTATCCAGGGAGCGGCAACAACGGGAAAAAATAGACGAGGTCTGAAAAAATATCCAAGCGAGGACGAATTCCAAGCAAGTTCCGCCTGTCTACAACCTCAGTATACAACCCTCGTACGCACGGTCTTCTTCAAATAACAGTCTATTATCAGTCACACGATCGCCATATCGGCCCCGAGAAGACTGGTAAATTTTGCATTGATAAATCCACGGCACGAGGGAGGATGACAGAGGGCCAGGGTGGGTATGGATGGAGATTTGAAACGGGAGCGAGAGCGAAAGGCAGGAGGCGTACCTAGGGAGTTGGTAATCCCAATGTTGAATGGCGCCAGTGATACGTTGGGATTACAAGATCGACAAGAGGAACTTAAGAGCTGGAGAATGGCCTCTGTATGAGTGCGAGGGGGCTCATTTTTTTTGCTGAGTATAGATGGACTGGAACGCCTCAATGATATTAGGGAAGAAAGATCGAAGAGAAAAAGCGCAAAAAAGAGGGACCAAGCTTCGCAATGCGCCCGGCCTTTCCACTCGCATCATCACACACATTCCCGTTCGGGTTTGTATCCGGATGCATTATGTCTATTCTATGCACCTACAACCACTGGGTCGGTAATTTTATTTTGATGCGCTGCGGGGAGGCACCTACAGTGGGGTACTCTGGACGACTTACTTGTACCGCGAGCACACCCCGCGCGCTTGTTCCCATTTTCCCAAACTCTCCATATTGTACACTTCCTCTCATCTCTTAGGGTCGCTTCGTGTTTATATCTCAACGAAATTCTGCATGATAGTGCTATAAAACACTACCTCACATCGCCAACGGTACTACAGTTTTTGTTCGGATAGAATTCATCCCGAAACGCAGAAAACGCTCACGACATACGATAGCGTTGATGGCTGGTTTTGAGGGGATTGTGGGCAACGAATTCTTTCCAGAACATAGCTTCAATTTGGCAGTGAATAGTGCATATTCAACTGTGCGCCAGCGTGAATCACCCTCGTCAATTCTATTTCTGAAATCACCTCACAGGTACAGAGTATATTTGTATACCTTGAGTCGATATGTCGATTGAAGAGAGGAAAAATTGGAATGAATACTGAGAAGATGGGTATGAAATCGGTGACTTGTACTCGTAAAGTATGAAATATCGGCATAAGATCAACTTTATGGAATGCAAATCAAACGTAGGGCAAAAAAAATCGACCGAAAAGAATTAACAGTTAGAATGAAACCATCACTACTAAGTCACCCCTCGTAGTATTTCCTTGAAAAGAGTATACCGGTATCGATCGATTCCTCACTGGCAGATGGAGTTCGTTAGAGCAGCTGACAGCTGTAACCCCCATATATCGATCGAGTCGAACATTTGGGTGTGGTACGAGGGAGGCAGTTAGAGAAGGGAGACAGAGGTTTGATGGAATAATCGCAGGGAAAAAATATTCCACAATATATCGACACGCACCTCTACAATGAGATGAGATCGCGATTGCTTGGTTGTTGTGTATGGCTTGGGATGACTGAGGACTCTGTATCACTTGAGAACCATATTTTCGTGAAACGACCCAACGTAATTAGCAGGAGCCGGCTGGAGTCTGGAAGACGCATGCACTGTAAAGCTGAAGAGCCTTGGAATATGTGGTATAGAAATTACCAAACCCAGTGGCGGAATAAAACCAGAGAAGTATTCTTAGTGAACAATTCCCAATTGTTTGGTGAAGGGCGGTGAATTACACAACAACAAATACGAGCCGCCGACATTGAACGTTGCAATCAGCGAGCTCGATGCCTCAAGTAACGAATACCCATCTAAAAATGGCTCCTCGCTTATCGAGCGAAATGACAACCATGGAATATGAGATTGCCGTCCCTTATTACGCGACTCATCCGCTCCCCAAGCCCTTCGCCTCCCCTCTCTCTCTCTCTTAGGTTGGCAAACGGGTTCGAAAGCCTTCCATACAGTGGCTACCATCAGCAATTGTTCTCTATCCTCCTTCCAGTCAGCGAGATGAACAGCTGGATCGTCGCATTATCATGGTGTAAAGGTGCTGGTCAGGCCAAACGTTCTCACTCTCTGGCCATTCTTGTCCCTGCCGATCTCCTAGACTCGCCACCATCTCCATTCTCAAGTAAGTTCATATCTTCCTTTGCATTTTATATATTTATGTCCTAACCTCTCTCTCCTGCGTCTCTCTTTCACAGACACTGCATTTGGTCATCCCTATGGCTCCAAAATTTCCGCTTGCCCCCTTCCTCCATCGCCGCTGGCATGATGTGACTCTCCCACCAATTTACTATCTATCACATGAGCTGCTGTCGCTCTGATATTTTGGTAGTTCGTCACTCCCAGTGGTATTTTGGGCAATCTGCAGGTGCTGAGTCGACGAGTATGGGTGCGCGGGTGGTCTCAGGCTGTCGGTCGTGGCGGGTTTCGTCAGCAGTGTCGCGCAGCGTTTGGTATGTTCTTCCCCGGTTGATATTCACGCTCAAAATAATGATATAAATGACACCGCTAGAGCTTGGATTGTTGGGTACGGAAAAATCTGTCGGAAAAATCTTTGCAATGGCGCCCCGTCTTCTCGCACTGTTGAGACAAGTGTATATGCAACACCGTTCTCTCTCTCTCTCTCTGACCAGAATCTCGTTATACTTATTAAATCCTCCTTTCTAGTGCCGGGTTGTTTGCGATTTCGATATGTGAACTTAGGGATTCGGGTTGGAACTTGGAAGCAAAGATATAACGGTGATCCTTTTCATGCAAACACCGGTAAGCTTTCTTATTTTTCGCCCTCCGTTTTCCCTTCATATGGTTTATCCTACTTCTGTTATTGATGGGTAACGCCTGGCATGAACGTGTTATGCATTTCCTATCAGGCTACATCCCAACGTGTTCGCATGTCGATTCTCTTTGCTGGTTATGGCCTCCTTCCTGTGATGAATCCTGTTATTACTTGTGCGTACCAGTTCAGGTGCACCACCACAAACCAAAGGTTATTACATGTGTTCTTTGCCCCTGCACATTCATTTGTGACGGAAGCAAGACACGGTTTTGTTCAGACCTACAGGTTGGTGATGGTACATAAGTCAGGTTGAGTGACTACGTTCAGTGCGTCATGTTTTGATCGCGGTCGATGACTTGGAGGATGTTGTCGTCTTTAGTGGGGTGATGCGGAGTGGCTCAATGTGTCATTTTCCCCACGTCATCTTTTCTTTCAGACAAACGGTTGTTTACTTATCTTCCTATTTTATTTTTTTACGGCGTTCTCAATAAGAATCTGTATTTTTTGACCACAGGTAGACTCTATGGCCGAGAATGATCTACACATACGTGTACCCTAACGAAAGAAAATTGAAGTCGGTATGTTATGAGACTGATGTATATTTCCTGTATTCATTCCATTTCACCAATAGAGCATTTCCTATTGAATTTTCTCCCCATGCGTTCAGACGCCCCCTCTTCTCAGCCTTTCTTCTCCAAATTCTGGGCTCTAATTCGGTCTGAATGCATTTCCTCGAATGTGAGCCCTACTTGTGTTTGTGAACGAATGATGACCCTTTCTAGTTCTATATCGAGGGCCAATGCTCAGCCTGGAAAGGGAATCACCCACCGCATAATAGGGTAGTTGGATATTCAAAACTCAACCTCGTCGATTCTAATCAACGATAGCGCCATGAGGTAGATGATTACACACTAAAAAATCGACAATCTGAATATATGGTAATGCAAGTTTATGTACTCCTTCTCAAATCGGGGTCCCTTTACGATGTTGATTGTCTCCTTCCGATCTAATAATCTTAACTGTTGACAAAACATCAATATCGTGTACCTGCCAAAATATATTACTTCATTAGTTGACTGTCAACTATATAAGTATCTGTGTTCATTTACATTTAATTTTATGTCTATCCTTCCTATCCTTTCAAAACGCGGCCCAAATTCAACCTATATCCCGCTCGATGCTGTGATACGCCCTAGAGCAACCCATCGGAATACAACAACACTCCAGAAGAGTTAAAAACTCTATCTACGATCTAGGACAGCATTCTAACCTTAGAGAATCACTTGGAATCCACATGGGGATGATTGAACATCTCACTGGGAGACGCCGCCTGCCCGGTATCATGTATGCACCATTGGTTAAAAGAAATCGCAAGGGCCTCTTGTCAAATGCGTCATTTGGGGTCAAATGATTTCGAAGTTCAATGTTGGGAGAAGTAGGGCACAATATGATGATGAAAAATTCTTCAGTACCGCTGTATGGTAGTAAGGATATTTTTTTGCCTTCCCGTTGAAGTGCCCATAGCGCTATCGCATCCCTCCCCACCCTTTTAAAATATATTACCTAATCACCAAATCCCCATGGACTCGTGTTTTACCCAACTTGTACATTATTACCCCAATCTCGTATTTGTTTTCCCTAGAAACATGGAGAACCGCGCATATGAAAGATTACTGGAATATCAGGATGGTACCCTTGTCGTGACCACCCATATTCAACAGGAAATTTACCCGGAATTATGAAAAACACATGTAATTTGCATGTAATGACATATATTGAGATACAAAATGAGATCCAACCACCGATTTTGATCCAATCGAACAAGCACCCGCCACCCGAGTGTTCACGCGACGGGATTCGAGTTATTTGAACACCAAATACACTATCAGACTATTTCTGTTGACATTCCTGCAGAGCCGAAATTAATGGCCATGTCTGTTCCGCCTAAGTCCAGTATTCCAGATTTGAGTCATTCAACTGTTATCAGTACGGAGGGCTTGAATGGTTGGCTGGATGGTAATTTTGAGCAAGACTTTTCATGGCAGGAAGTTGAAGAAACATCAAACCTCAGTGTTTACCGGGCCGTTCGTGTCAATGTAGGAGATCGTCGAGGAGACATGCAGAATCATGGCAAAAAGGAAAGAAGTCATCAAGACGATGTATGGGCATAATTGAATGCGACAACGCTACCTTCAACCTCATTGCTCGGCCCCAACCGACACCTAAAGGGATTTACGGCTCAACGAGCCTTGCAGCTGTAGTGCCATGCTTAAACACCAAAAGTGCTACGTTATGTCATAGCTCTGGCGCTGGTCGTTTCGATACTATTCGTAGTATGACTTTCACCCAAATAAAATAATCTGTGTACTGCACGCCACCGCAGGTTCGTCCTGCTCCCCTGGTTGTGATCGTTGACAACGGGGTGTATGGCAAGTCATCCCAGCTCTCGTTCTCGCCTTCCGTTGTGCTGATTATAGTCGTTGCAGCACTTCGATTTCCTGCCGTCTCCTCCGACAAAGATAGTGAGTACACCAACCACTGTTCATGTTCGTGTCGGCATCCTGACTCTGTTAAAAATAGGTATTATCGATGTGTAGGTGAGATATAGGCTAGCATTAAGGAACGGGCAAGAGTCTCATCACCTTTCTCATTCACCATATATGCATGAGATTTCTTCCTTCCTCATCCTCAAGTTTGTCGATGATGGTACTGCGGAAAGCTTGTTCTTCTCTTCCACTGTGCTCATCGTCGTTTCTAGCTGTCCATCCCCGCTGCGTGCTACAATGAAGATAATGAGTAAACGAACTCTTCGCTTTCCACCTGCTGTGTTGACTCAACAAAACAAATAAATCCCCACTCCTTTCCTCGTCCTCGTCCTCGAGCTCTCCGTTAGTCGTGCTCATTCTCTATCTCGTCTCTTGCTCATCATGGTCATTCTAGCTCTTTGAACCGGCGCCGTGTCCTGCAACGAAGGAAGTAAATTAATTGAGTCTCCATTTTCTTGCCGCTGTCTTGATTCGCTGGTCATAGGTCCCCGCTCCTCATCGATGTGTGGGCTTGCTGGCAGAATACGCTGGAAACGGTAAGAGTCAGCCTGTTGTAAGAGTCAGCCTGTTGATCGCAGGTGAAGGTTCTGAATTCACCATACATCATAGCCCGCGTTGTGGAATAGCGTCCCTTTCTCGTTCACAATGACACGTTGGACACGTGTACGGTATCCATCCCAAAGGCCCGCTCCCATCATCATGTCATGCTTAGGAAAGATCAGTCGTTGGCCATCGAGTATGCTGATGTAAGGTTGTTACAGCTCGCTCGAGTCAACCAACACGATGAAGATGTGGATACCCTGAATGAGAGGAATCTGAATGACTTTGGTAAGTATCTGTTCTCGGGTAATGATGCTATACTCACTGACACACAGCAACCGTCGACACTACACTTTTGTCTCCTTGTTGTACGTGGCCCTTGCTGTCGGTGTGGATCCCAACTGTCTAGTTCGTTGTGCTCGTCGACAGCGTGGGGTTGAAATTTGGCAAAGTCGGTGATGGGCTAACGAGTGCAATTGGAAAATACCTTTAAGCACCGGCTAAGTATTCAGCAACGAAAATTGTAACTGACCAAAACCCTTGTTCTGAGCATCCGTGCTCCATTTTGTGGTCGCTGTGGGCCATCATTGAGGTATACGAAAACTGGCCAGGTACTCGACATCCCCCTTCGTAACTGTGATGTTGATGGGTGGCCTATCGTCGAAGCTCATAGGTTTCGAGCAGCACCGTAATTGTCTGTTCGTTGGGAAGGAGGAGGAAGAAGAATCCTGGAAACGGTAGGTAATCGCTCGTCGACGTATGGACACGCACATACCTAAGATTGTCACGTAGAAGGTACCTGCTCACTGCTGTTCCATGCAATTAGTCGTCTCAAAGCGCAATGACTAAAACCGAATATCGGTAAGTACGAGCTATACAAAGAAGACCAACGAAGAACTCACCGTAAATCACATCCTACAGGGATGTTCTACTTGCGTGAGGCATCGTATCCTGCATGAAGAGAGAGAGGGTGGGTGTTGAGAAACTGGCGGAGCAGTCTATACAGTGGGAAGCTCGGTCTCGTTGATGTGGTGCCATTGTTTCTGGTCAGTTGGATGTACAGATGAGTAAGTCGTCATTAACTACAAATAAAAAAAGACTACGAATTTTGTTAGTCTGACTACGGGAGGCTAAGTTGGATGGGTGGATGAAGGAAGAGTATGTACAGCCTGTGCCTTGCATGTATAATTGACGCATCTTTTTTCTGTGAAGCTCTGACAGTTGATGGTACCTTGTGGCAGACCTCGGCTTCCTACGCTAAGAACCTTCCATTGGGCATTTACTCCGGATGAGAGACGGGACGGAGGAGAGAGCGAGTTGGGTAACTGGCAGGTCTCTGCCATTGAACATTGATGGCCTACACAAGGCCAAATAGTTGAAACACGAAGATCACAAAATGATGTGGCAATTATTCATGCAAGGCACTGTAGCTTCAACTCGACATGCATTGCCATTGCACAGCTTCATCAACCTGTGCTCGAAAGATGATTACACTGCGCGCTTCGCTTTTCTGCATCTTTGAAATCGGTGGGACGGCTCATTGGATATGACCAACAGCACTAGTTGGCAATGGGGGTTGTCGCTGGGTTTACGGTGGGTCATATTTGTTCCTTCTTTTCTCCGAAGAATTTACACTACCCTGTTACAGGGGAAGATAATCTTGCTTGCCCGCCGCAACAAGAATGCATCAGGGAGGAGGAAAAAGGTGTTCCTCATTGGGATCAACTACAACCATGTACCAGACCTGCAGTTGAAATATCCCCAGCGTGACATGATGAAGATGTACACGTTATTGAAAGGTGAGATTATCAGCCAGTGATTTGTGAGATTTTGATGCTAATCATTATCGTACTCGTGTGCAATACCTTCAGACAATTTTGCATTTCGAGTCGTGGCTGGCACCTCGCTGCTGCCCACCCGAGAGAACATCGTGAGACTTATGCAGTTCTCCCCCGTTCCCATGGATTGACCCTTGAACAGATGCAGGCAGTTCGCGAATTTATCATCTGCGATCAGGATAATACAGACTATGTTTACTTTTGTATGTTGCAGCGAGGCTATGTTCTGTATGTTTGAATTTATCTATCCAACTGATTCGGGGCATGCTGACCAGCACGAGGAGTCTGACAGCGAAGAGTTCATCAAGGAAGATGGGAAGAAAGAATGTGTGTATCCATTTTAATCATTATTTATACCCAAATCTGACGACGGCCTCCGCCAGTCATTATGCCCATAGACACGGAGAAAGATGTGACTGCAAAGTGCATTCCAAACTCAGTCATTTATAATATGGTGAGAGCGCCCAAAATACAATGCCCTCACGACGTGACGCGATCTTATCTACCTTACAAGTACCTCCATGAACAGATCATCAAACCACTCAACAAGACCAAAGGCTGCCACCTTTTTGTGCATTATGTTCCATGACTGTGCAGCGAGAACATCATTCTTAAGCTGGTTGCATAATACCTATAGGCTGTCTTTGACTGTTGCCATTCGGCTACTTTGTTGAGTAATTTTACACTCAATCCAATCCGGGCATGTGCTTGTGCTGACTGGGCCCTCTTCCAGATCTTGAGCATGATCGTTGTAACAGAATCGGAAAACCCACCAGCTTAGGTAGGGCGCAGGGTATATATCCCTATACCATTGCTAAGAACGTATTCCCCCCCTCTCCCGGCCTTTAGTTCGCCATCTAGTCCGGCATTGTACGTTTGTTGTCATCCGCACCCATGCTATATTATTGATTTGGCCTTTGCGTACCTCTCCAGACATCGTTGGAGACACACTTATTCCACTTTACAAGATGGTCTTCCGAAAAACGACCAGGATCATGAAGTGCAATGGGTTCTGCCCGGGTGTCACGAAAGTCGACAGTGGTACGAATCACCACCTCATTTTTTATTATCAAGATCGACCCTAATCGATTTCACTGAAGGTTTGCATTTTCACATGCAAAGATTCCGAAACTGCAGTTGAACATGAGATTTCTGACACGCTTGCCTCTGTACATACCTTCGATCCTGAACTTGATCATCCCATTGATAATTTTCTTCAGACTATTGTCAACTTACTTCAGGCGAAGCCGAAAGCAACCATCAAAGTGATGTATGCCATATAGCATCCTTTCTTGCGGCAAAACTTCAATCATCTGCTCACTTTACTCCCTTATTCTTCATTTCAGGTATGCCGCAGATCAGGCGAACTGAGCCGCAAAGGACGAGATGGAAGGTGGAAATATGTCCCTATTGTCAACCTCTTCATACCGCCTGCGGAACCATCATCCTCCGTGTTGACATTTCACGTTATGTAGCCAACTCGGTGCGCACCACCCACCATTTGCTTGTGTAGATACATTGGGGGACTTCTTTGTTACCCCCAATCTTTCTTCGTATATACGCTTCTTCACCTCGTACCACCACGAATATACGCTTGTTGTCCCTCCATCCTTGTGTCCCCACCCCGTTTTTGAACACTCCGAAGCGGAGTTTGCATTGGCGAGATGGAATCCTCAAGTGCATTTTTGTTTCACCCATCCCGCTCTTGCCAGCTACTAATGTTGAATATTCGACAGTTATTGAACCATGACCCTTTAGTGGGATTCATTCCTTTTCTCTAACTTTATTTTGTCATCCCATCCATTTTGTCTATTTGCTGACTTGAATTTTGTTGAAAGGACACCAATACGACGTTGATATTCTCCGATACACGTACTCATAAACTAGATAGATGAGGAAGGGTGACTCGGAAGCATCCCGCATTGGAATCTTTCCAGCATTTCGTCTCTACTCTCTCGCAGTGCGTTGTCAGAATTAGATTATTTGCCATGGATGGATCCTCATCGTTTTTCTTGCAGGCCGAGGCGGGCCTCGTATTCTGATCCACGCCCCCTTAATCTGGACAACAATGGACGTGTGAAGCATCCCGCCTTGGAATCTGTCCAGCGCTTGACCCCCGGAATCAATGCTGATACTGTATCCGGGATAGTTGACAACGACAAGTCAGAACATCCTTGTATGCCATATATATTGTTAACTGTCTTTCATTAGTTCCAGCTCAATAGTTTCTAGAAACCACAAAATGCTGGATTGCAGCTGAGCATGCATTAAAAACACGCGAGAGGCAATATGTCATCAGTTTCAGAGATTTTTGATAGGTGGCAAATCCAAAAGTCCGAATACGCTGTTTATGCCGGATTCAATGAGTCCCTATTTTTATTGGGCCTTCAGTCGACCGCCGATTTAATATCTGATAAACATAGGCTTGGAAATGACCTGGCTGGGCAGTACAAGCGCGGAATTGGCATGGCAATCCACATTGGTGTCAGAAACTTTAGTGGGGCCATCGCCGCCAACATTTATCGTTCAAAGGATTCTCCACATTTCCGTGTCGGACGTACATTATTCATCACCCACTAGTCAACTAAGAGCTAATCCCATTACCATTTGGCAACCAGATGGCGTTGAGTTAATGTTCGTTGGGATTGGCTTCATTCAAGGGGGTGACAGGAGTAAAATTTATGACATGGGGTCAGATTTTATTTTAGCAGCCCAGAGGCTGGACTAACTAACTGAGTGTGGGAATAATATTCT
>Ga0307517_10005952_pt1 | contig 18184 bp, 19 predicted proteins | sample 23_EM_MG_FD_194515 | JGI IMG/M metagenome (GOLD analysis project Ga0307517, IMG submission 194515) | Populus trichocarpa ectomycorrhiza microbial communities from riparian zone in the Pacific Northwest, United States - 23_EM | ecosystem: Host-associated > Plants > Roots > Unclassified | place... | reverse complement strand
GCTAGCTTCGGTTTGAGTCAGAGCGTAAACTTTGGGACACGACCGGGTTTGCACCTCCGGTCGTTTTCCTCACCTGTAGAGGGTGAGACGAGATCTGCCTCACCCATTATCGGGTTTGGAGCCGGCATTGTGGGTGACGATGTCCCCAAGTCAAGCGCGAAGAGCGTGTACAAGCTTTGTCACCGTGGGTCTTTTCATTTCTATACTTCCCTCGTGTGATATTAATATTTCGTTTTCATAGGACTCGAGATTGCAGAACTGAAAGCCGCCGCGCTGGAGCACATCAGGTGCTCGTTGACGCCTGAAAATGTCGTGACCGAGATCTGCTCGCCTTTCACGGCTCGGTTCCCTGAGGTCAAGAAGATTGAAAGGGAATATTTGAAAGCCAATTGGGTACGGAACGTTTCACCTATCGTACAAGAGAATACCGTAACTGAAAGGTTTTCACACTGTGTACAGGCGAACGTGCGGGGCACCAAATCGTTTGGAAAATTGATCTGTAAGGTCTTTGGGGATGAGCCGGAAGGTGTGGGCGAGATGTGGTTGGATTTTTTCAGGGAGTTGTGATCTAGTTCCGGGATCCCTACGTGAAATTTTTCGCAACGTAGATACCCCCCAGTTTCTGCTATATATGTGGGTCAGTTAAGCCGCGCGGGAAAGAGGCTTGGGTTTGTGCTCGGCGTTCTCCGAACCATTCCAAGTTTGCTCGGTCAGGCTCCCCAGTCCATGGCCGGATTGTCTGGGCAAAATTACTACGAGTTACTTCAGGTACCTCGAACCGCATCTCCAGCCGAGATCAAGGCTGCGTATCATCGTCTTCTCCTCTCCCACCATCCCGACAAATCGGACGCGTCCAGGGACAGCCCGGGTCGAACGGACGTCGACATCGGCCGATTGAAGGAGGCATTTACCACCCTGTTCTCCCCAGAATCTCGGATGGAATACGATTCCGTACTCGTTCACCCCCACCTCTCGTCGTCACGGAGCCGACCTGCTTATATCGTCTCGCTTGAAGATTTCGACGATCTCGGTCAAGTCAGGACGTACGGGTGTCGGTGTGGTGGGCAGTACACTATTGGAGAGGAAGATATGGAAAAGGATGTACACCTGATAGCCTGTTCGAGTTGTTCCGAGGCTATATGGGTTGGGTACGAAGTCTGTCCCTCCGATGATCACGAAACGACCCCTGGCGGGTCGTAAATGTTGGTCAGCAGTTACATGGTATCGCATCCACTCCTTCCATTCAGGTTGGACGTGCGCGCATTCATCCCTGCATAATTTATACCATGGCCATAACTATGCGCTCCCGCGTGACTGGGATGCGGGTGGTCTTTGAAGGTAGGCATCTTTGTTTCGAGGCGGTGACGCAATGCTCAACTCTGACGCTTCATATTTTGTAGATAGCCTTCATATTATCTGTTCCGGTCCGAGCGGAATTGGAGTGAGGGTCCGATTGATAAATGTCTCGACCGACAGACAAAGGGTTGGCCACGGTGACATGGAGCGGTGATCGAGGAACAAAGAAATCCAGGGTCTGATAAACAGGAAGCTGGCGCATAACCAAGAAACCACCTCCATTACCGTTATCGTTGCGGGCAATCCAGGACAGTATTTAGAGCGACGCGACGATCGTTAACTATAGCATCCAATATACACGTATAGCGGCCATGAGATCCGAACTGATACCCATTTGTCGCCCCAACAGCTCAGCGTACCTCCGCGGGACTGTACAGCGGTGTTGCAGTAAAAGCTCCGACCTCCGTAAACAGTTGCCGGTCCATATTGACGACCCCGACTCACTTCTGGTTGGTGGACGCCGTGGTGCAGCCGCACCCTCGTCATTTGTCTGTTTCGATTTTAACGTCACCGGTAAACATATCTGCAGATGGTTGACCAGTCAGGCTGGACGCTTGTTTGTTGCGGCGCTCGGTGTCAGCACCACAAAATCGGTTATAGTGTTGGATCATCTACTCTATTCTAGCAACGAGAATTTTCATCTCGAGAAGCGGTGATCTTCATCCTCATCCATTGCATTGATCAGTTGTACGCGGGGGTGGAGCTCAGCGGAACCTGCCGGACTATGGGGATCTCCGCCGCCCAACCGAGACCGCTAAACAATCGACCTGCAAGCTTAGTGTCCATTTAAACCACAATATTCAACAGCACGGGATGACATGTGTCCACAGAATAATCGTACGATGGCACCCCCGCGGTGACGTTGTAGACAACCCTCCATGTGATCAAATCTGGTCGGTAGACCCTCGCACATAGGAACCATCTGTCGTAGTGTCCGTGAACCGCGAGGTAAGGATGCTATACAGCATGAAATTACGCGTAAGCAGGGACTCTATAAGGAGAAACCACGGATACTCACAGGGTGTTCGCCGTTGCTTGGCTGGAGAGAGACAACGGTCAGGAGAGTCCTTTGAACATCAAACGAACTACGTACAACGGCGCAGAAGATTTGAGCGGGAGCTCTTTCCGGGGGGGCATTTGTTGTGATGAAGGAGACAAGTGATCCGTCTGTAGCAGAGGTGGCAACACTTCGAACGGGCCCGTTCGCCACGATGCCCCCATTCGTCATAGTAAAACTCGGCCAATCGTTATGTGGGAATGAGTTCCATGTCTAAGGTACGTCAGTTTCACGTTTAAACTCGTTTATCCTATGTGCTTACGGCCCAAGTGTGAGTTGAGAACCCTCCTGTGGAACCGGTTATGGATAATACCAGAGGGTTACCGGTACTGTTGGAATTGTTGCCGGCAGGATCCCACGCAGCGAGGGTAAAGTTTCCGAAATCGTCGATGGTGTCCCCTCCCAGTCCGGTGCACCAGTCTCCTGCGGCGGGTTCGGTCTGCCTCGCAATGGGGAGCGTTGAGGCGGATGCAACGGTTACGAGAACCATCAGCGACGCGAGGAGTCGAGTGAGCATGTCGAGGGAGCTTCTAGGAGATGCTCAGCCTCGTCAAAAAAGGGCTCTGGGACACGAGGATGCGCGACGACGGAAGTGTGGGGAACTGGACGAACTCACTGTGGGGTTGGCGGCGACCTGGCAAACTTTCACCCCGACTTTTTGGGAACCTTGGTGTGTGTGGCGGGAAGCTCACCGAGGGCTACCGGTGAGTATTTACGGAGAAGGAGAGAAGAGTCGCCTGTAAATCGGTACATGCACTGCGGCGCTGGCATCTGGCCGGGAAGAGTGTCACAGCCACCGATCGCCCCTCTTCCGTTTCCGTCCCGGCGCTTGCGACCCAGCTGATCCTCACCCTGAACACCATCTGGACCGGGTTGTTTGCTTTCGGGGGGTTGCACAACCAGTGGGCGATGTCGGTGGAATCTCACCATCCATTCCGCGAAGGCGCATTAGATGTCACTAACCGTCGAATCTTCTGTCCCATATAACGCTATTTACCTCTTCTCTCGTACCCTCCAGGTTTTGACGCTTGCAAAGAACAATCCGTCGTAGAAGTTGCTATCGCGACCCCCGAGCTGACTGGGAATGTCATCGCGGCCATGGCCCGTACCCCTCATCACCGTGCCCATCACCGTGTCCGTCGCCATCTTTCCCTAAGTCGTATTCCAGCGGACACGGCAGAGCACATACGACGCTTTGACCCTCCATTACGGTAATATATAGCTCTCCTATGCCCGCCATGGTGCCCCATGAAGAGTGACCAGCCGTGATTGACGATCCGCCTCGCATGGCTGCCGCTATCCTCCCTCTACGTTCCCCACGTTGCTTCGTATAAATATCTGGCGTACCTTAATACTCACCCCCCCCTTAACACTCTCTGCCACAACATGATCTCGAAATTCCTCACTCTCATCGGGCTCTCCCTCCTATCCGCCTCCATGGGCAGGAATACCACTTCTGCCCAAGGCCAATTCAGTTTGGGTAACGCACCCTGGTGTGCGGGCCTTGGCGGATATACCACCGATACACTGGCCAACTTCAGGCTCTACGCCTGGAATACAGATCGCCCAAACGACAATTCGACCGGTGTTCCGCTCGCTTTGGCTACAACCAGTGCAACTGCGGCCGCATACGGCCATACCCTTGCTGTTAGTCGATGCCTTCCCGATTCACTCCGAGGCAAATACTGACCATTTATTCTGCAGACTCTGGAATCATATGGTTACGGCGGATCTGCTGAATTCTCGATCGAACGAGGTGGAATCACCGCCAACTTTGATGTGAGAACAGTGGCGGTGGGCTTTAACCCCGGCGACCCCGCATTCTTCTACACGAGTAATCAACGACCACTCCGTGATCCCGCGAAGATCTTCTGTATCGTACCCAGCAATGATGTATCGGGTGATCATCTTGTAAGTTCCTCAGTCTTGCTCCAGGCATCACGGGAATTGACGGTTTTTCTGTGGTAGTATCCTTACCTCGCAGTGCATCGCAGATATGACAAATTTCATTTATGCCCTCACCGGCTGAGGCAGAATTTGACCCTTTGGAAAGTCGTGTACGATATTTCGTTCACCAGCTATTATGATACGACGGAGTGCCGTCCGGTGATACTGAACGTTGTTACATGAGCCAGTGACTCTTGTCGCCCTCACCTTTGGACTTGCTTTATCATTTCCCACTAGAATTGTAAGAATAAAGATAGATTCCTTGTTGCTCTCTTCCAACAACGTATTTACCTATTTGTGACCACGAGAAAACACCGGAAGGAGCCCATTAAACGCATACACGCCAATCTGGAACCACCCAACTCCTACAAGCTTCCAAACGAGGTCCAAAATGCACCTTCCTTATACTGGATATACCATCCCATTTCCGAACGAGAACTCGTCCTGACGCCCTGACATCTACCGGGACTGGTTAAGTTTGTCGACGTGCTTGGGATGGTTATCGCAACAACGCAGCAGGTAGCACGGTTGGCCGCAAGTTTCCTCCCATCGTCTGTACCATTGGAACTAGCAGACAGTGGGTCGAATTATTTTTCAACGCGTTCCCGAAACTGCACGAAGTAAAGCAACGTGGATGCACCATGAGACCCCTACCGACGTATCAACGTAAAGTGTTGGGAATACAGGGAAGGATGTGATCCGTCCTTGCCCGGGTATGGAGGCCCAAAGCGCAGCCCCGGAGTATTGTTGGCAACGAAAGGGAATTCAAGCGACGAATAACACTGTTCGACTTGGTATCGCCCACCCGATCGCCAGCGAGTGTCCATATTGGTCCCAGCACAGTGGGATACTAAGAAAATGACGCAGAACACGCTGTGCGCAAATTTCACCTAGGTGTTCCACGGTATTAAAGTACTCAAACCCTTGAGTCCCTTCGTTGGATCCGGCAGGATTGGCTGTAGTTGCGGCCCTTCACGGGTTCGGGAGTATACGGATTGATTATCGACAGACAGGTCTGGGTGTTGTGACGCTACTGAGATATGAAGGACAACCCCTCAGAAAGCCATTCCATGACCCGCTCCAAATTTTCACGATCGTGTTTCTTCTCCATGATCTGCCACCTCTCCACACCGAGGCCTGCTTCCGGGTTGAGACAAGGAGAATACCTGTCTTCTCCGTGTTTACCAACGCCATCAAAATCGACGAGGTAGGCGTGATCGTCCTTTGGTGAGTAAAGTACGTTCATCTGCCGGAGGTCACCAAAGACGAAGTCCTTTCCGCCAAGTAAGTCAAGAGCCTTGGTAAGGTCCCGGCGGATAACTTCGGCCGTTGGAGGAGACAGGAGGTAGGATGGGTAGAAGAAGTGGTGAAGGGGTTTAGCGTCCGAAAGGTATTCCATGACAACCATATACAGGCCGCCGACGACCCGCGTGCAGGAGTACAGAGTTGGAGCGAGTGGGGGATCCTGGCTGGCAAGGAGCATGTGCGCAGCTTCGTTATATTTTGCGGCGAACTTGACCAAAACGTCTCTGGTAGAGGAGTCGCTTGCGGAGGGATTGGACTTCATCTTCGCAAGGTAGATCGCGTGACGTTCATTGTCCGCATCGATAGCGCCTTTGATCGGAATACCCTCCGCACGATCCATCTTGCAAAAGAACTCGAGCTGTGGGATCGGAGACTCCGGCGGATCCGCAGTGGGGTTTGGGTACATAACACTGAACAGTATAACGGAAGAGTTCTTGAGGCGTCCATACAGTGTGCGGAGTTCACCCGCGCACTTCCTTATTGCCGTGAAGATACGCGCAACGCGGAGAACATTATCAGGACCGTGGGGTCCAAGGTGGAGGTAAAACGAGAGTAGCTTGTCCGCATACACAGCCTCGGTGAAGATGGCAGTCGCTACCTCGAGGCGATTCCCCGTCATGGATAGTAGGACGACAGGTAGATTCGACTGTAGGCAGAATTTGGAGTACTGTTCGAGGCATGTCAGTGAAAGGGGAACCAACGGAAGGAGAACAATACCTGTTCTTGCTTAACAATCTTGCCATATGCAGCCAAATTCTGCAAAAAAGGATCTCCTCCCAGACCGGGTTCGTTTTTTATCTCGAGAATCATATAGACAAAGAATCCTTCGAGCCAAACTCCGCTTGGTTTGACTGCCCCATTAACCATTGGCTCTTGCCGCCTGCCCCACTCTGGGAGAAGAGCTTCCAGGGTGTCCCGCAGGGTTTCCTCCCTTGTTTCCTTGTCAGAGAAAAACCTGGTAGAGGAGGAAATGAGGTCAAAAGCACTGTATACAGTTGAGCCGAGTGGTGTCAATGTTTCAAGATGCTCAAGGTCATAGTGTAAAACGGCCAGCGCCTTATCGAAAAGAGCTGTGGGTGGTCCGTAGCGATCGGAAGGTCGACCATATCGTGGTCCGCCGGGAGCAAGAACAGTGGCCTCGAGGTTGTCGGGGTTCTTGACACAGTCAGTTGGGGAAGTGATCCCCCCGAGAGTTCGAGATAATTTGAGCCGCACTGTATCGGGTGAGAACATACTATGGGAGGGTGGAATGGAAGGGCCGCTTACTCTTCATCCGCTTCAAGTTCCCATCTGGATCTCCCTGGTACTCCATGTCTTCAAGAACTGCAGCGCGATTTGTTAATTAAATCGACTGAAATCACCGCACCAGCACGCACTCTCTGGGGTGATAACCATAATATCGACCCAACCCCCCGACGGCCCCTGTGGGCCATCTGGAAAGTATTCTCCCACAGACTTGTACGTCATAATCCGGAGGCGCTCCCCCGTCTCTCTGATCCATTCCCACATTTGTTCTCTGGGTTCGTTATACACCACCGAAAGACTGAGTCCCGACGGCTGTAACGGCGGTCAAGGCAGAGGTCGGGCCACTGACAAACGACCCACCTTCCAGAGGATAGCGGCCTTCAAATCGTCGGCGTGTTCTGGGTGGACAGCAACAAGCTGATTGAGGAAACGCTCCGTGGGATATTTCGCGTCCACTTCGCACGGAAGAATGCAGTTCTCTGGGGGGATTGAAGGATGAGGGTAGGCGACAGTGTAGTACGCGGCCATGGCTGAACGTGAACGTTGGACTTGAAGTGAGACCGACGAACTCCGTACCCGATCCAAGGGTTACCACGATGACGATCCTGGAAGAGACCTCGTGGTGACAGGTTACCAGTAGTCGACGGTATATACAGAATATACAGGCAGCTGTACGGTGCAAGACTAGACCGGCAGAAACGAAAGTGCACGTTCACTCTCATATGCAAACCGCTGTACGATCCACCAGGGAGAACCCCAATCTTTTGGCACGCCAGTTCCTACCGCTATACCGGTGCGAACTACGGCCACGCCGTCGATTTCCGACCTCTCGGCGGGCCCGTAGTTTCGCCTGGAACGTCACAAAGGCTCTCGGATCTTTCCATGGGAATTGGCAAGTTCTGGGGTCGGGAGCTTGGGCGGGGGTGGCTTTCGAGGGCTTTTTTCCGCCTGACTCTCGGGGGTGGTGACATTGGGCACCCTACCGGACGAGGACAGACCGTTCCAAGCTGAACGATGTCGATGCTGTCGAGATTGCCCGCGTGCTCAGCGTAAAGCGCTCAAAGGGCTGTGGTGACCGACTTCCGGACACGGCGCTCCCTCCCTCAGTTGGACTCTGACGCGTCCCCGTTGAACTTCATCAAGGCTTGCGTGGTCATGGACGCAGCTGACGCGTCTTTGCTACGCTTGCGCATCCTCATTGCGCGTCCTTTGGTATAAATTTCGAGCCATTCGCCCGCCGCTGGATCACCAACCTATTCCCTCCCTCCCCACTAGAACCATGACGTTCACCCTGACAACCTCCCCAAACCTCCTTGATCGTTATCCACGCGAAAACCGGGGATACTTTTCCGGAGGCGATTTGAATTCTCTGCAAGGGCCTACGAAGTTTACTCTATCTCCAGTCGTCAACTACTTCGTCCCGGATCACCCATGGGTGAGTGTACTACGGCATATATTCTATGTTGTCGCTTTTCCGCTGATGGCCTGTGCAGGGTTCTGACATCCTCACGGGCACTACCGCGGACGAACGGCCAACTTCCAACGAACCCCACCCTTTCGGTCGTGGATTCCCTGCGGTCTCGAACGGTTTTCCATGGTTCCTATCCTCGGTCTTCCACTCCCCCGACAACTCAGACGCCCAGATACTCCCCTGGATGCTTGGGTCGCTTTTCCAACTTGTTCCCTTCATCCCCCCGTCCGTTCTCCTTATTTCAAACGAGCCACTCGCTTTAGAGCCAGTAAATGAAGAGAGATCTGACAAAGGAAAGGGGAAAGCACCAGCTGTGGATTCGGACGACACCGATCAATCACACCAAAGACCCCCGCCGATGGAAGATGAAGCATTTGCGGATATCCTACGAGAGGCCATAACGGCCTCCAGAAGGGCCGGTTCTCACTTTCGCTCCCTGGATGAACCTGGCCCCTCGGGAAGCTCCACTTCCACCTCCACGTCGGATATCGTGCCTTCTTCCTCAAGTCCTTCCTTACAACCTTACACCCATTCCCCTGGCTCCGAGTCGGAGCAAGCGGAGATTGATCACGCCATTCTTATGTCGTCCATCGAGTACATCGAAAACTCATTTCACACTCTCCAGGCCAACTTTACCTTTCCTACTCGACTCGATTTCCATCTGCCTTGTGATACCGGTGCCCGCGCTTCAGGTCCAAGCGCTGGTGAACTCGGTGCCGGACGTATTGCAGCATATCTCTCGACCACACCTGCGAATTCAACCGTACTCAACTTTGCTCAAGACCTCTGTGGGTTGTTACACCAACTGGATCATGTCGACAGCAAGAACGACTTGGAGGCGGAGTCAATGAAGGAGAAGGCAGTGGGAGTCATTAACAGAGCGCTAGAGGATGTTGAGAGCGAAGTGGAGGAAGCTATTGGGAAGTGGATGTCGCTGCAAGTGATGGGAGTCGATATCATAGGAGGGTAGACTTGGGTTAGTTACTCGAAGAGGTGTCGAGTTCCAAGCCCTCAGCTCAATAATGCGCGCCTTTTCGAAAATGTGCTATCGAATTGCAAACGGCTGCCCAAATTCTGTTCAGGGGCATGCAGCAAGTCGGACGAAATTACATTAGATTTTTATGAAGGGGGTCGAGGACATGCAAACTTCTATCTGGAAGACTTTTGTTGCGCGATCGCGTGACCCTCTGGCACGACAACTCACTGATCGTGTGAAGAAGGGTGAAATCCCGGTATGGTTCCCTCATTTGGTGCACTGGTTCTCGTCGGTACTCTTCTGCCTTAGGTTGTTGCACCAAGAGGACGTGGGCGGCTCGCAGCGCCGAATGAGCCGACAACGCTTCCACCTTCTCTCCCCCTACGGTTGATGTTCAGACCCGTGCTGCGATGTTCGCTACCGCCATTACCCTCCAGCAACACGCACTACCTATTTGGGGCCCAGGCGCCCTGACCGGGGGAGGGGGGTTGGAGAGTAGTACGGCACGAGAACGGAGACCGATGCTTCCCAGATCAATATTCTTCGCATGATCGGTGAGTTGAACTGACCTGGATCGTTTTGAACTTTTAAAATTGAGCACAACTATTGGGTACGCCTATTCAAATCTCTGCAGATTCTGGAGCTAGAGCGACGAGAAAATGCGAGCGAATTCAACACCTTACATAATCCAGATCCGCAAGTGGTCCCCGCACCATCTCACCGCATTTTTTTCATGGATCTCCGATGAACTTATAAACTTTCGCAGGTTGAAAGGCGCCCATAAGATAAAGGCCGTTCCTTCTCCACTCGACCCAGCACTTTTCGACACGCTTCCATCCGAGATGGAACAAATGTTACCGTACGCTTATTTGCCAGGCTGCTGCAACGTTGCATGCCGCGTGTCCTCCACGCACCTCTGGTGGATGCCCCTTGTCGGAACCTCGACAAACGGGGTGAGTAGATGCTAAAGTTCTTCTTTCTGTGGTTCCATGTTCACCGGTTCTGGTATCCCAATCCAGTTCCCCCGGTCGACTGGAACGACGTCCTTTGCGTGCCCTGCTATTAACCCCTTCCGCCTGCCGGCCCAAGCCAGGTCCCCTTCGCTCGAAAATAGCAAAAGGTTCCCGATTCGCCGTCCTTTCAAATGATCGGGTTATGAACTAGACTGCCATTGCTTTACTACAAAGGTGATGTAGGCGCTCTTGAGGGGGATCTGAAACTTACGGGGAAATCGCCCGAACCACATCGGTACTTTTACTTCGCCTGCCACACCTTTATCCAACCGAATACATCCTACATTCACTTACAGGCTGGGGCATGTACACTACGAACAGAGCCTATCCTGTCGCACCTGAATTTCGTAGCATTCCTCCATATAAGAGACGCCATCCATCTGTTTTTTTTTCCTCGACCCGCTCTGCACATCTGCGTCCCCTTGCACTTAGACCATTCTCTATCTTTATTACCTCCCAATCTCAAAAAGCAGAACCTCGTGAGAATGTGTCACAATGTTGGTTCTCCGTTTTCGTATACTTTAGTCATTGGCGTCTAACGATTATAGATCATCGACGGACGCTTCCACAGCCCCTGCGGTCATTTTATCGGTATGTCGACCCGTCTGCAAGACTGCGGCAAGCCGGACTGCCTGTTCAGCAGAAGACTGTAGGCACATCTCTTCAACGAAACCGAGTCGTATCGATCACAACTGGTAAAATATTGATAGCCGCCCTTACCCTCCAAATTCGCCCCTCAACCGTTCATTCTGCTTCAGAATCGCATGCACCACCTATAGTCATTCAAGGATCATCGCAGTGCCTTGATCATCCCTTTGAGGCTCTCAAAAACATACTGTCTTCCAAAGACAGACGCCAATTATTGTATGCACTGTCAGTCGAACAGGCTAGCAGGACAATAGATGACCTGGAGCAAGTAAGTGCAAAGCGGTTCGTTCCCACTGTAACCGACTTACATGAATGAGGGTTCGCGGGAGGAATCCGGTCTATGCGCCCACCATCAAGAAAGGTTTTCCGTGATGCTTAGGAAGATGTGTCGCAAATACAAGTTATTACCATCCTCGTACGCCATAACCGACGAGGTGAAGAGGATCGGAGGGTCTCCGTCTGGCAGAGGTGGCAACGCGGACGTGTGGTGTGGAATGTACCGTGGCTCCAAGGTCGCAGTCAAGGTACTGCGTGTTCCAGGCTCCGGGGCAGACCTTGCAAACATGGAAATGGTATGTCCTCCTGCTTCCTTCCTGCAGCACAGAAACCTGCCAGGTGCTTACGGGAGCGGGATAGGACTTCTGCCGCGAAGTGGTAATATGGAAGCAACTCAGACACCCGAACCTATTACCGTTGGTCGGGGCAACAAAATCTTCGTATAGCTTGATGATGGTCTCCCAGTGGATGGAATACGGCACAATCATGCAGTTTATTACTTCGTGTCCCGAGACAAATCGGTCGAAACTGGTCAGTGTCTCGCCCGAGATCCGAAGCAAAACATGATTTAAACCCACTTCTACAGTTGGCAGATGTTGCTCGTGGGCTGAAGTACCTTCACGACCGGCCATCCGTGCACGCTGACTTGAAAAGCGTAGGTCATGTTCTCTGAACATTTCGGTGTGAAGGCTGACGATCAGCAGAGCAACATTTTGATCGATAGTGATAAATCTGCACGCATCGCCGACTTTGGCCTCACGAGCGTATTACGTCACCATTCCATCAGCATCTCTGCGACCGCGCCAGCCCGGGGAGGTACCCTACAATGGATGGCACCAGAGTTGTTCGATGGGGAGTCAAGCCCATCGAAGGAGTCAGACATATACGCGCTCGGGATGGTCATCTATGAGGTTGGATTCAATTAAATTTCCCGGTGGACAGGTTCTAAAGGATCGCTCCTGCAGGTTTTTGCACACGAACGACCATTCCCTCATACCATTCACTACACTGTACCTTTGCTGGTAGTTTCTGGCAAGCGACCCTCGCGGCCACCGAACCGGGAGATTCTTGGTCTCTCGGATGACATCTGGATGCTGGCGGAAAAGTGTTGGGATAGGGACCCGAGCGTTCGACCACACGCCGTGGATGTTTTGTTCCTCTTTGAGGCTGCTTCTTCCCGTTGGGTCCCCTCGACTTCCGAAACGATTAAGAATCTCGGACTCGACCGCCCAGCAACCCAAAGGCCTCCGGTGACAGAGTCGACTTTTACAATGTCCGAGGCTGCGCCGGGGGGTGATCGGAATGAAAGAAGAGATCTGAACGTCGTCGGGAGCCCCCACGAAATTCGGCGGTCGTCCGACGGAATGGAGTGGTTCGTCTCTGCTGTTGCAGATCTCGGATTGGTAGTCTAGGCATAGGAAGCTGAGCAACGTCTCAGATAAACCAATCCACTGTATGATGGATAGGACTGTATTAAGTACCCGAGCGGCGTCTCAGACAAATTAACTACAAGAACTATAAGTAACGATGTGTAACATAGACAATGGGAAACGCGACTCCTTGCCGGCGAACGAAGCACGTCAAACCAAAGCGTGTGCGCCGAAATAAACGGTAACTCCCACGGGGACTTCTACGTCCAAGGTCTTGGTGACTATTATTCCTTAATTCTCCGACCATTAGTATTTGTCTGCACTCGTTTGACCCCGACGAAAAGGGTGAGAGTGTCATGATGGTTATGTTATGATCACACGTCTCTCTCTTCAATACTCGACTGTGCTGGAATGCGCCAAGAAATAGTAATATCTCTCCCGATGACAAACTTTGTCTCAGTACCCACAACTTGTTGAACCTGGGACTAGATGGAGGAAATATACAAGAATTACTCGCCGTGCCGTCCAACTATCCATCGGTGTTTGTCGCTCCACCTCCTAGCCCGCCCACATCAGAGGATGGCCTGGATGTGGGTGGGCTTCCTTCAAGGCACAGAAGCACGGCTCTTGGAATAACCCGGTCACTGGGGTAAGGCTTCCAACAACGTTCCAGTATCGCCCATATGTCATCCGTGAACCACACCCCTCCTGCTCCCTGAGGTCTCGTAGGACGTTCACCCTCCAGGACCTTCGAAGCAACAGCGAGCAGCGAATACTCCGAAAACGGCTTCTGCCCACTGAGAACTTCGTATATCGTCATCCCTAGAGCATAGCAATCCGATTCCTTGCTCGAATGACTCTCCTTCAATCCGAACATCTGTGGGACGAGGAGTTCTGGGCTCGTCCATTGGGCTGTGTTAGGCCCCACGGCCGTGGTCGTAAGGGTTAAGTCATCCGAGATTACCCTAAGAAGACCAAAGTCTGCTACACAGGCACGGCCGTCGTTGTTTATCAGGATATTGGTCTTAGGATCCGGTAAGCTATGGTGCGAGAGGGTAACTGCGGGTTCGAATACGCACCCCTTTGAGATTTCCGTGGATTATTCCCTGGTCGTGGATATAGATCAAGCCCGTAGTGGCGTCCCTCAACTACGGTAAACGTGTGACGACCATCAATAACAAGCAAAGATAAGGACTTGGAACGAAAAACATACAAGTCCCAATCGATCCGCATTGACGTTCGTGTTCAAAAAATCGTTAATGTTACCTTTCGCCATCCACTCCGACACCATCGCCATCAAATTCTCGGCCATTGTCACGCCTAAAAGTGGCAGTACGTTCGGATGGTGGAGGGCCCTCCACGCCACAACCTCCTTGCAGAACCTCTACAGAACACGGTCAGTGGTAAATACGCGTGGCAAGTAGAGAGCGCCACTAGAAACCCACTTTTCTGGTCCGCTCAAGGTCACTGCTCGAGTACACCCTCAAAACCTTGGCTGTGACTTCCACACCATTATGCTGACCCTTCCACATGTCCGAAAACGCGCCTTGGTATAGTGGGTACCCACTGGGGTCATAACAAAGCGGGATTTCCAGCAACTGCGGGACCAGGGCTTGGTGGCCACAAATCTTGTATAAACAACGCAAACACTTTCTGCGGATCTCCGGTTCGAGGCTATCAAGTGCCTGATCGACGGAAGATTGATGTGTGAGCAAAAGTCAATCAACCCGTCCTCCGAACGCGAAAGTCGTGCTTACCCCGCATATTATATCGGCAAAGGTCTGGGCGTCGTCCCCGGATAGTTGGCCAACAGACTCAACCTGATCATGATCCGAGAAGATTGTAGAGATAAGAGAGATGCGCTCGTGTGTGGAAAGGGTATCTCCGATCAACCGCTTCCAGGCTGGATCATCACTGTAAACGAGAAAGCGTCAAACTAACGGGGGCATGACCGTTGGGGTGAAGGGGAAACTGACGGAATAAGGAGCACTTCCAAAGCCTCTGAAATCTCCGGGCGCAAGTGAGGGGTGTGATCCCAGCACCGTTGCATCAACGTCCATAAAGTATCTGTGAAAGTCGGATGCATTGGCCGTGGTGGGCGCTCGCCTTTAGCTACGGCCAGCATAGCCGCGATAGTCACATAATTATTGAACGGAATCGCGCCAGTGAATATCTGTATTGATACGAAATGACAGTGAGCCAAACCTCGGCAGGCAGTATATCGTCCGTGACGTACTTCGATCATGATCATCGCAAAAGAGAAAATGTCCGTTTGTTTATTGTGTGGCCCTCCGTTCAAGATCTCTGGCGCGGTCCATCGCGAGGAGCAGTCATGATGGGAGGTGCTCCGAATGGAATCCATGGTTTGAGCGACAGTGGCGAGGCCGAAATCAGCGATGCGTGCATGACCGGAGTCGTCCACAAGGACGTTTTGCTAACTGAGAGTTAATACGGTAGCGAAAGGATAATCCGAATCATGTACCCCTTTCAGATCTCTATGAATCACGTCGCGCGAGTGGAGGTACTCGAGGCCCGCAGCAATGTCGGATGACTGGCAATGGGAGTGAGCGCGGGATACACACGATGGAAGAGAGACACACAAGTCTAAGTCGATTTGCATTGGGATATTCCTTGATGTATCCCGGCAGGTCCCCGCCAGACATCCAATCCGAAATCAGCTGGGGGGGAGTGATGGTGACACCAAGGAGGGGTAGGATGTTGGGGTGGGTAAGGTGCTTCCAGATTACCGCCTCTTGACAAAAGATCTGTGGGTTTTATCAGTGAAGGCGAGCGGGGGGAGCGATAGCGTTCAGAACACACTTTAGCACAATCCTGTAGTTCGTCTTGAGTATATCCCCGAACACGTTTGATGCGAATCTTTGAACCACCGAGAGTCCCATGGTACACATCTCCGCCACTCCCCGAGCCGAATGGGTTGGGTTGGACTTCGAGAAGGTCCGACGAGAGTGTATACGATGGTGGGAGTATCATTCTAGTGCCGCATATACTTCTTAGTTCATATAGACACTTGCGAGAAGCGGCGCAGGAGGGATCGAGATCATCGAGAGTCTATACCCGGTTTGAGCGGAGAGTAGGAAAGGAGACATAACAACAAACCTTATCGAAATATTCGACCAACCTCGCCAAATCATCGCGTTGAAGGTTTAGTGCACACTGCGCATATGCCTGCCCGCAAAGTATGCTGCGGAGTTGATCGTGAAAGCCGGGTGAAGACGTGTCGAGGTGATAGAGTCGTTCCAGGGTAAGGGGACTGGGTGGCGATAATACGGTCAAGCAAACGGATACGCGACCGTCACTATGAATGGTGAGCTTACGGGGCAAGGAGAATTTGCAAGGCTTCAGAAACTTCTGGGCGCAACTGAGGTTCAGGAGCCCAACAGTTTTGCATCAATGCCCACAACTCTTCTGTGAAGGCCGGATGCGTCGGCCGCGGCGGGCGGCCGCCTTGCATTATGGCAAATATTGCCATGAAGGATGAACGACTACTGAATGGAACCGCACCAGTGAACACCTGCATCGATAAAAGATGGGAATAAGCTGAAATCCTGCACCCAGTAGAGCATCCAACCTCGATCATGACCATGGCAAAGGCGAAAACATCAGCTTTCTTGCTGTGTGTTCCCTGCTCGCTCAAGATCTCCGGTGCAGCCCATCGCGCGCTATGACCGTGCTGACACGGGGTGGCCCTCATGGAATCCAGGTTTTGAGTAACCATGGCGAGGCCGAAATCGGCGATACGTGCATGACCGGAATCATCCACAAGGATATTAGGCTAGTCGAGTGTCAATACGGTGGTAGAATAATATCGAGAACGGTCACATACTCCCTTGAGGTCCCCGTGAACCACATTGCAAGAGTGGAGGTAACAAAGTCCCTTAGCAATATCAGACAGCTGGCAACGCGAATGAGCGTGGAATAAACGCGACTGGAGGGGTGCTCACGAGCCCAAGTCTGTCTGCATCGGGGTGGGTTTTGATGTACTCCAAGAGATCCCCGCCAGACATCCAATCCGAAATCAGCTGTGGGGGAGTGATAGTGACACCTAGGAGGGGCAAGATGTTTGAGTGCCTCAGGCGTTTCCAGATCACAGCCTCTCGGCAGAGGAACTATGAATTTTGTCAATGACGACGAACAGGGAGAGCGGTGGCGTTAAAAACGCACTTTAGCACAGTTCTGTGACTCGTCTTGAGTATATGCCCGGATACGTTTGACGCAAACTTTTGAGCCACTGAGAGTCCCATGGTACACATCACCGCCACTCCCTGAGCCGAAAGGGTTGGGATGAACTTCGAGGAGGTCCGATGAGAGTGTATATGATGGCGGGAGTATCATCCTAGTGCCACATATCCTCCTGAGTTCATGTAGACACTTCCGAGAAGCGTCACAGGAAGGGTCGAGATCATCGAGTGCCTATCCTAATTTGAGCAGAGAATGGGAAGGGCAACACGGCGACGGACCTCGTCTAGATATTCAACCAGCCACACCAAATCACCGCCTTGAAGGTTCGGCGTACATTGTTGATATTCCTTCCCACAGAGCACGGCGCTGAGTTGGTCCTGGAAGTCGGGTGAAGACCTGTCCAGGCAACGGAGCCGTTCCAAGGCGAGGGGACTGAGTGACGATACTATAGTCAACCGAATGGATACGCGATCGCCACCACGAATGAGAAACTGACGGGGTGAGGAGAACCTGCAAAGCTTCCGAAACCTCTGGGCGCAAGTGAGGTTCGGGAACCCAGCAATCTTGCATTAATGTCCACAACTCTTCCGTGAAGGCTGGGTGTGTCGGCCGCGGCGGGCGCTCGCCTTGCATTATGGCGAATATGGCCATGAAAGATGAACGGTTACTGAACGGAACCGCACCGGTGAACACCTGCATCGATGCAAAATGGAAGTGAGTCTAAATTCTGCACCCAGTGGAGCACCCAACCTCGATCATGACCATAGCAAAGGCAAAAATATCAGCTTTCTTGCTGTGTGCACCTTGCTCCTTCAGGATCTCTGGTGCAGCCCACCGCGCGCTATGACCGTGCTGACGCGAGGTGGTCCGCATGGAGTCCAGGTTTTGAGCAACCGTGGCGAGGCCGAAATCGGCGATGCGTGCGCGACCGGAATTATCCACGAGGACGTTTGGCTAGCAAAACGTCAACACGATGGTGAAGCGAGATTGATAAAAACCACGCACTCCTTTGAGGTCCCCATGAACCACATTGCAGGAGTGGAGGTATTTGAGACCCTTAGCGACGTCGGATAGCTGGCGACGGGAGTAAGCGCGAGACAAACGAAACAGGAGGGCTACTCACGAGTCCAAGGCGGTCTGCATCGGGGTGAGTTTTAATGTACTCCGACAGGTCCCCGCCAGGCATCCAATCCGAAATCAGTTGGAGGGGGGAGATAGTGACGCCTAGAAGGGGCAAGATGTTTAAATGCCTCAGGCGTTTCCAGATTACGGCCTCTTGGCAGAAGGCCTGTTGAGTTCGAGTCGTCAGCGATGACAAAT
>Ga0307517_10005951_pt1 | contig 18188 bp, 8 predicted proteins | sample 23_EM_MG_FD_194515 | JGI IMG/M metagenome (GOLD analysis project Ga0307517, IMG submission 194515) | Populus trichocarpa ectomycorrhiza microbial communities from riparian zone in the Pacific Northwest, United States - 23_EM | ecosystem: Host-associated > Plants > Roots > Unclassified | place... | reverse complement strand
TGAATAAGAACCCTAATACCTGATATGGACCCCTGACTAACACAGGAAGTGTCGTATCCTACAATATTTCCCCAGTTCTGAAGCAAAATATTGATACAGTTTTTGTTCCACCCTTCCATTGGCAAACCAAATACGGAGATCCAAGCAAATCTGTCAGATGCTCTAGTCCTTGTTTCCCACTGTCTGAGATTGCTGAATAGAGAATGCAGCACAGATACTTTATTCCTTTGTTCTTGCACAGATACTTTATTCCTTTGTTCTTGCACTGAGGCTAACTGATCCACATAGGTAATAATCACCTGGCTAGCTCCCAAAAAACGAAAGCTCACAGCTTTGACACTTGATTTTAAAACTGTTGCCTCCAGTGTTGCTACATCCACATTTGGCAAGATATTTCCCACTAATTACTTCATAATACAGATATTTTACGAGTTCCATAATGTTGAGTCAAAGTTGAGTGATTTGACAGTGTTGATGTGGAAGGGGTTACTGAAAATTCCCATTCTTCTATCTTATTTTCTATAGTACAATTATTTGAACTTTTAATTATGAGTTTCTTGAAGTGGAATTTCGAGGGAGCTGGTCATAAATCATTTATGCCTGCACGCGTCACAGTGTCTAATCTAAGTACATAAGCCTACATCTTTATGTTAAAGTGATGTTTTTGAGATTTAATTTCTTTTCAAGAACTTTAATAATTGATGTAACAAATTAACTTTCATATTAATATTTCTTAAATTAATGGCATTAGAGTTATATTAATAAAAGTTTAACGAGACTTTTATTATATAAATACATATTTTTGATCTCTAAGCTCATATACTGAAATACAGACTTTTATTTAAAGAAATAAACTATTAAATTTGAGTGTGTCGTAGCTTTGAAGTACCAAAATCTTAAAAAAAATTCCATGAGTGTTTTTCATCAATGCCAGAAGATATATTTTGATCAATTTATTTTTCCACATCAGATCTAAATATAAATTGTTTTGGAAACATATTTAGATCTATCAAATCTAACAGTTGGTATCAGAGTCATAATTATAATACTTGTCTTGATATTGATGTTGATATATTTGTCTAAGAATTCTTGTTCTCAAAGAAATTAATTAATCTATTTAATTATATTTATTATGGAATTTTTTAATGCTAAATTGATTTTTTAATTCTGTTATATTTTATCGACCCTAAAGATTGTAGGAACAACCTTGGTTCCCAAATTAAATTAATGATTATTTTGACTTTATTTATGTCTTGAAATTTTAGTTTATGGTGGAATGAGCTACTATAATTTCCATAAGAATGCCCACGTAGGAATAAATTGAAAAACATTTGTTCCAAAAATAAATATTTTGGAGTTTTTATTTTATAGGTATTGTCATAACCTAATTTTAAAACCCCTAAATCTTTTTTATAAAAATACATATTTTTTATTAAAAAATAAAAAAAATTAAATCCAAAAAAATCTTCGGCACACGAGGAGATAAAAAATAAGTTTGAAAGTCAATTAGGCAAAAATTAGAAGAATTAATTAAGTTGAAGGACTTAATTAAACTTCTAATGGATTTTATGGATTCAATTGAGGACTCAATTGAAGAAAAGACACAATTGAAACTTTGAAATGTCAAATTGGTGCCATCAGGGGTTCAATTGAAAGATATTTTAAGATTGAAGGCTAATTGAGGGTCAAGTTAAAGAATTTCAAAACTAAAGACCAAAGTGCAAATAGCATCTGAGTTCAAGGACTGAAATTAATCAAATCAAGGATCAATTTGAGAGAAACTAAAAGTTTGATGCTTGACAGGGGTTAAATTGTTTAATGTGAAAATTGAGGATCAAATTACAAAAGGCGCTCAAATCAAAGGATTTTAATCAAGGTTTTCAAGGGTGTAATTGTAAAAAGTAAAGGGTGTTTATGCTGAAATTAAAAAAAAAAAACAATGACTAAATTAAAGTTTATTAAATTCCCAATTAGAAACTCTAAATTCTAGGGTTAAGATATGCAACATGTCACTCGATTTTAACAAAGAGAATGAGTGACATGTCGTCCAGTCCCTGTTTACCATCTTCTTCAACAAACGAAAGTTGATCGAGATACCATTTTTAGGCGAATAAATGTGGCATCTATGACCACCTCAGGGGGTCTAACCACCACCACTCCATTGAAAAACATCTGCTCTACAAGGACCAATTATCTTCATCACATGTTTGTATCTCATCTGGCTCAATAAAATCAACATCTTGTCCCTGATCATCCACCTCTACATTGGTAGATTCAATCTGATCGAGAGCTTATCTTCCAATCAATGAATATGGATTTCTAGACCTCTAAATCAAGTGTGGTTTGTTCCTAATAATAGATCTACATCCATTTTACAAGGTTTAGGTCTATCACGGATATGTTTATGGCTTAATGTTCATAATGAGTTTGAAAAGAACCTAACCCAATCATTTATGACCGAAGAAAAATTCACCATGATATAAAAGACTACAAGGCTATTTTCTCAAGTGTGATTTTGATTTACAAGGCACCACCTATTTTAGAAAGGAAGGTTGTGGAAGAGAAAGGATAAGATTCTTCCATTAAACTTCTTCGCAAAACCACCATGATTTTGAAATTTCTAGTTTTTGATTGCTTATAAAAAGGCATTTGCTTTTGAGCACAGGGGAGGTTGATTTGGAGAGATAGAAATCACATGAAGAAAATAAAGAGGAAACACAGAAGTATTGATAGAAAATACCTTAGAGTTGGTTAAGAGAAAAACTATAAGAATGGTGTGCTAAGATGAGAAAGAAAGAAGTAAGAGAAGCAAAAAACAAATTCTAGATTAAAAAGAAATTAGAAATCAAGAGGAAAGAAGCATACAATTTAGAGAAGGAATCAACTTTTCCCTTACAAGGTATATCTTCAACTTTGATGGGGTGTAGCTTAGTGAGTACACACCCTCTTTTATTTGTCTTTTAAATTCATGTTTGAATGTTTACTGTGCACCACTATGATTGCTTTGCTAGTTTAATATGTCATAGATGCTTGTGCTTAGATAGTCAGTTATGTCGTAATTTGGTATGCCTATATATGTTCATGTTTTTGTTTGATGCATAGGTTGATGTTTTAAGGTTGGTAATATAATGATAAAGGTAGTTTAAAAGACAACTTAGCATGTTTTATGTTTAGGTTGATCATTTGCACTACCGGATTTAACAGTTTTACCGAAAAACATTTATGTTAATATTTACACTCATAATCTTTTAGAATGTATTTTACCGACAAGCTCATTGATGGAAACAGTCCATTAAAAAAACTCTCATCGATAATTTATGGTATATCGGTGATTCCATCATTAAGAAATTTATTGATAGATTACAAATGGACAAAGCATGCCAAAAAAATTTACCTACTTCATTCTGTTAGTATATTCATTGATAAATTTAATATATCCCTAACAAGAGAACTCTATGTAATGCCATCGATGTTTTTTTTGTCCATTGGTATATCCATCGGTAAATATAACATATCACCGACATAATACCATCTGTAATTTTTTCGGTGAGTTAGTAGTGGCATTTGTAATAATTCTTTTCCAACTCTCTGAAATATATTGACAGGTTTGTTCCGTCGATAACCCCATCGGTAATATTTTAAAAATATTTTTAAGAAAACTATATTGAACAGAAGTAGAAAAATAATTAAAATAATATAAAAATCAAATATTTATTACAAATTTAAACATTTGTACGTTCAAATACAATAAATCTAAAATAGAGGCAATGTTAGAGGAGGAGGAGGAGGCTGATCGTTAACAGGACCATGGGGCCAATTAGGAGATGCATATGTACCATCCATTTATGATCTCATTTTCATTACTAATTAGCGGAGTTCTTCATAATCAGCAATAAGTCTTTTATATTTTTCATTAAGACGAGTCGTTTGAGTCTGTACTCATTGATCTAACATCGTTGTGAACTCCAGAGTTTGAGTGCTTGGAATCGACTGCAAGTGTCCAATGGTCAAAACACTATGGGTCGTCCACAAGTTCTCGGTCATAGTGTTAGATATTTTGCACGCTCAATTTCTATCGAATCCACCGAACGATCCTGCTTCCAACCACAAATCTAAATTGAGATCTGGATAGGTCAACGGATCATCCTTGTATCTCTTTTTCAATCGATTGTTATATATATCTTACAAAGAAAAAATAAATTCATCAACATGAGTAAGGTGGTCTAACATGTCCCTCACCCCCTTTAAATACCAACCTCATGACAACCAGGGGGAGAAAAAACAGGAAAAAAAAATGAAGAATCCTTTTGCACTACTTTCCTTTACCAGGAAGATCTCAGCTCCACCACAAAAAGCCCATGACCAGCCTCTTATCCCAGACCTTGAAAATCCCAAAACCATCTTCCTGAAAGACATAAAACCAGCCTTTCTTCCTCATCTTAGCCAACAACCCTTTTTTTAGCTACACCAGAGACCCCTCAACAACCATTGATTCCAGCAACTTCACCTCAAGCTCCACAGCAAAAGTTACAAATCTCAACCCTAACAGTGTTTCCGTGACCAGCCTCAGGCATAGCAAAATCTACACTTCCTCTCCACAATGACCAACCTCAGCCAACAACACCGTGAATAGTAGGAACCCCCTTCTCAGTCACGCCAACCTCTATATTAGGCCACCAGGCACACCACCAGCAGCATTTCTCATCTGGTCAGGCAAGTCTTCTCATTTCCTTTCCTTTATTTTATTTTTTTCTTCTTTTGTTAAAAGCATGCAGAGCATCAGTTTGAGTGAGGAAAAGCAATCTGCAGCTTACTACTCTCATTTATGAAGATGTATATTGGAAGACTAACAACACGTTGCTCATGACTAATTTGCTTTCTTCCATGAAGGTTGATGGCTGTCAATTTCATGTGTGTGTTCCTTTGGCAGGCAGTCACGCTGTGCCTCCGAATAAGCACACTAGTGACTCGTTGAGAACCAATCCTCTGAAATTGTTCATTATCTTCTTTAATTTGCTGATATTGGCTAGGGGTGAGCAAAAAACCCGAAAAACTGATTAAACCAAAAAAACTGGAAAAATAATAACCGAAAAAACCGAACCAAGAAAAAAATTAAATTAACCGATTAGAAAACCCAGAATAATCCCCGGTTCGGTTCGGTTTCGGTTTCAAATGTCTGAAACTAATTGAACCGAAAGAACTGAACTAGTTCAACCATAACTCATTAACTCTAAAAAAAATAAAAGAGACTATAAATAATCTCTAACCTAAAGGTCCCCCCAATCATCTTCCCCTCCCCCGCCCCCTCCCCTTTTTTTCTCCCTTTTTCTCTTGCAAGTTCATCCCTCATCTTATCTTCTCCATCATATTCTCTTCTCTCCCTCACCATTTACTTCAATCAAATTACATCACACTAGGCAGACATATTTTCTTTCCAATCATGAGCTCTCATTTTAAAACTCATTCACTATAGGTAGATCTATTTTCCTTCCAATCTTGATTGTTCTCCCGTTTCTATTTTTCTTGATATTTTATGGGTTTGTTTTTTTTTATTATGTTATAATTTGCAACTCTGGTTTTGCTTGTATTTTAACTAGAATTCCTAAACAACAAAAACGAAGATTTGCTTGTATTTTATGGGCAAATTTGTTTTCCTTTCAATTATATCTTGATCATCTAAATTGAAATAAGTTCCTGAACAACAGAAACAAAATTTGCTTGTATTGTGTGGGCAGATCTGTTTTCCTTTCAATTATGTCTTAGTCATGTAAATTGAAACAAGTTCCTGAACAACATAATCGAAATTTGCTTTTCAGTTTTCCTGGTTTTTGAACAACAAAAACCTTCGGTTTTAAATTTTTAAAAATAATAATGTTGGTTTTGTTAATTTTTTCATGTAAAAACCGAACCAAACCGAAAATAATCACCCCTAATATTGGCCCAGTAACTCCATTTTGCTTTTCTTACATCAAAATCTTGAGTTCGTATTAAGGGAAACAAGGTTAGTATATATCTATTAGGGGAAAAAAAAAAGCAGAGAGAGAAGGGAAAAAAGAAAGCCTAGAGAACCAAAGAGTAGGCTGAAGAGTCATTTATTCAATACCAAAACCATACAAAAAATGCATTAGCCCTCTGAATTGAACGTCTAAATAGAAAAGAAAGAGGATAATAGGTGTGCTGACAAAATTTCTGCATCCTCAAAAAACTTGCAGATGCATTATTTAAGAAAAAATTGAGACAAATTAAGGTTTGTCCTTGAACACCTTCATATTTTTAAACCTGAATGAATGGCTACAACTCCCCCAACGAGATTCTCATACTCAACCTTCTGAAATCCTGCATCTGCAATCATCGAAGCAAATTTCACCTGCATTCATCACTTGCAATAAGTCATTAAGTATAACAGACAAAGGTGCATACACACACACAATTAAACCCAGGTTATCAGCGAGCACGTGCAATATAAGCTCCTAGATAGTCCATTGTCCTCATGCCTCCCTCCCCACTCTCCTCTCTCAGCTAAGGTAATTTAATTCCAATCAGTTAACTCACAGGGATTCACACATAGGGTTCAAATTTATCAGTTGCAGATCACCGAGCAGAAAATATCTTTCAAAGTGCACAACTAATGAATCAAATATTGGGCTTACATTTTCTTCAAATGATACTTTATATAGTCAAACTTTAGCCAAGTGCTTCTGTTTACTTAGATAGATACTTGAAATCACAAGGGCATGTATTTAGGTGAAAGGAAAATGTGGCATAGAGCATGAAAAATTAAAGCACATAATTTATCTGTTTGGATGGTTAATAATTTGTTGAAGTGCTAATGTTTGGTATAGAGCTTGAAATATCGGGCTTTCTACCACAGGATGGGTTTGAGTCATAAACTGTCATGCAAAAATGCTGAATAATATCGAGCTTTCTATGTCGGTTTGCAACCTTTTAGCATGAAGACTCAATAGCATGGAAAGATTATTATTTTCATAACTAATGATAAATCGCACCCAAGGTTTGTAGGAAGCAAAGTTTATGGCTAAATATATTTGCAGACTAGAAACACGAGGGGTCCTTTTCTTTCTAATTAAAGGAAAAAAATATATATACTTAGATGCACTGTTTCAGATAAAAATACATGCTGATAACACATTACTGGCAGTTCAATGTAATAAAAATGAGTTGATTCTTTTCTTTTCTTTTTTTAGTAAAAGAAATGAATTTTATAACCTTGAGCCATGTACAATGATCATTAAAACACTCTTGCATGCCATATTAAAATCACATTCTATCTTGTGCATATTCACGTTTGGAATATGCAAAAAGCAATAATCCATGTAACCATGTAAGGTTGCTATAAAAATATCTAGTTTCCACATTCGAGGATAAGGTGTTCACTTGCATGCACAAAATACACCAGTTGTTTTAATTTTTATTTTATATCTTATTTTCAGAAAAAGGCTCCGCTGAAGTATGTATTGGGAATATAGAAAACCTCATTCCTTGATTGAGTTATAGCAGTATATGTAACATCCAGGGTTCTACAAAGGCATCACACTATAGTGTGGACTCAATTTCTTAGCTTCTAAGATACTTTGGCAAAATTGTGGTAATATTTGCAAAAGTACGTAGGACAAAATTATGACCTGTGGAGGAAAACGACGTATGCTCTCAACTAAGTACTGATAAGAATCCCGATCACCTGCAACTAGCTCTCCCACAGCTGGAATGACTGAGAATGAATAGTAATCATATCTGCAAGAAAAAGGAACATTCTTGAAACAGGATAGATGATGCAGTGTTCTGAAAAATATGGGGAAGAAAAAACAAATTGAAGTGGAAAGAAAGCTAAGCTTCACTAAGATTAGCTGGGACAGTAGAAGTCATCTGCAATCCATAGAATAAAGCTTGAGCAGTGAGCATATATCTTTTTCTTGCTACAAACAATCATAAAGTCTTCCATGTGAGTGCTTTCCACATGCCAGAGCGTGCAAGGATTAAAAACTAATCAACAAAATTTCAACCACTCAAATTCAAGTGAAACAGCAAGATCTTCTTAACAATTCAAAGTTCATGTAATTAGTAAAAGCTAATTTATTTCAGGATCTACATGCTATAGTTGTTTTGTTTGTATTGCAACATGAGCATAATGTTAATCTGGTTCAATCACAGTATTTGCCACTTTTTGTACTTCGTATTGCAACATCTACAGAACACTAATCTCCATAGCCATGATGTTTTGACCATATTTTATTAAAGTTCACCATCTTCTCAATCAACATTATGCTCCCAGTTAACAATCTGTTCGCACCCTAGTGGGATTAACTGGTTAGGAAACAACAATTGTATATAGACTAACAGCAGGTATGTAGTGCACAGAAAAATCAATTAGAGACAATAAAATAAATCAATCTACTCTTTATAAACTTTAGATTCATAATCAATACAAATATAAACTCCTATAATAATATGAAAATAGAAAAGTGAATCCAGAACTCCAATGAGAAAGATGGGTTATGGGAGCATGTGACTTGTATTATTGAATTCGGGTTAGAACTAAGATGTAATATTTCTCTGTCAATCTCACTTCATCACACCAAGGCCTTTGTCTCTATGATTGACTATGTTCTATGGAATGGAAGAGGCTGGATAGTTAATATTCAATAAAGATGAAGAAAACCATGTTACAGAACCGGGTAAATTAGTAAACACCCTGAGGTATGGTGAACTTATTGTTACAACTCAAAACTTTGAAGATTTGCAAAATATATATATATTAAGCATAATATTCTAAATGGATTTCAAAATACTACTTTGACAGTAACAATATTTTGGGCATAAAAGAGGATTTTTATCTTATTTACTTGAACATGGAGGGGGGATTTTGTCAAAACTTCGAACTTTTGGGTGGTGGCTATAGTTTCACCACACCTCATGGGAGTTATTGTAATTTATCCTTTTCAATTTCATTTGTAAAAAAACATTTCACCACCTATACACTACCAGAAAGGAAAGACTGCCCACTTCTGGCATAATTTATTGACTTGTCAATTTATTAAAATTGAGAAAAAATTAAACACAGGAAAAAGGATATATTTTGTTGAAATAATGCCTAAAAATGATACTACAAGAAATGCTAACATTTATCCTTTAATGTATGTAAGAAGGTGTACTCACAATTCTTTAAACACAGGAACTTCAACGTGGCTCAGTTCAAGGCAAAGAAATCTTCCTCCGTGTTTTAATACCCTAATAAAATAACAGATGAAGCTTGCATGAAACATTAATGTATATTACACAAGCTGGAAAATTTCTGAAGAAAGAAAGGGGACCATATAACAGAAGAAAAGCCTGCTGATCATACATATCGAAAGAGAAGACATTTACTAAATGAATGGAAAACACATAACAAGAAGCACAACTACGCCATGGTTTAGACTGAAATAAGAAATTTTTGTGTTAATAAATTCATAGTCATCATCTAAACGATTTTCTTGTTAGCTTCATGCTTCAACTCATATCTTTTAAAAACTCTCCATGCAGTCGTGGGGTCTCATAAAATTTAAACCTAATATTTAACTTTCTCACCACCTAATTCCACTTCTAATTGTCATTATTTCAAATTCAACAGCAAACATTTAATGCAATTACCTAACTTGGAGCAAACAAGGTCAACTCTCTAAGTGGAAAACAAAAATTACCTAGGAACCTCTACCCTCAGAATTTAAGCTGGTAGTGGATTCAGATCCCCTTTACTCGGACACTGATGAAGGTTTTATCCACAGTAGCACCATGATAACTCAAGTAACTTTCTTGACATGTTGGTCTTGATAATATGCATGTTCAATGCTATTTTTGCAATTGTAACCAATAAATGTCATTGTTATATGCATTTTCTTTGGAGAAAATATGTTATAAACATTGATTTAGAAGATAAAGGCTACATTCCCTTTAATTCATAACATTCAATCGGATCCTCTAATTAGATAAGCCATCCTTAAAAGCCTGTAACAGAGTAACCTGATATTGCATCAGCAGTAGTGAAATGATTATTTGTCATGGTTTAGTTTTATAATCTTAATGAGAGGATCCTTAGCTTGCTATTTATAATTTATGTCAAGAGGGTCTCATATAATTTGGGTGAATATGTCAACAGCAAGCCACAAAATTATGAGCAAACCTATACGCTTCAGCAAGAACTTTCTCTATGTGTGTAACATTCCTAATTCCAAATGCTATTGTGTAGCCATCCATGGTATTATCTTCAAAACTTAAGGCTTCAGCATCTCCCTCCACCCATATGAGTGATTTGTCTTCTCCAAGACCTGCAAGCGTCAATTAAAAAAAAAGGAAAGAAAACCATCACTCATCGAGAAATTGACATTAATAAACTGTAATTAGACCATCCATGGATTTCACTCAAGTCCTGATCGTTCCTGATTCATACCCCTCTCTATAGCCCGTTTTTTGCCAACATTTAACATGTTTGGGTTTATGTCACACACATGTATCTGTGTTTCTTCCTGTAAATGATCATTAATGGGATCTTGATTTGCTCTACGCTTGATACTACTTATGCCATCCAGAATCTTGAAAGCAACATCTCCTGCAATTAAGAATTCCAAACTCAAGATCTTATAACTCATAAAAACTATGAGATAACAATGAAAAAACAACAAGAATAAGAAGATACCAATCATCAATTTTAGTTGAACAATTTGCTAGATATAAGTAGCACGTGCATATTTAAAAGGTGGATGTAAAGGTTATATGAAGAGGGTTTTCCAAGGATTTAATACTAGCAAACTGAGACCAAAGGAAGACTTGGGATTTTGGTTTCTAGATTTGTATGGATAGAACCTGGAATCAACTTGAGATGAAATGACGAACTTTAAGGGCTCTGGAGACATTATCCTTGTAAATTTGCAGCTGAACCAGTTGGCCACTTGCTTTTACACCATAGTTGAACAAGAGAGTTGCGCAAGCAAGTCTTCTCACTATTAGTATTCTTTTGGGTGCTATGCAAAGGAAAGAGATGTATGGGCTCTGGAGACAATGTCCTTGTAAATCAGATGGTTGTTTTTACACATGGCCACATGGTGTGGCTTCACCTCCCAATTTCTATTCATTAAAGCTTTTCTAATCAAATAAAGTGCTTTTTTTTTCTTTATAACATGTCATAGTTTTATATCAGTACTCACCTGTTCCACCAGCCACATCAAGATGCTTCATTCCAGGAAATGGATTCAGCATAGAAACCAGTCTAGAAAGCATCATAGAAAAGTAGCTAATGTCAGCATGAACCCAAAGTGAAGTATACAACATAACAAGCAATCATTAAAAAATGCATCCTCAAAGTATTCTGACCTGTCCTTCCATAACCTATGTAATCCACCACTCATTAAATCATTCATGAGATCATAATTTGAGGCCACACTGCTGAAAACATTACCAACCATTTGACTTTTTTCTTCTTCTCGAACATGTTTGAATCCTGAAATGATTTTTTAAGAATGTCTAACGTGTGGTTAAGAGGGTTCGGTCAGGATGTTCAATTTAACGAGACAAATCAAAATGAAAACAAACAATTAGTAGTTCAAAGAAGGCAGACTAAAAAAGACACACTCAAGAAGAAGAGGAATCATTGATTACTCAAGAACCTACCAAAGCTAGTGGCATGTGAATGCAGTGGAGAAGTGGAAGACAGCATGGGCAAGAATTTGCTCCCCAGCTTCCTGCTAACCAATTTCAGCGCCATGTCTGCCACCCAGACCCACCCACACACACAACATAAATATATATATAAGAAAAAAAAATCAAATTCGTTCTTAGGATCGTGGAGCCCAGTTGGATAATGTGTCAAATACGCAATGGTCAGAATGCTCTAGCTATAAAATTAAATTGCAATTGAGAAAATTAAACTAAGAAAAGAAAGGCAAAATGAAAGACAGAAAAAAAATGAAAGAAAGCAAAAGGGTAAAACAAAATCTTTGCCCTCCAGATTTCATAATTATTTCTCTCAAATCTCTATCCAAATTTGGTTAAAGAAGAAAAAGGATGAGGAGAAGACAGAATAAATTACGTTCATTCATCATACCTTAATTCAACGGTGATTTCTGCACCAACTAGTTTACAAACTTCTTCTTCTATTTCTTTGCTGATGATCTCTTCGGTTTTTTTTGGGCTCAATGTTAAAACTGTGAACGCGGTGGTGTTTCGTTTCGTCTTGAAGAAAGTGTTTTCAGAATTCAAAATTAAGGTGTTAGGTGAATTTTTAAAGTATTGTTTTTTAAAAAAATATATATATTAAAATAAATTTTTTTATATTTTTTAATTTTACTATTAGGACATTAAATTTATTAAAATAATATTAATTTAATATTATTTCATACCAAACATATTTTTAAAATATACCTAACCATAATTTTGATCATAAAAACAAACATATTCATATACTAAAATTATATGTTGTTATAAAACTCGATTATTTTATTTAACTTGGTTTAAGATTTGGTTTATGAGTTGAGTAGAATTATAATAATTATATAAAACACTAAAGGATGTGGATTCTTAATTAAGCAAACATCATTATTTATTATCTCATATTTTATTGTTCAAAATTTTAAGGATCAAAATCAAGAGTGATTAAATCAAATGTTTAGCTCTATTATTTTTTGTTATTAAACTTTTTTTTTTCAATTTGATTCTCATAAGTTAAGTTGTCATGTTTTGTTTTTTATTTATTTTGATTTACATGCTCTTGTCTCTTGTGTCTGCAAAATATCATAAAACATTTTGATGTTAGATGAATGATTGATTTTACAAAATAGAATTTTAGGTTGTTGTTTAAAATAAAAATTAAAACAATAAAGACCAAAATTAACATAGAAATTCATTTTTCTAGTTGTACTATTCAAAAGGTGTGACAAAATTCATTTTGGTCCCTTATTTTTTTTCTTTTTGTATTATGTGGTTCTTGTTGTTTTAGAATTTTATATTTCAGTTCTAAACTTTATTTTTATTATGTTTTAATTTATAGGCATTGAGAGAGGAGAAATAGTGATCGGAAAATGAAAGAAGAGACAGAAAAGATTTGCTCGACACATTCTAACAAAAAAAAAATGATTTTGGTGTTAACAAAAAAAAATGATTTTGGTGTTAATAGATTCATTTTTAAGAGGAGAGTTTAATGGAGGTAGTGTTATTGGATCTTCAGTTTTTAAAGTAATTAATAGTGTTTTAATATTAGAAATGAGTTTTTATTTAGGTTATACGATATTTTTAAAAAAATTTCTAGTGAAAACAAGTTAAAAATTGAATTTTTAGGCTCTCGAACACAAACCCTAATTTTTCAATCAGCAGAGGTGACTAAAAAAACAATATTGAATGACATGTTATGTATCCAAGTGAATAATGTGTTGTGTTGTTCACTCAATTAAAAAACAAATACTTGCATCATTTATTCATTTTATTCGGATGATATAAATAAATTTTATTTAAATAAAAACTCCTTTAGATAAAATGATTCTCAAATTTTATGTGATTTCTCTTCCATAAGAATGATGGATTGGCTTAAGTAACAATAGGGAAAAAAGGTCTAACTAAATTATATAATTTTTTTAGTGCATGGTTTTTATTTTTTAAAAATAAATATTGAATATTGAATAAAAACCTAATTTTATGTTTCTAATTTTGATATTAGTGAAATTAAAAAATATTTACACCTAAAAAAAAACAAGGGATGCAGAACTAGTCTTTTAGACATAGATGTGTATAGGCTTTTACCTTTTAGGCTAAGTATATGGGTGTGGCCTTTTAGACCCAACAACCCCTAGCTTTTTTTTTCTTCACTAATTAGACCTATAAGAACACAATTATTAAAATTTATGGGTTGGTCCTAAAACAAGAAAGTTTAAAAATGTTTTATAATGAATTCTTAAATTGACTAAATTTGCAAAGTAAAATAATGATGATGGTACATTTGTTCCTTATAAATAGCAATTAAAAAAGATGAACATAGTTAGATCAATTGAGGTAATTTATTTTTAAGGAATACAATAGCTAAATAGTGATTTCAAGAACTCCATCATATGCTAAAAGTAGTAGATGTTATAACTTCTTCACGAGGATGATGAAAAATAAAAAGTAATGAACATATACTCTCAACCTACACTTGAAAGAAATGACAAGTAAGATTAATGTAGACCAAAATAATACGATGAATAAACCGTGCTTATCTAGTGATCAAAAGTGAAGAACATAGAGGGAACTCATAATAAGCATTGAAAGTATTGGGATCACTTAAACAACTCAAGTAAGGCAATGCTTGGTTCTTAACACTTCTAAAGTTGAAGGTATTCAAAGATACAAGTTAAGGTTGGTCACCTCACAATTAGATGATTTTCATGCCTATCATTCACCATAGCATTTTTCTTTAACACCTATTAACTTAATGACACTTTTTTTTCAAACAAAACCTGTTAATTATGAGAGCATTTTTCAATCAAATTAACTCAATGACACTTTATTTTCAAAAGAATCTTCAATCTTGATATTATTTTTCAAGTCTATCAATTCGATGATAATTTTTTTTTCCCAAGAAGCCCATTCATCCAATGACAACTTTTATTTCAAAATAAAGTCCATTAGTCTATAATAATTTTTTATTAAGATTGTATTTTATTTCAAAGTGTAGCCCTTTAATCCCATAATAATTTTCTTTTAAATAACATTTTAATTCAAGTAAAACCTCTTGGTGGGATTGAGATCTCCTTTCAAAAAGCATTTTTATTTCAAAGTGAGGTCCAAAAATCCAATGACAAATTTCTTTCAAAAGCATTTTAATTTTGATGATAACTTTTTTTAGATGATATTTTTATTTCAAGGTGAAAACCTTTAGTCCGATGGAAATTTCCTTTCAAAAAGTATTTTTATTTTAAAGTGAAGCTCATCAATTTGATGATAATTTTCTTTCAAAAGTATTTTAATTCAAGAAAAGCCCATCAATCCGATAATAATCTTCTTTCAAATGATACTTTTATTTCAAGGTGAAACTCATCAATTCAATGTCAATTTTCTTTTAAATAACATTTTAATTTAAGTAAAGATCATCTATTTGATAGCAATTTCCTTTTAAGTGGTACTTTTATTATAAAAGAAGCCTGTTAATCCAATAATATTAAAAAATAAATAAATTTTATTGACTCAATGACATTTTTATTTCAATCCAATCATATTTTTATTTCAAGAAAAAATTCATTAATCCAATAACATTTTTATTTTAAAATGAAGCTCATTAATTCAATGACAATTTCCTTTCAAGAATATATTTTGTTGAGTTAATTACTTCTCGATTGAACCTATTTAATTTTTATTTGTTACCTCTTAATTTCATGCTGAATTTAGTTATAATTGTGATAAATTTCATGCTATGTTGATCAATAATTAATTTAAGTTTCTTGCCTAATAATTTTAATCCATTTTCCAGCCATCGAAAAGTCCCTCTCCTCAGGACAGCCCTCCTCCGTTGGACCACCTGCCTTTCCCAGCCATCGAATAGTCCCTCTCCTCATGTCGAACAACCAGCCACCGACGAACACAACAACACAAAATCAAAAGTAGTACGTAGGCCTTATTTCAATGATGAAGAAAAAGAAAATGAATAGGAAAAGAAAGTAACTTTCATATGCGTTGATCTCTCTTTGTTGCGTTTGTTTTCACCGGGTTTTATATTTGCAGTGAAATAAACGCAGTAAAATATTTAATAATAAATTAAATTATATTATATATTGTGAGATTTATTAAAAAATTGAGTTTGAAATGTAATTTTTGTGAAGTAGTTTTTACATATTTTTTTTAATTGAATTTCGTAAAACCCTGATTGTTTTTGTGTTTCAAAAACACATTTGAAAAAAATTGAAAATTTTTTATTTATTTTTTACTTCAAATTGATATATTTTTTGTGTTTTCAGAGCATTTTGATGCGCTAATAAAAAAATAATTTTTTAAAAATTAAAAAAAATATTATTTTGATGCATTTCCAAGTAAAAAATACTTTAAAAAACAACTGCAAACACACTTTCACCAAACATTTTATACATGTATTTTACTATACATAAACTTCAACCATAATTTTTACCAAAAACATATTTAAATCCAACTAATTATAACTAATCATATTTTTTTAAAACTTACTTCTTTTCAAAGTATAACAATAAAAACTACCTCAAAAACAATAACACTTGTTTTTAACCGACGGTGAAACTCACTGCCGGTGCAGAAGAGAAGAGGCAACGAAGGCACCCCAAATCCCAAGCAAAACACGCACTATATCTCACGATAGGCTTATTAAGAGTAAAGTAGCAGCCCCGAGCCCATTTCAAACATAATTAAGAGAGATGGGCCGAAACTTATTTAACAATTATCATTCCCTTAAGTACAGATTGTGCCAAATCACAGGGCTCAAGTTTCAAATTATTGTTTTAGGTTCTCTTAATTATTTTTATCTTTAATAAATACACAAACTACTTTAGGTATGTTTTTTTAGAATGTAAATATAATAAATATTTTTATCATTAAAAATAGATATGAAACACCTTGTTTTAAATGAGCTATTTTAAAATAATTTTAATTTTTTATTTAACATAATCAACCTAGAGAATCTCTAAAAAAACAATTAGAGTTTCTAATTACTACAAAACTGACATCTCCTTTGCGACAAAGCTTATTCACGTGGTCTGGACTGCTCACACACATTATGGGTATTATTCATCCTTTTTGAGAAATTACCTGATTGACCTCTCTCTTCTTGGGTTCCCTTCTAGAACAAAAAAGGATACACATCATCTCATTTAAGGATGGCAATGGTTAACCATGACCATAATCAAGATAAAAATCAATAAACAAAATTAAAATAATTAATTATTTGTTATCCATTCAATTAACCACCAACAATCAATTTTAATTTTAAAGAAACTCAAGTAAACAAATAAATTAACAAATTTTAATAATAATACATCAACGAAAACATTAACATTAGAAAAATATAACAAAAACAACTAATCAATTTTTTATATGAAATTATTGTTAAAACACATAAAATATCCATCATTTATATATAGTAGTAACAATAATAATAATAATATGAGCAGTCCAACATAAAACAACAAGTCTCAATTCTATATTGAAAAATTAAAAATTAATATTTTTAAAGCACTAAATGATTTACTAATTATATATAACTAATAATCCAATTGCACTATTTCAATACTCAGAAAAAAAAACTAAATATTATTTTTCAACATTATTATTATTATTATTAGTGTTATTATTATTATGAAATAGTAAATAATAGTCAGATTATGAAATAGTAAATAGGTTTATTAATGGGAATTTATAGAGAATAAGTATTTGGGTTGGATTCCCCAACTTGGAGTCAGCTTAAAAAATCAAAATGATGACTGGTTGCTGAGTCAGATTATGGTCAATTTTGGACAAAATTAGCTGTAAGACTCATCTTCGACAGAGTTTTCCGGTCAACGTTTTGGACAAGTTAAAGATTACACCCGCCCACATTATCCGAGTAAAACCATGGATCTCAATCGGATAAAATTTCAATCATAACAAATAAAATATTCTGTCTCCGTTCAAATCATGTTAGAAAATTTTTGTTTTATTCATAAGATCAAATTTATTTTTTAAATAATTTAAAATACAAATATAAAATTTCTACGTTTTAAAAATATTTTTAAAAAGTTAATTTTTTTATATATTTTTAAATTATTTTAATATACTGATATTAAAAATAAATTTTAAAAAATAAAAAAATATTATTTTTAAATAAAAAATATTTTAAAAAAATTGGAGGATTAATATCATTGAATTTTTTATTTTTTAATTTTCGTGTAAGATTCCAGCTTTGCACGTGCTAATAAGATAAAAAAAAAAAACACCTGGCATTCTTAAACGAAAAGTACAAAAAGCATCATGAAAGGAAGACACAAACCATATTGTCCACTTTTCTAACAAAACATTATCTATCATCTCCCCACCTCAAACTCGTAAATATCTTCTCGTTTCAGACCGCAGCGCACTCGGGTAGAAGTACCAAAGAGTTAATAAAATCCCAAAAATACATCACTAGTGATATTTGATCCCCATACCTTGAACTTATGTCAATTTAGTCCCCTTAG
>Ga0307517_10005950_pt1 | contig 18188 bp, 12 predicted proteins | sample 23_EM_MG_FD_194515 | JGI IMG/M metagenome (GOLD analysis project Ga0307517, IMG submission 194515) | Populus trichocarpa ectomycorrhiza microbial communities from riparian zone in the Pacific Northwest, United States - 23_EM | ecosystem: Host-associated > Plants > Roots > Unclassified | place... | reverse complement strand
ACAGTTTTCCTTCTGGTGCTTCTTACCCCCACCTTGGGGGTAGAGTATCATTTCTGTTCTGTGTTTTTAATGTTTTTTTGAGAAAAAAAAACTAGATAATAATTTAGTTAAGTAGTGCCTTGTTAAAAAATGAGGGCATGTTTTTTTAAAAAGCTCGAGAACCACCTATGAAAAAACAATATTGAAAACTACTCTGTATGCCATGGGATACAGAGTAGAGAACCACCCCCCCCACAGAGAAGGGATGCGTCGCCGTGCTGATAAGCAGAGGGCAGCACCGAATCCTTTTGAGTTTTGACTTCATTTTCACTTGCTAAATCAATTATACGCCACATGATGATTGCTAAATGCCCCTTCAACCTATACTAATTTTACATGCATAAAACGAATATATAAATTTTTAATGGTCTTGAGAGATTCTAATTAATAATTTTTAAAAAATAAATTAAAATCTTAAGTTATATTCTTTAAAATTATTTTTTTAATTTTTTATAAAAAAAATATATTTAAGAATACCAAGCATGCTCAAAATTATTTAATAAAAAATCTCGACTAGAATTATATATTGATTATTTAAATAAATTAATTTTATTTTAATTAAATAATAATAAAAATAAACAATTATGAATGAAGATTAGAAAAAAGTTATAATAATTAGAAAAAAGCTTTTTTCAACAAGAGAATTTAATTTCAACTAATTAAATATGGAATGAAAAATAAAAAAAAAACAAATTGATTCGAGTTAATCCGAGTTAGCATGATAGACATGTAATTTAAGTAATAAGGGATGAGACAACTTGAGTTAACTTGTCAAACTCGCAATTCAAGTCATGAGATCATAATAACCTAATATAAAGCTGTGTTGATGACATACCGCCCTACCAATACCTACACACATCAGCTAAAATGAAAAAGAACGTAATTGTGATTCCAGCAACATGAAAAAAAGGATATTTTTAGCTATTGGGTGGCGCCATACCCTTTGCTTGAATAGTGTGAGCGACTTCCAAACATTATTAGCTTTTTCAATTTAAATAATATTGGATGTTTATCAAAATATCAAATTGTCTTTGCTCTACTTGATAATAACAAAAAAACCAAAATAAAAAGATTAAAAAATTATAAACCCTTGAACACAAATTGTTTTTGCTCTACTTGATAATAACAAAAAAAAAAAACTAGGGTGAAAATATTAAAAAGCCCTTGAATACAATCTTTAAAATTTTTACTTTTAAAAATAAAGTTGTCATTTTATTATATTTTTAAAAAATAAAAGATGAAAAAACCCTTGTATGTTAACTTTAAAAAATGTTTTTAAAGAGCATTTTAGTTATCTTTACTCTGCTTAAAAAAATTAGAAAAGATACATTTATCTTCGATTAACTTTTTAATAACTAATGATCTGTGTCAAAAGATTGAATTACCCCCAGCTTCTAGGGTCTTTATTTTATTTTAATGTTTTTTTAGAAGAGTGATAAAGTAATTACATTAGCGTAATATATGTTGGTGTACAGTGAAAACCTCTTTCACTTTAGTTTTTTTTTTTTAATTTTTAATATTTAATTAGAAGAGAAGCAATACTTCAACAGTCCCCAAAACCATACGCTGTTTCAAATCTAATTGGAATTTGCTTTGTGCACAATCAAATTATTTATGACAGCTAGAATTTAATTAACTCCAGGAAGTGTACAAATCTCCACCTCATAAGTCAGCTGTCAAATAAAAAATTGCTCCATCGATTGACCTGTTCAGTTCACATTTTAATATAAATATATATTTTTTTATGGTAAAGATATGTTGGGACTAATTTATATGTTAATTGAAACTTCTGCAGATTTTAAATACACGTTCTCCAATAACAGTCAGAAAAATTTAATAAATTGCCTGAATACACCAAACCAAAACAAGAATATAACTATAAAATCACTTGGAATTTACATTCAACCGAAACCTCTGCACTGCAGTCCCTATCCGGCACTTGAAAAAGAAGAGAGAAAAATAAATAAAAAGAAGAAGAAAAGATATCTAATAAAGAATACCAAAGCTATCTGGAACCTGATTTAAAGAATGAAGATAGTCTGGAAACAATGAACACAATAATTGTTAAGGCTTAACTTCAACACAACAACAATATTTAGCTATCTCATGATCTAGTTAGTATCTCTTATACCAGACAACCACGATCGAACACCATAAGACTTGTATCATGCTAATCATGCATTTCTCCTTGGATGAGCTGACAGATAAAGGGAGGAACTTGGCAGAACATTTACCAATGCCGGGTACATTTCTCCTTGCAGTGCCAGAATCCTAGATTGCCTTTTTCCTGCTCATATTCCTGCATCCTAATCCTCTCCAGGAAAATGTGCAAATCAGGAAACGCTGTTTTCCAGCTCATCCTGAGCATGAGGGAATTTGAAGTCAATGCCACGTTAAACTCCTAAACTAAAGCTTCCAGTGGTGGATCCAACTTCATATCCAACTTGTTCTTCCATCAATACAATTGCACGCGCATTGACAAAAAGCCTAACACCCTCAATGATCTATGCTCAACCCGTCCATCTCTGATTATAGTAGCTATCCTGTAACTAAATACATGAATATAAAGATCGGTGAGGCAAGATTATGAGCGAAAATACACTAAAATCTGATAGTGCAGGATACAGTACCTTAGTAGCAACTACAAAGACGTGCAAGATGCAGCAACTAAACTTGCATTTCACATTTGGCTGGACCTAGTTTTCTGCACCTGCTCATTCTCTTTCCTCTCTCTTCTATCATGGGTCTGAAACCCTGGAGAGAGAGAAGAGCTACATGCCCTCACTTAGGCAGTGCTAGCTAGAGCAGTACTATAATCAGCTCAAGTCCAAAGGGAGCAAAGAAATTGGGATATGATTTCAGCTGAAAATTACTGCTGTGTGATTCACTGTCCTAAAAACAGAAGCTTGAGAAATTCAGTGCAGTGAAATCCAAGAATGAATCATAATTGCAGTGTTGGTCAATCTAATGCTAACAAACAAGGCAAATAATTTTATGATATAATAGATGTGACGAAAGCTCCATAGAAAGTAGAGCTCTGAACATTGCAATAAACTATTTTCTCAATGATGTTGTTCAAAATCACAGAACTCTAATAGCCTTTTACAATACCAAAAAATATAATTCCAAAATTTCGACATCTTGCAAGAAAAGTTCTAGCTTGTTCTGTTCACCGGCAAGCAGACAAGAAATTAACATGTAAGAACCTGATACAAAATCTTATCATTGCTCGTACGAGGGGCCGCATGAGTGCAAAAGCCGTTCTTATAGAAAATGGAGCAATCTAACGGGTCGCACGAAGGGGTTGAGACCCCTACACCAATATCATCTTTTGCATCCGAAAGCATGAGCAGTCGTCCGTGGGCCAATTCAGCAGAGTCATGCTTGACTGGAATACGGCAACCGCTGCTAGGTTCACTTCATGCCCCAAGAAAGCGTGATGCGGAGAAAAACAACTTCAGAATCAAATTCCACCGCAGTGGGTACACCAAGTTTTGCTTGAAGAACATTATCTATCTTAAATTGGCAGATGACATTCCTATCAGATGACAATCCAACTTCTTACAAGAGCAGGCCAGGCAGAAAAATCAAATTGACAGAAAACATTCCATAGACATAAGTTTTCTAGAACAGATAGGACAGGTGCAGCAATATTAGACACAAACAGAATCGAAAACTGTTGGTTGAAGCGCGAATCATAACAAGTAAAACAAGTAATAAAATAAATAAGTAAAAAGTATTGTCAAATTGAAAAATTATCAATAAATACTAAAATTTATTGAATCAAGATCTATTTGACAAATCAAATATAATATGAAAATTTTCCAAGTTAAATAAAACAAACAATTAAAGATGTAATTGAAATCAAAATTAAACAAAATCGACATCTTAATTGAATTAATCCTATAGAAAAAAAAATTATTGTTAATAATCAAGTCCTACTAATTTAATTATCAATTTCTCTCTCAAGCATCAATAAATTATTTTAACTAGCAAATTTCCTACATCTCTATAAATCATCTCTATAAATTAACTTGTCAAAATTCTCTATAAATTAACTTGTTAAAATTCTTTAAAAACAATAAAACCTCTAGAGATCACACAAGTTCATAGATATCTATCCTATAGATTTCTTATATTATTTCCACTAAAGACCAAAACAATTTGAATAATCCCAAATCATGCAAATAATGTTCAAACATATACAAGCATTAAGTTCATAATAAAATACTCCACAAATCCTGAATTGATTCAATCAAAAAAGATATTCCCATAATCATAGTTAGGCTATATCAAAAATCCCAGAATAAAGAAATTATTCCATAGTCAAATTAAAAGAAATTATATGTGATACGATGATAAACATCTCTAGACTTAAAGAAATTGACTTCTTGAAGGATAGCCGTATCTTGCGTCAATCATCCTGGTCTTCTTTTTTCCTCCAAATGCTGCCTCCTCCCTATTGTGTTGTGTCTAGCGTGTCCCTCTGTTCTCCATCCCCAGCAGTTGTTATGAAGAGGATTTATATCTTGGTCGTATCCTCCCATGACAGGGAACTCGTTTTCCTTATCTGCCAGATATTTTTGCTTAGGTTGCGGGCTGATTTTGAGGAAGCACGTGTGAATTACAAATTTTCCATTTCTAGAACAATTGTATCCCTTCAAATCATCTTTCCAACGCATCTGGTCTTGCATTTTCCTGACTTTCACAACTTCAGATATGGGCTGAAAACCGAGACAGTGTCAGCTGCAGACTCTGGATTGATTCAGACTGTATTTCAACTCACTTTGGGCTTGAAAACAGGAAAACTGGGTTCTACGCTATCATAGAATATGTCTCACCTTTTCAAAAAGGTAAAGAGCACATGAAACCAAGTTTTATATTTCCAGTTATAACCCGAAAACCAATCAGCATCCTGGCTTGATTAGAACAGACCAACTAAGATTTGAACTCTAAACTCAGCCCATAGTCTCCCTCTGCCTCTTCACATGATCTCATTTTCAACCCAATTCAGTAGTCAAACACCTGAAAAACATCATGAATTCCCAGAAATTAAATGAATACAAAAGTTCTAAAATTCTAAATAAACTAGCTAAGAAACAAACAAAACACTCCAAATCAAAACAATTATGACTAAGAAAACGTGTGCAATAAATTCCATTGTCAGACACATTACTGAGTGAAACCTGAAATCAATATGATATGAAAGTAACCAACCTGAAATTGGCCAAACAACTAGCTTTTCTATAATAGAAAAAACAGGAAGGTGTCCCAATATTGGACACAACATGAAATGAAAGATTACAGACAATAATACAATATAACACATCAATCAACACAAAGACATGCAGACACGAATTGCTATCTACCTATTGTAGAATAGTTCATTCAGAATTTCAAAGGAGTGACCAGAATGCTCCAGACAGGCAGCTACCATGTCATTCAATATGTAAAACAAATTGCAGGAAAAAAATAACAAAGCATTGGGCTTGGGAATTTAAGGAAGCAATAATACAACGAAGTTCATCTGCTGGCACAAGTATTTGCATTTAGAAAAGGGAGAAGTGTTTAATTGGCTAAGTTTAAATTACCAGATGACATGTCAACTCAAGCTGAACTTCCTGGAAAATGCAGGACACCCCAAGTCTGACAGGCCAAACAGAAATATGGAAGCACCAGCCATTGACAGGTATCTTCCACATCTGATCTGGAAATCAACGTCATGGAAACAGTCCCTGGAAATAATTTCCTGAGAAAAGAAAATGAATTAGTTTCATCACATTTTTCACGTGATTAATTTCTTATGTAGAACTAAGTGAAATTTAACTTGCATCAAAACTGGATTTCTTTTCATTTAATTCAACAAGATTTTATTCGAGAAACAAATCATAGATGCAGATTCCTTAATGAAAGAATTATGACAACGTCCAAGCTTTTCCCAAGAGTATGAAAGAGTGAAACTGGAATCAACAAAGCAGCCAGCTCAAATCTTTACACTGTCTTAATCCAGAATCAACATGACATTGCCAAAACTGCAGGCTGGACTTCAATGACAGCAGATTTAAACAGAAAATTAAAAAAAAACCAAGCCAACATTTTATGCATGTTCTATAGAGAGCGAAAACAAATATAATAGCTCATCACCCTTGAGAAGAAAGAAGGAGATCAGCTAAGAAAAGGCAGAGTCTATAGAAAGCATTCAATCAAAACATAAAACTCGATAGATTTCTCTTCAAGTAATCTCCCTCTCGATAGCTGACTAATGCATGATCACAAAAAAGAGTAAGCTATTTTATGCTATAAAGAAAACCTTCCACAACCAGAGACAGAACAGTTCAACTTAAACTAAAATTAATAATCCCTTTTACCAAACATAAATGCCACTTAGATTTTATGGTAAGGTTTCATTATTTCCTAATTCATTTTATGAAATTACAAACTAAGATACTCTTTATTCAAATTATTGATTTTTTTAATCTTCTACAAGCTGACCATTATTTTCCTTTTATTTCCTAATCTGAAAATCAATTAGAAATAAATTAAAAATTTTCCCTGTAATTTGTAGTGGCCATTAGCTTTGGGATGTAAGGAGCAACAAGCTTTCTTTGAGCCAGAATTTAGCATGCTAACACATTTGTGAGCAATATTACAAGTGGTATATGAATACCTTCGAAGAATATAAATTCTTCAGATAATTAAACTCCCCGTAATATCAATACTTGGGATAATTTTTGGAAGTAATCTGTGTGCTGGCCTTGAACATGTATCACCTTCATCAGGAAGGCATGCCAGCTCCTTCTCCAAAACAGAATAAGCTTCTGAAAAAGCCTGCAACAGATAACATTTTGTGTATATAAGAACCACAGGTATTAACAGTTCTCAAAAAGATAAGATCAGCCTCAAAAAAAGCCAAGTGGAATCTCAAATCATTCTGTTCAAAGATTTTTAGTGAGCTGTTATTATACATCTCAGTTAAAAGGCTTAACTAGGTGAGCATTTGTAGCTTTAATTACCCATTTCTCCATTTTCTTGGGTTTAAAATAAAACCAGCAACATTCCAGTTCAAGGAGCTATGCCCTTAATCACAGCAGTTTAATTGGGTCCACTGTTGTGACAACCAGTGGACTGAAGCAAAGACTATTGCAAGAAAGTGATTGCAAACACAGGACTTTAGTTTCTCAATTCACAATAGCGGTGCTGTTTAGAGCAAAAATAAAAAATAAAAGAAAAAAGAAAAATCTGTCACAAACATAGCACACGAAGCATCAGTCATTAACTGGCAGGACCCACCAATTTCACATTTCTCTTGTTGAAGAATATTTTGTAAGATAAGAAGAAAGGTAAAATGTTGCAAGTTTCACATCCTCAACAAAAAGGTAAGCCTAAAATATCTGCTTGAATATTGAGAAAAATCTATATATTTGCATATAATTGAGTGTCGTGTTATCATAATAGTAAATGCAACAAAGATTATGTGGAGGCTGACCTTGATGCATTGATGTATTCGAAAGCAATTTCTCCCCACATTATTTGTTGGGAAAAGAGGGTCATCAATGTGTATTGGATCAATACTACAGCATCAAGTGGTAGATCAATCAATACACGATAGAAAAGAAAGAATGAACAATGCCCTGTCATTTGTGAAAAAACAACAATAGAGCTAGTGCAGTGCTTACCTATAACCTCTTTCCCTATTTATATATACTCCACTTCCCTGCACTGAGATACGCATTTGGCGAGGATCAAACACATTCCTGTATTCACAAGACAAGAAATTAGTGAAAGTATATTAAATGTGAATAAATCAATTTATAATTACAGCACTAAGTCAGCAAGGATAAACAATTCAACCATGAAATGAAAGAAAAACAATATTTAACTCACCCGAAGAAGTAAAGAAGATCCATTAGAAGGCTTCCGACATTCTGAAAGGACACCCAAAATTGCAAGTCAGGTAAAAGCACTCGTGTATAAAATTCCAACAGAGAATGGTTGAAAAGACAGGAATTTGAAAATAAAATTCTGCACACATCTTACAGCGTCAAACTAAGATATCTTTTGTGAAATACGTATACATAACTTTATTTCTCTACTACTCTAATAAAGGCTGGGTTGTAATTCGAGGCTTGCAAGCTAGCCAAGAAGTGGAGAGAGAAGCTGTTAAGACACTTAGGCCTAACTTGTAATAAGTTCACAGTTACTATAAATTCTTAATAAGCATAAGTGGCATTCATGAGCAAAGGAACACATGAAACACCATAAAAGGCAATAAAATCCACAAAAAGCCAAAGTTCACAAATGGTGGTTACACTATGCATGTGCATGCCTTGGGTAAATCTTACCAAAACATCAGAGGTCTTGAGCAATGAGCACTATCAAATTAATTTGAAGTTTAAAGCCAGTTACTAAAATAGCAATTTAAGTGAATGGTCAACTCTAAGCCATAAAAAATATCTACTAATACGCCATAAGTCAATTTAAAAAAAAAGATGAATCAAGAATATACTACTTCTAGTAGCCATCAAATGACTTAACACAGGCCACTGATATAACTGTCACTTTAATAGTACTACTAAACAAAGAATGAAGAGACTTATGTCTGTGTGTGTCTATGGGGAGACAGACATCATAGAAAACACGTAAAATGTCCCATCTAGAGTACAAAACACATTACTTGATTGATAGGCCGGCCAAGATGATGCTCATGCTGTAGAAAACGTATAATTAGCAGCACCTGCAAAGGAGCGGACAGCAAGGTAAGAAATGCAGAACTGAAGATATCCACTCACATCAAGTCAAGAACAACCACAAGAGAGCATCCATTTTCACCCAACCACAAATTCTGAACAAGTGCTTGGATATCCAGCCCTGCTAAAGCAAAGAGAGAAACTTTGTAGTCCAACAGATGAGATCAGTTGACTTCCAATGTGCATTTCAATTTACAAGGTATGATGAAAGAAAATACAAGATTTAAACAATATGACTATAAAAGAAAAACAAGGGATAACGACGGTTCAGCATTTTGAATAGACAGAAAACTTAAAAGATTATTAAAAAGCTATCAGAAATAAACTTGTACGAATAAACAACATAAAACCTGGGCAAAGCCTCTAGCATGATCCAAGATTGCATTGCAATCATTAGCAAAAAAAAAAAAAAAACGAGAGGGTGAGAATTTACGTTGCCCTCTTTTAGATTGCAAAGTGTGTATATGCACATGCAAGCACGCATGTATGAGTTCAGTCTGATAATAGCATCACCTATTAGCTCAATAAGAATACGAAGGAAACACTAACTACACAGCAATTGAGTCTCACGTGTACTTGAAAAGTGGTAAAGATATTAGAATGGCATGCAGTATAAATTACCAAGCAATAGGAACTTAAACCTCCAGAATAGGACTGGTCAAGGCTACGATCTGCCAAGAACTGCTTCAGTACCAAAGCAAGAGGTGTTGCAGCTGGAAATTGTTCCGTGAGATCTTTAACCTGCACAAAGATTATTTATAGACAAGAGAATAATATCACCATGAGTTTCAATGTAAATGTAGTTAAAAACCATCATAAAAACTTAAAAAGAAAAATTGTATCAAAATTCAAAACAAATGAATCACAAATAAGACTCAATTTCTAATGTAGTAGAATTAGCCTCAATAGGAAAAATCACTAATAGACCTCCCATGCTCAGAAACTAGTTGAGAATTATACAGTTTTGAAGGACAAGCCATAACTAATTTAGGGTTCAATAAAGTTTTTGGTTTCGTCCATCATCTAAGAGTTCTGAGAAAATTTATGAGGAAGCATGGGCTTCATTCACAATACATTCAGTCGACTGTAACAGAATTTAAAATAACAGAAAAAGAAAATGATTCATTTCTTCTTTCCATTGCATTGCATTATGTTTCACCAAACATGCCATTCAATTTTGACAAAGCTGATCTAATAACCAGGACACAAGATGTGTTGACACACAGATTTGAGTAGAACATCAAATTTCCTTGTGGAAAGCACAAATGTCAGGGTGCACTTAAGTTTTAGCGTGCTGATAATCTGATATCCAAGATCAAAAATCGGTATGCATCTAAGCATTTAAGCAGAATATCAACCTTTCATTGATCTCCAGTATCGAATGCTTAATCTATCTTAGCAACATTCACCTAGGGTTAAAAAAATTATACTTGTAACATGCCTCTCATAAATTCCCAATCCAAGATGCACAAACAAAGAATTCAATTTGTGTAATAATCTACCTAAATTGCCCTTCACCCTGTCAAGAAAGAGGCTAAAGTTTGGAATAAAAAATGATGTAGAAATCTGAGAAGCCTCCATCATGCTACCATTGCTAAATGGAACAGGCAGTAAGAGATAATAGCCTCCAAATATGCCTAGACTAGTTAAACTCTTTTGACAGAATTTAGAGGAAAATCACATATAATTTATAGCCATCATTAAAATTTGAATTTATGAAGCAATACATTCTTAACGAAGTATACCAGTTGAGTTGTTTGGAGCCCTGTATGAGATGGAGACTTGAAACTGATATCAAGACGAATTGATTTCACATCCCTTTTGCTATCACAATTAAGTTGTGTGCACTTAGGTGAGATTGAGTCCTCTAAAACAACCATATTGGACTGGACTTGGATGTCATGTTCACCAGTCAAATGAATTGGCTCCTCCTTTGGTGATTGTACATTAGAAGCAGCAGAGGTGATCAGATCAGTGGGAACCTCCACTACAAGCATAATAACAGGTATCTGCAAGAAAAGGAGGTACGGTATGAGAGGAAACATAGAAGAAAAAGAATAAGATAAAAAGGCAAGGAAAGCTCAAACAGTTCTAAGATACAAGACATTACAGCTGTATTCTCCACAGTCTTCAGTGAATCATTTTTTACCCACTCCTGATTGGCAAGATACCGAGCTGCATGCTGGAAAATTAATGGAGAATTTAATTCTACAAAAGGCTATGGGAAAGATAAAAGTTAAAAGTTTTGTCTAATGATTAGTTAAAAGCTTCAAAATAAAAAAATAAAAAAGCGTATTCCCAAGTTCCATCTCAACAAAAAAGCCTAACCAGAGATCAAGATTTTTTTGGAAATCAAAGTAAAAGTTAGAGATGCAAATATCACCAGCAATCCATAACACAATTGCCTCATCTACTGAAGTATCAATTTAGAAGGCCATCAAAATACCTGAAGACAAGTTTCTTTAATACCATTACGACCCTCTAAAATCCCAGCTTCCTTGATAGGTTCCTAGAAAAAGCTCTGCAATAAGTTTCTCCTCTTAAAAGTACAAGCATAACAAGTCTAAGTGATAAAATAAAAACATAAAGAAAGTTATTACCAAGTTCCTCACTGGAGGGAGGCAAACCACAAGATCCACATCACTTGTTGGAAGGGCCAAACCAGTTGCACTTGATCCAAAGATATTTATCCTGGACCTAGGCCATAGAACTTGGAGAGATCTAGTAACCCGCTTGACAGCCCAATTAATGAAAGGTTTCCTAGCCATATTTGCTGCAGCAACCTTGGGTACCATCATGTCAAACAAGTAATCAATGACAGTGGCATACCATTAAAGAAAGGAAATAAAAGCTCAAAACATGATACTACAAAATTCTATGAAAAAGTTAAGGTAATTCCAGGAAAAACATGAACAAATTTAAGCCCGATACCTGCTTACAAAAAGAGTCAATTTCATCATGAAGAAGGCTCTGTACTAAGCAAAGAGAAGCCTTTCGTGTAGGGCAATTCTGTATCTCAGCTCGTTGAAGAGGAAACAAAACATCTGGCTGCATCAAAATTGTATCAAATAATCAACTCAAAACACATCTAGTGATACACTTACAATAGCACAGTACAGAAGCACACTCACATGATCCTGATCACGGGCTAGGTGGGACATTGCAATTAGACGATCTTGCAGCAAAGCCCCAGGGAGTGGCTGCACCATTGGATGGGTTGAAAGTTTTTTATTTCTCCAAGAAGGCCAAACAACTTCAGCACCATCCATACGTCCACAAGCTTCCTCCAAATTAGTTCCATCATGGTACCAACCTCTCACACCCCACTGTCTTGGGCTGGAGCTACCAGACCTAACAGTTGGAAAACCCCTGTGCTTTCTAGAGTCACTCACAGGAGAGGGTGGTGGAGGACGGGGAGCCCGTGGAACACAAAGCACTACAGGTGATGGTGGCCGCTTTATCCGGGGATGTTCCCGTCTAGTAGGAGGAACACAAGGGCTTTTGTGATCAAGACTGCGCTTGAAATCAGATCTTGATCTTTCCCTTGACATATTTGGAATGATAATAGGCCGCAAAATTGGGTAAGGAAGTGAATCTCCTGCCTTGCCTTCAACATCACTAGATAAACTGGCCAAAGATCCAGAGACATCCTCCTCTGCAGCAGCATCTGTCACGGTTGATGAAAGCATAGCTTTACCAGGTACTTCATTTCCTGACATAACATAACCAAGTGCCTGGTGTCCAGGGACCAAAGGATCAAAAGCAGAACAGAATGAAGCAGCAGTTGGGGAAGTCAATCCAGTTGTACTATAAGAAGACGAGAAGGCAACCATATCATCAACTGCCCTATTCAGCTCTGCTTCATGCCAAGGCCATCCGCTATCATCAGAACTAAGGGAAGGTGGTCGAGAGAAACCAGTACCTGGATGATCAGAAGGATCCCAGTACATCACACCGCCACCGAAGTGCTGATTATAGTCTATCCCAGAAACTGCATGCACCTCATATTCTTCCTCTGATATCCAATGGTTTTCGTATTCATCCATTAGTTCCTGTGAACTTGTTGCTTCAGTAAAGTCAATTGCATCCCCAGAACACCTCCTCTCGTCATCAAAGGTTTTTGAGATGTACTGCATGTTCTTAGCGGTGTAACTTTTCTGAAAAGTAGATTGCCACCTCGAGATAAATCCTGAATCATAATTGCATGTCATAGTCGGAGCTAATCCACAGTTGCTCCTAACCATTGGAGGCCAATCTAAACTCATTGGCAATGGTTGAGACAACATCCTATTGGATCCACCTTCAATAGGAGAATTTCTAGCCTGATGCACCGTAGGTAAAAAAGGTTGATGAATGTGATTATGCCAGTTGTGACCAACATCCAGATGCAATCTATATGTAGCAGGTGGAAGATGTGAATTTATAGATGGAAAGTAGACGGGGCCTAAACTAGGCCACTCATATGAAAGGCAATCTGAAAGGCCTTTGGATCCACTTTCATGAAAATTTTCACTCTCTTCTCTCCGATTTAAGGTGGGTACCTCTTTCACTTCAAGGGTTCTGACTAATTTGTTGCCAACATCTAATTTAACCTCAGTTTTTTTGTTCAAAAAGCTGGTGCCTTCATTGCTAGAAACAGTTATTAGCTCCTTTGTGGTTGCAACTTGATATATTATATTCTGGCCTACCCCACAACGTGTCTCTCTTCTGGATGGCATACTTTTATTGTCAACAAAACCATTTGAAGATCGGTAATGCTCCAGACCTGCATCAGAGATGCCTTCAGTGCAACCAACAGCATGATCCTCTGGAATGCCAAGGGCATCTATCTCCTTCCTGGTGGGCTCATTAATTGAAGGATCAATTAAACTATCATTTGATGCTTTCTGTGTAGTCAAATTATCAGATAACCTACAAAGCTTTGCTTCCTCGTCTGATGAGCAAACAGAAAAGGAGGGAGCCTCTGAAACGGCAATTTCAGGTTTTCTTACTTCAACTGGATTGCTAAAGCTAGATTTTTTCTTTTTGTTTCTTCCTTTCCTGTTCTTCCTTCCAGCAGTTCGTTTTTTTTCGTGAACCAATCCTTGTGTGTGTTCCTGAGGATAGGCCACTAGTTATAAACCATTCAAATGATGAAATAGAAAGATTATCCAAATGAAAAGATATGTAACCATTTCAACTGTTGGAGATGATATGTCTCTGTGATTTTCATTCTCATGAGGAATGCCAGGCATCTCATTGGACTCCATCAACTCTGTCTTCTTAATACAGGCTGGCGCACATTTGATATCCTAAGAAATATCCGTACCATTCATAACTAACTGATCTTAACACATGTTTAAAAGCAAAAGTACTTCTAGAAACTTAACAGTAGGGGAAATGATACCTCGGCAAGTTTCTTAAAGGAAGACTCATCAACACGTTCCACTGGTGTGGGGTTCATCAGCTTTTTCATATTTTGAGTCTTCCCCTTTTTTCTACGACTACCTGCACCGAGCTTTTCGCTAGGTTTATTGGCTGAAGAGTTTGATGTTCCCTCTCCGAGAAGTTCAAGCCTTGTGCAATCAAGTGAAATAACCATCACAAGTCCTCGTAGTTTTCTTAATATACAATCAGAAAGGGTGCCAAGAGAACCCAGCATGCTAAAAAATATATGTGATGTATCATACTCACTACCCTGATCTGGCAACACCAAACTAACAATATCCTGAAGCACGAATAAACTATTAAATATATTTGCAAAAGAAGCATCTTTCCCAGAAAAAGAAGGCTTTGGGGCCAAACCAAATTCCGCATCAGCTGGAAGTTTTAGGAAAATCCTTTGCCGTGATTCAGCATGCAAGTCCCTCCAAGGTCGCTGCACTCCTGCTCTAAACAGTGACAGCTCATCCCCCGATACACCACTCACATCCTTCAGAATTTCACGAGTCTGAGAACTTGTAATGACCAAAAATTAGGCCACAATATATATTATTTTATGGAAAGAGCTCAAAAGGCAAAATGTCATCAAAACATTAATTTCATTCTCAAACATTGCATTTCCACAATCTTAGAGAGTTATAGCAACTCACAAAGTTTCCAAGGCAAGCTTTTTATTAATGGGATTCACATATTGAGTAAAAGCAGTACACAATGGGCAAATCCCTATGTCCCATATAACTACGTTATGCAATTTACTACAGCATTGAACAATAATGTACAAGAGCATAATCAGTCACTCACTTGAAACAGTCACTACTTTGTCAATCAAATTCAAAGAATTAAATACCACTAGTATATTTTGACAATGAAACAAAACAATAAAATTTGCAAGAGTAAACGTACCAATGATTTTGCCGCCTTCCCAAGCGCAAAATTTAAAACCTTCCTCCTTACTTCCGCATCCAAATTCCTCCACCAATCAACACACCCTTTCCTCCTCCAAAACACATTAGCTGCCACACCTGCGGCACTCAATTTCTCTTTCAACTTCACCCCTCTTTTCTTCCCATTCCCACAATTCAACCACGCCAGCCTCAACGCCACTTCTAGCTTGTTCGCTAAAAACGCCTCGATACAATAATAACCTCTCACTTTTAACCACTCCAATTCCACCCAATCCGTCCCTAACTCGCTCTCTTCCCCTCTCAAAAACCCCCCATTCGAAATGTCATCCATCAACTCCACAAACTTTTCAACATTTTCAATTAAATCCTCGCTAACCGTAACCGAATCCAGACCCTCAGCTCCACTCCTACAATCGTCCACTTTCTCCCCTTCTCTAGAACTAAACAACCGAGTCGACTCAAAAATCAGTCGTTCCGACTCGTTAGACTCAGCGATTCTGGACAGCAGCCCACGTGATTTCTTAAAGCAGAGGCTAGGGAGGTCGCGTGAGAGGAGATCGGGGAGGATAATGAAACGGCAGTGACCGTGAGAGTGTAATTTGGCTAGCATTTGAAGGAGGATTTGAGTGAATTTGAAATCAACGGTAGTTAAGTGGGATTGGCGTTGATGAACGGAGAGAGATTTAAACCATTTTAAGATTGACGATCTAGGGTTAGGGTTTGGAGAGGAGGGGGGGTTGGATTGGGAGTGGTAGAGAGAGATGTGAGAAGTGAGTGAGCCGATAAGGTGGTTCTGAGTCATGAGCGCGTTAGGGATATTTTGGTGCTTTGAAAAATTATTATTGGGGTTTGGTACGGACATTTTTGTTGCAGGGAGCAGGGATATGGGAGGGAGGGAGAGAGAAGAGGAAGGGAGAAGGAGATGATGTGGATTGTGGAGAGAAGTTTGAAAGGGAAGCATGACAAGTGAGTGATAAGCGCCAAAATCTACCTTCCAAGGCCTAACATCCTTCTACGCGATTGGCTCGTGGAGAAATTGTTGGTGCTTGTCTGAGTAATTGACTGTGTATAACATCATAGTTGTCACTCTTGATGAGGGGATTATTTCATTATTGCTTCAACTCCTGGATTATTAAATTAATTCATGTAAATTGTTTTTATTTAAATATCAACATTTTGTTCTTTTTTTTATTCTCGGGTTCAATTTGGATGGAATTAGTGAGTTTGATTGATTCATTAAAAATCTAATTTTATTAGAAACTCAATCACTGTCATGATATATTTAGTTAAGGTTTGTTTTTGTGATTCAACTGTGTTTTTTATAGTATTTAAATTTTTTAAAACTAATTTTTTTATTATTTTGATGAATTGATATTGAAAATAAATTATTTAAAAATAATAATAAAATATTATTTTTAAAAAATATATTTAAAAAAACAACTTTGCTCTAATATTCAATATTATATTAACATGATGTGTACCACTCGGGCTAAGCTTATAAATGTGTGTTAGATAATTTTTTAGTTTTTAATTAAAAATATATTAAAATAATTGTTTTTTAAAACATTAGTATATTTAAATTATTAAAAACATATAAAAAATAATTTTTAAGCAGTAAAACACTTAAAAAACACTAAATGAACTACGTTACAAAAGAGCATAGATGACAAATAGTGATGGGCAAGGATGTAAATTAACATAACAGTTTACAAAAGAGCATAGATAATAGGAGTGAGAAAAAAACTGAAAACCAATTAAATTGAAAAAATTGAAAAAAAAAAACAAATAAAAACAAATCGTAAAAAAACTAATTAAATTGATTAAAAATTTAAAAAAACTGATCGATTCGGTTTTGTAAGCTTGAAACCGAAAAAACCTAACTTAAACCGAAAAAAACTTGAAAAAACCGAGTCAAACCGAGCCAATCTGAAAAAACCAAGTCAAACTAGTTTGAACTAATTTTTGTTCTAAAAACGAACTGAACCAAAACCAGTCAGTTTGAACCAGTTTTGATTTTTTTCCAAAAGTAATCACCTCTAATAAATAACAAAGAGTGATGGGTAAGGACGTAAATTAACCTAACAAATTATTTATTATTATTATTTTTTTTGGGAGGGTGGGGGGAGCAGATAATATAAGTTCCCATCTTTGACGTTTGAGGATGGTCTGTCGAGATCGAAAGTTTTTATTTATTCTATCCATCAACCTACAAAATTAAACTCGCTAGCTAAGTTTACGATGACAAGACTTATTGAACTACACGAATTGCATTCAATTCTTTTTCATTCCAGTGATTGGTCTGTCATGTTACAACCACGTGGAGGTTTAATTTAAACTCTTCTCTATATTTTTTAATTGATTTAGATTAATCAGGATTAGTATAAACTTGAACCATGCTTGTGTTTATAAAAGATTTAATCAGGTGGTGCTCCAGTGATAAGAGCTTGGGACTAAAAGGTTTGTTTTTTTTATAATCTCCGGTTTGAGCCATGTGGTCGCTTATATAATGACCACTGAAGACTTACATGGTCGTTAACTTTAGGACCCGTGGGATTAGTCGAGGTACGTGCAAGCTGGCCCGGACACTCACATTAAACTAAATAAATAAAAAAAGATTTAAAGAACTGGGTTTGAAATTTCATGCAGTAATGTGCTGTTTTACCGCTAGCATTTTCACTGTGGTGGGATCTAAATTTTTTAGAACCTAAAAAAAATAATATTTGAACCATAAAACTTTTTTGCATTGTTATGAATTTTAGTATGAAGGTTCAAATTATAAAAATTATGATCCCTGCTACTTTTTTAGCTTGGTTTTAAATTAAATTATATAAAAATTACTTTGATTTATTGGCATGTCAAAAGAAAAAAAAAGTAATCCAACACTAAAAATTAAAATAAATAAAAATATTATATTAAATGATAAAATTAAAAAAAAAACTTTTATTATATGATAAAAAACACAAAAATCAATTTATCATCACCCTAGTTTTAGATGAAAAAAAAAACTCAATAAAAACTTAACATTATAGAATAAAATTGAGAAAACAAAATGCAGGGCCAATTAAATAAATTCATG
>Ga0307517_10005949_pt1 | contig 18189 bp, 18 predicted proteins | sample 23_EM_MG_FD_194515 | JGI IMG/M metagenome (GOLD analysis project Ga0307517, IMG submission 194515) | Populus trichocarpa ectomycorrhiza microbial communities from riparian zone in the Pacific Northwest, United States - 23_EM | ecosystem: Host-associated > Plants > Roots > Unclassified | place... | reverse complement strand
GGCAACCTGTTCACCGGCTGCAGCAGGTTCCGAAACGAGGGGGAGGCCTCAGAACATCGCCGCGTCCAGGACTTCCTCGGATCATGATTCGAGACCCCGAGGGTCGTTTGTATATGCGCAATTGTAGGAAAATTCTTTGATCAATCAACGTCAACTTCCATCCCTCCAGTACCTGGCGTTACGATGCAAAAAAATAACAGATTCATGAGACCAAGCCGTACACAAGCAACAGGATATTGTAATTACAGCCCAGCTGTGTCTAGACATTCCATCATGGTCACCGCTTACCTACCTTGCCAATAAGTACTTAACCTTGCGACCGTTCAATTTCGGCCAGACCAGATCACGAGACGTCAACCCAGATCTCCGGCTGAAGCGATCCCTTAGACACCCAAGCCATGCTAACTAGATACATCTTTTCGAGTCTCATGGGACCCTGCCCGACTGTCCACCGAGGATCGACAGATGGATCTATCGGAACCGGCTGGTTACACTTGTCAGAGCTGAGAGGTTTAGAGATGCATGACAACTAACGGCTAACGCATCCAGGTATTGTTTGACACGTTTCGCGATCTCATAAACCAGCTTGCTCCTCGTGATTGGGGCAGGCTTCTTCTTCCAGTTTTTCACCGCGATCTGGAAACATATCAATGGATGCGTGGACGACGGATTGCATTAAATTCGCACTTGAGTAGATCGGGTGTTGGCAGGGTACCCGGGGAACTTGTGAGCGGTCGAGCGAACTTGAGCTGGGCGTTTTCCGTAAGGACAAGATCAACGTACCAATAGCCTGCACGAGACCGGACCGTTCGCGTTTTCCAGAACGGGTTCATCTCTACCGTCCAGGCCCGTGAAAATACGGCCGAATGCGTCTCGCATGTTGATTCCATGGGCTTTGTTGACACTGAAAGTGATCTCCCCCAGCTGGTAAAAAGATCTGTCCCCCATTCTCTGCGTATACCTCTTCTGCGGAATTTTGAGCCAGTAGATTGGAAGTTCCGGCAGCGGAAGAGAGGAAACTGTAGCCGCGCCGAGCTTCGGAACAAAAGCCGGGCCACCACCAGGAGGCCGTAATGTCAGTGCGGCTCCCCCGTCTTCTGGGGTACTCTCAATCTGTCGGATGATGCGTTATTGCCTAAATCAAAAGTGGACAGGAAATCTCCTTACTGATCTGCGAGAAGAGCTACGATCGCAGTGATCTGAGGGTGAAGGAGTGTGGCCAGGCCGAGGCCACGCTATGGGTCCATCACGATCCGAGAAGGCGCTCAACGGCTCTGACGGCGATCGATCCATATATGTCATCTCGGGAATTGATTGACATTCCATTTCGTCGAGTGCACCGAATGGACTGTTATCTGCCCCTATGTTGATCATCTGTCCAAGGGGATAAGGTGCGGATTGACCCATGGTCTGGAATGTGAATTCGTGGGCGGTAGGAAATAAGTTCCGGTCAAAGCACTTGTAAGGTGTGGTATGAAAATGTGAAGATAATACAGGATTATGGGGCCTACCGAATAGGTTGGGTAGGTAGCTGAAACGGCGTTAAACACACCCGTACCCCCAGGAGCCTCTTGAGACGAAGGGCTAATTGCCCCCGGTATCCAAGCGGAAATAGTCTCCCAGTCGATGGATACTGCCAAGGCATTTGGTGGACGTGGATCCTGGCTGGGGTGGTGGGTATCAAGTAGGGAATCAATAGGCCCGCATAATGTGTTCGCTTCTAAACCTGGCTCCCCGCTCCTGCTCCCGCGATGGGCGCATGGCAAAGGGTCCGAAGTGCAACAGGCGTTGGGTGAGTGGTGAAAGGCGGGGAGGACGGCGTTATTGTACATTCCTATGGAGGACGGAAGGTTGAGGGGAGGGGAGGGGAGAGGAGAGATGAGGACCGCTTTTATGGTCGAGGGGGGATTGATGATTTGTAGATAAAATGAAAAGGAATGAGCAGTCTGCGCGTCTTCGTTTGGAAGGGCGCCGGAAAGCGCTAATCCAAGGGACCAATCCTGAGCAGGGTGGGGCAGAGCTGGTATCGAATATCACGGAACCAATTACGAACGAGGTGTTTCTGAACCATTCCATTCCAGTAGACCAGACAAACGGATGACAAACTCCTGGACAGTGTCGGATCCTCGTTAAGTACAATCCTCTTTCCCGATTGTCTCGTGTCCTGCCTCGGCCCGGAACACATTGCACAACAATCGAGTCGCGAATCAAAGATCCGGCCAACACATGTCAATCCTGTTCAGCCCGGTGAAAGGTCTGCAAGCCGTAAGCGATAAAAGGGTCCCAAAATCTTGGGATCCCTTCAGCGATACCGTTGAGCGCACCTGCATCGTGCCTGTCCTGCCGAAGTGGATCAAGGGACGCGCTTGCAGCCTGCCTAGGAAAACAACATCGTGTTCGCCGGTTATTACCAAACGGTGCCACGTTCCGCTCCACAGGTTGCATCCTTAGTCTGCTTCACTTTCGCCGAACGCCCTGCGACTCGGGGGTTCCGCACAAGTGGGTGACGTGGCAGTCCAATGCAAGGCAGGGCTGTGTGTAACACGAAACAGTATCAGTGAATCACCTTAGAATTATCTATTACGTTCTCGTGAGACGCGCGACCACGCGCCTGATGGTTGCTGGTGCAAAGTGAGAACCCGCGACGTACGTGTGTGATAAACGACGGTGGTAAGGCCCACCAAAATCAAGGTTCCTTCGGAGCTTTGAGAGGCGTTGGAACAGTTCCAAATATCCGGAGTCCACGATCAGATTCCCACGGTAGTGTCTCCATCCCGTGCTATGTCAGTGACCGATTGCCTGAGTTCCGCCAATGACCTCCTCGCTGCACATGCGTCGCTCGTCTCTCGTGTCCGCGCTTCCCAGAAATACCACCGTCGACAGCTCGCAACTCTTCCATCGCCACCACAGCCTCTACTCAAACTCGATCTTCTACCTTCACCGCCCCCCTCACCCTCACTCTCACCGCCTGGCAGTCCAGTGCTACAGCCAAAGCAAAGGCCAGTGAGGGCGGATCTACCCCCTGCGAAAAAAGCGCGTACTGCCAAGTACCAGAACTACGTGCCTGAAGAAGAGACGATCAGGAACGATTATAGCCAAAGATACGTTGATGGAGGTGAATGGCCACAGAATTGGGTCCTTGGCGCAGATCCAGCGCATCGATTCGAAGAGTAAGTCCTCTCGGTTTCCCAGAAACCACTCTCATTTCGCTGACACGTTCGTCCCTCCAGATATCCTAAACAACAACGTTTATTGGGACTCAAGAAGACTTCCGTAAACACACATGCGCACCCTCCGACTTATCTTCCCATATCCCACCTTTCTTCACTCCAACAAACCAAATTTGATGTCATACTGATCGATCCACCTTTCTCTTCATCCTTCTCGTGGACGGACCTACAAGATTTACCCATACCCGCCCTTTCTGCCGATCCCTCGTTCATTCTACTATGGGTAGGGAGTGGAGCTGGAGACGGCTTGGAAAGAGGAAGAGAGGTTCTTGCGAGGTGGGGGTTCCGACGGTGCGAAGACATCGTATGGGTGAAGACCAACACCATGAGTAATGATGGACCCGGAGTACGTCTCCCCTTTTGAGGATAACGACAGCGTGCACTTATTGTCGTATCACAGACCGATCCTCCGACAACGTCATTACTCGCCCGCACGAAGCAACACTGTCTTATGGGCATCCGCGGCACAGTCCGTAGGTCCACGGACAGTTGGTTTGTACACTGTAACATCGGTATGCACGCCCTTGACGCGCCTACTACCCTTTCTCGTCGTCTCATTGCGCTCAGATACGGACGTCGTGTTATGGGAGGGCGATTCGGATGATCCCACCCTCAAACCGCCAGAGATGTATACGCTCGTTGAGAACTTCTGCCTTGGCCTTCGGCGACTCGAGCTCTTCGCTCGCGGAAAGACTCTTCGACGGGGCTGGGTGTCAGTCCTAGCCGAGGGTGAGGAGGAACGCGTACAGGATTTCGTACTAGAGGACGATGGCGAAGGGATCGCTCAGGCGAGGGTATGGGATAAGGACGTGTGGGAGAGGGAGCTCAAGGAGCTGGCAAAGGGATCCGGTGGAAGGATGGTCGTGCCTATGACCCCAGGTGAAACTTCTGTTGATCTACCCTGTCGTTTGTTCGCTAACACTATCCCCTACTCCATCTCGCCCTGCAGAAATCGAAGCGCTACGGCCAAAGTCCCCAGTCCGGGGCGGATCTTCCAATGTCCCTACAAACCCCACACCAAACCCATCCGCCCAACCTCGCCAGGTACACCTTCAACATCAACGTCAGGGGCCAGGCGGTCACCTCACGCCCGATCTCGTGCAACAGGTCATCAACCAACATACGATGGCTGCGATGGGGGGAGGTCCGGGCGGGTTGTCAAACATGCCGGCTATGCCAAACATGCCGGGTGTTGTCGCTATGTCCAACGTACAAGGGATGGGTGGGATGCCAGGAATGAACGGAATGGGTGGGATCGGAGGGCCACAATTCGGGGGTGGAATGATGGTCCCAGGAATGAACCAAATGGGACAACTTGGACCGATTGGTGGGATGGGCCAGATGGGGAACATGGGAGGCATGGGACGAATGGGAAATATGGGACAGATGGGCGGGATGGGAGGAATGATGGGCATGGATCCGATGGGGATGAACCTTCCTGGTATGGGTGGGATGGGCGGCCCTGGCGGACAACTTCACGGACACGGTGGTTTGCCGAATCTCCCAAATGTGGCTAATCTTCAAAACCTGCCCGGAATGCCGGGCATGCAAGGCATGCAAGGGATGGGAGGGATGCCTGGTGTAATGGGTGGTCCGATGGGCATGAACATGGGCGGGATGCAAGGGATGGGAGGTTTACCCGGGATGATGGGCGGAATGGAGGGGATGATGGGGATGAACCATGGCCATGGGATGAGCAACATGGGCAACATGGGGAATATGGGTAACATGGGTGGTCAGAACGGGATGGGTGGACAGTGGGGAGGTCCTGGACCATTTGGATTCCAGTGAACGGTGAATACCCCGCCGACGATAAAATTATATTCGGCCATTTACAGGACATTTGAGCTCGCGGACTCTTCTGTTCGTCTACGGCGCATACGATATTTACACATATAATCCACCGTGTACCCTTGATTTATTTCATTTTTCAGAATTTCATATTTCAATCATCCGGAAAATTGAGAAGAATTCGAAATGCGGAGGAGGGTTCGCAGCCCGGACCGGACCTTCTCCGATAAAAAAATAGGCTTTAAGGCACGGCTGATCCATCCGCCGAGTTCACACATGTCGAGCAGTGAAGATCATGTGTCTACGCGTGTGTGGTGGGTTAAATTTAAATCGAAGTTCACGTTGGGACCAGGGTGGCGATTGTGAACAAATCGCAGAAGCATGGAACCAGCGTGGCTTTGCGAGCGCTACGTATCAATAAATATGGGCCCAGAGAAATAAAAAAGAAACTAGAAGCCCTAGACCGCAAGACTCTGCACGACTATGGAAATTTTTTTTTGAAAAAAACGAAGCGAAAAAAAGAAAACATGGATGCATCCATAAATGCTCCCAACAGCCTTCCGTGACAACTGAATCAAGAGTAAGGAAAATCAAATAGTTGCGCTAGCGCACATCAGGCGCGCCAAAGAGCCCATGAGCGCGTTTGTCGGTAATGATGTGCATTACTCAACGCGCCTTGCGCTTGATGCGGCCTGTGCGGATCCAAAAGGACCTCTATGGGTCTCACTGATGAACCAAGCAAAGCGGGAAGGGTGCAGGGAAGGGCCAAAGGAAGCAGAAAGAAGGAACAGAAAAGGAAGAAAGGGGTGGGGAACGGGGGAAGGAACGAATTGGAGGGAAAGGCGCGAGGAAGGGTGAAGGAAGGGTGAGGAAGAGGAAGGTAGGTTGAGGGGGGAGGGTATGTCGAGGGGGGGAAGGTAAGTTAGGAGAGAGGAACGAGGGGGGAAGGGGGATAAGCGGGGCAGGAAGGGGAGCGGAGCGGAAAAGAGGTAAGAGCGAAGGAAGGGGGAGGGAAAAGAGGGGAAGGAAAGGGGAGAAAGAGAGAAGAAATGAATGCCACCCCAAGGGAGTGAAAGAGGGGGGTTAACCGACTGGGAGGGGAGACGGGTGCCAGTAAACTGAGGGTGAGCAATCAGTATCCAATATTCAAGACCACGCACATGACCCACTTACAAACGACGAAATCGGTTTAAACTGTCCTTCAGAGACCCTGTAGCGACCGCCGTCGGTCAGCTGCTCCCCAAGGCACCAAATGCGCACAACGAGAGGTGTCTCACCATCACGACCACCTCATCCAGTGTGGATCCATCTGACTTCTCGTCCGATGGGCACGGGCCCGAAAAGGGGGAGTGATGCTTCTGATACACGGGGTCCCAAGAGTCTCGTGTGGCAGTCGTGGTATCTCCATTCCATGGTTTATGAGAGGAAGTGAGTCGATGAGTGTAGATGTGTAGCGGGGTGTGAGTGCCGGTGTTAAAAAGGGAGTGTAGATGTCAACAAGCAAGGAGTAGCATGGGATGTGGTTGGTGAGGAAGACCGAACAGTGGATCGCCTAGCTTTTATACCAGAACCGGGCTCGAATGCGCGCGGTCAAAGAGTGTGGCGGTCGTGGGGCAATGCAGTCAGCCGACGCAGAGGACGTTCCGCATAAATGGATAGGACGTTAACTGCCACAGTTTGGAAGCAAAGGAGGGTGGGGTCGCAGCCAGCCACATCACCTAGTCCAAAACGGGGTTACCAGGGCGGCTGTATGATATGACGAACGGGAGGACGATCAAAACGTCTTGGGCATGACCACGAGGCTTACGACATCCTCCTTCAAGTCAGAGGTGAACAAGGGAAACCAGCGTTAAATCAGCTCCGGCCGCAACTCGAGTGAATAGTGCCACATAAACGTAAGAATCACAGGCGGGGACGATGTTGCCACACTCGACCCAGATAGGGTGTCGTGATTGTGTGGGCAAACCTGATCACCGCCGGTTCCCAGAGATGGCTAGGATGACGAACAATGGACAGATACCTTGGAAATGAATCGCACGTGCCGTCCTATCTCCGAGCCGGAGGGGTGAAGGAGACACGCACCCAGGAGGCTGGTCAAAGATGCATCCTCGTGAGACCCGCCACAATGTCTATATGGGCACACAAACGTTGTGGATCACCGGCACCATCCGCTATCATGCGCGCTCTTCTGATGCTGGGTTTGGCACGAGGCAGGTGAATGCGGGTGATGAATCGGATTGGGGCGGGAACGTTGGACGCACCGGCTCGGGTCACCGGGGGGGATGGTCGGCTGACGCTTGGGGCAGAAGAAATGGGTTCTGATGGTATGCGAGACATGAAAACCTCCGGTGGAGAACCGTCCTCAGATCGGGGCTTCGGGTCCATCGTGCGACGTTCGGTTTCGGCTTCTGGGTGCTATCGGCAAACTCCGAAATAACCTCCAATTCTCCTGCAACCGGCGTCAGACTCAGAGTGGCTGAACTTCTAGAGGGCTCATCCTCCGTTCTCAAAGGGCTGAGAGGTACACACCACGACCTCGAAACCATTCTCTAACACTCCCCACAACACCCCGTTCTTCTAACTTTACTTGGGGTGATTTATCCGTGTCTGCGTCCGCGCCCCCAGCTGATGTGGAATGACTGTCTGGTTCCGGTACAGATTCCTGCGTTCCGGCAGACACCTACGAATCATGACCGACACCTCAAAGTACGCCAACTGGACTCGGGAGGATCTCCTCGTGAGGGTTTTGGACCTCGAGAGTTCCCTTCTTCCCGGCGATGGTACTGGCTCTCGAATGACCACCACACAATCCCCACCCCTTTCACTCACCCGATCTCCGTCTCAAGGCTCACAGCCGACACCTGGTTTGCTTCGAGGTAAGCCGGTGACGAGGATCTCCGCCTCTGGTCCCGAAAACCCTCGACGGTCAACCAAATCCAAAGCCAAGGCAAAGGAGAAAGACCTCTCCGAACAAAAACCCTTCGACTTCTCCCTTCACCCACGACGGAAGATCGCTCTCCGGTTTACTTACGCTGGATGGGAGTATGGAGGGCTAGCCTATCAGGCGGGTCCAACTCCCTTGCCGACTGTCGAAGGCGTGCTGTTCGATGCCTTGGTCCAAACCAGGCTGATCGATGGGACCAAGGGATTCGAGGGCTGCAAGTGGGAGCGGTGCGGGAGGACGGATAGAGGTGTGAGTGGGGCTGGGAACGTGATCAGTCTTTGGGTCCGGAGCGCGTTACCTCAGGATACAACACATGAGAGAGATGCCGATGGCGCTTCGTCATCTTCGAATTCTCAGGACACGCCAAATGTTATGAAGGAACTACGGTACATCTCCGTGCTCAATCGAGTACTACCGCCAACAATCAGGGTTGTGGCGTGGTCTCCGGTCACGCCGACTTTCTCTTCCCGGTTCGCGTGCAAATATCGACACTACAAATACTTTTTCCACTCTCGAAACCTCGATGTCCCACGGATGCAAGACGCTGCCTCGCGGTTGTTAGGCGAACACGATTTTCGGAATCTGTGCAAGATGGACGCGTCTAAACAGATCACGAACTTTCGGCGGACGATCCTACAAGCGACCATCTCCCCGGCACGGCTGGAGGACAAGGCAGACTTGGACGGCGTCTGGGTGTTTGACCTGAAAGGGACGGCGTTCTTGTACAACCAAGTAAGGCACATCGTGGCCGTTCTCTTCCTTATCGGCGCTGGGCTGGAGCGTCCATCGCTCATGACGGCGCTAGTCAATGTTGACAAAGAGAACCCGTATCCCGCGTTCAAAGAGGGGGAGCCAACCCCACCCGTCGTGGACAGGAAACCGGAATACCAGATGGCAGACGGGTTACCTTTGGTCTTGTGGGACTGTGTCTACTCGGATGAAGACGTGCGATGGCAGATCGATGAGGGTGATGGGGAGACTGGGGGTGCAAGTGGAGGTGGCGGGGTATACAGACAACTGAGGTCGATCCACGAAAGGTCGACAATCTATTCTGCGCTGGATGCGTATTTCCTCGAGAGCGCATCAAAACACCACCCTGCACCGATGAACCCGTTCCCACTCGCGATAAATTCATCGGGGTCGGGTGGGATCGCTGTACCAGACGATCCGGGGATTTTACAGATACCATTAGGTGGCGGTACGCATCAGCGAACTTCCAGGTACGTGCCGGTATTGTCCCGGAAACGGCTGGAGGATGTATTCGCGGTGAACGAGAGGTGGAAGGCGGGCAAAGGGGCACGGAAAGAGGTAACTATTTTCTTTTTTGTGCAGCTCTTGTCATCTGTCTGACTAGTTCCGCCCAACGCTTAGCCCCCGTCTTGATGTTTTGTTCTGAGTCGATTATTGCACCCTGGGTGCCTAGTCTTGAACCGTGCGCGGGGGACCCCGAACCGCGTCATAGACGTGGTGTGGGGTCGTATTGGGGTGTATTGCAGGATATCTTTGGATAGAAAAATCGGGAGAGGTGGTATAGCACCGTTCTCACCTGTATGCAGTCTAATAGGGGAGAGAATGGAGGGGAAATATTTGTTAGGGACGCAGCAGAGGGGGTGACTGGGGTCGTGTGATGGGAGTGACCGTGACGTGACAGGGAATTCCCATCTGCTATTTTGGCTGAGGGTTGAGTGGGAGAGAGCGTATCCGCCCTCTGCCTGCGCCTGGCTGTACGAGTGTCGCCTCCCCTGCAAGCCAACGGCCCATACAGTGTCCCATCGCCTATTTGCCCTCCCCCAGCCATCCACATATCCTCTCGCCTTCCACACTTTTAAAGGTATGTCTCCTCGTCTCTCTTCGCTTCTCCGTCTCCGTCGTCGTCGCCCACGTCACCAAGAACGACGTCGCCGATGTTCCACAACCAACGGACGTATTCCGGTCACGCACACCAAGGTGGTATCCCATAGTCGTGTCAAATCGTTCCTCATCGCACTTCCACTCCTATAATCGTGTCGACGACGTGTCGAGCAACGTGCTGACTCATATCCGTCGTGTCCGCAGATGCCAAAAGCAAGCACCAAGGATTCCAAGGCACGGGTAATCCGGTTCATCTCCTGTTCCGTCCTATGTGCTAACGCAGCCTGCTTCGTGTGCTGTAGAAGACCGAAAAGGTCGCGAAGCCTGCCAAAGGCAAGAAGAACACTGGCGCGCCTAAACGGCCTTTGTCCGCCTATATGTTCTTCTCTCAAGATTGGAGAGAGAGGATCAAGGCTGAGAACCCTGATGCCGGTTTCGGTATGCGCGCGTCATTCCGCTTTGACCTCTTTGTGCTGATCACAAAAAAAACAACTTTGTACCACGTGTAGGTGAGATTGGAAAATTGTTGGGAGCCAAGTGGAAGGAGATGGACGAAGAAGACAAAAAGGTGTGGTATTGTCCGACTTGCGTACAACTGGCGCGAAACTGACTTGAGGTCTTGCAGCCATATGTCGACCAAGCTGCTGCTGATAAAATTCGGGCTGAGAAGGAAAAGGAGGCGTTTACCGTGAGTTGTTCTTGGTAAACCGGTCACCCTCTCGATTGTGAACCTAATCTCGATCCGTTCTGCAGAGCAAGAAGGAGAAGAAGGAAGAGAGTGTCGGAAGCGCCGATGAAGAGGAGGACTAAAATCAGGACACTCTCGCCATTGTTTTTTCCACCCCTCTTTCCATCTTGCACAACACGATTAATCTCGCCCGGCGAAAAGTTATCCGGCCATTTCCTTCTCTTCACCGTGTTAAAGTTGCAGATTTTCCGTCACTGCCCCTCTCCAATCCCCTACCGTATTGTCGTTTTTGATATCGCCGATGGCTGCTCGTCATTTCTCAAATCGTTTCCCACTCCCCTTCCCCTTCCCCCCTATATATGTAACCTCCCCCTCGTCGTCGCCTACATAAGTACCCACCCCTTTTATTCGTAAACCTGCGCTGTAAAGTGTTGTGTACCGAGAATATATGACGGCCAAAGGCATTTATGTAGCATGATCGGATCACCGTCCGTATCAGGTGAAGTGACGCGCGACGCCCAAGTGGTTCGCACAGTCACCACCTACTCCTCCACCTCCACCTCCACCTCTTTCTCTCTCTCCAACCTTTCAATCCGCCGACGAGATCATGTCCGGCACTGCAACACCCACTCACAACAACGAACAAGCCGGCGGGGTGAGTGCTTGTCTCACAATCCGAGAGAGTCAACCAGGCCTCCAGTTCATATCCCCTCCCTCCTGCACATTTAGGCCGTCCCGGCAAGTCAACGCGGATCTTGGACCTCATTCCTGAAATCGTGCGCTCGAGTTCTCTCTTGATCTCTCCCGGTTCATTAGACGTTGATTAGGATCGCCTCGTTCTCGGGAGACTTGTCCTCCTTGACCGCCCCACCCTTTATCCTCTCCCCCACTTCGCTTACGGAGTTTCCTGGTAAGTGAAACAGCATATCGGTTTCTGAGTTATTGTTCCCCGTCATATTCGGCTCTTGGCGCCTGTTGTTGTGTGGGGGGCGGTTTCGGAATTGTCGTTGACTGATTGAATTCTGGTTATCTTTCTGTCCCATCTCCTTGCTTGCTTTTCACTTTCCATCGCAAAACCCTCGCGTTTATCACTAACGTGGCCGCATTTCGCAATGCACAGCGTACTGGTGCGAACGACCCGAGTTGTTTGCTGCCATCGCTGGACAGAAGAACGACGAAGAAAGGTTCCTGGCGATAGTCAAGTGGTTCATCGTGCGTCATCTTTTCTTAACCTTATCATCATGCGCAGTCGTTTACTGAAATGTACTACCCCCCTACGTTTTCTATTTTTGGCAGGCCACACTTAAAGGACAATATACCTCGAGGAATGAGTCCATGGGCTCTGAGAAAAAGTACGGGCTTTCCAGCTCACTCTTCTGGAACACGGGTTTGGCTTGATCTCATATTTACAAACTTTCAGGCCTCTCAACCCCGTCCTCGGTGAACTGTTCTATGGACACTGGCCGGACCAGGGTGGTCGGGGACGCACGACGCTTGTGGTCGAACAAGTTTCACACCACCCACCCATCACTGCCTACGCGATCGAGAACAAGTCCAAGGGTCTCACCTTGACCGGCCATAATGCACAGAAGACATCGTTTTCCTCCGGCGCGATCATTGTCAAGCAGATTGGACATGCCGTCCTTACCATCGATCTGGGAGAGGGAAAGAGGGAGGAAGTTTTGATCACCTTGCCCAAGTTGAGAATCGACGGATTGTGGTACGGATCTCCCTACATTGAACTCTGGGATAAGACGAACATCAAGAGTTCCAGCGGTTGGAGTTCCGTGGTAAGTCCCTCCGGTGTCCTCGTCTCGCCCCTAGCCTCACGTCATCCGTGCCCGACAGCTCGAGTATAAAGGCAAGGGATACTTCTCGGGGAAGGTCCACTCGGTCAAAGCAACGGTCTCTCCACCTAGCTCTTCCGCGATCAAGCACACGATCGAAGGACAGTGGCATATTCAGACAAGGGACACGAAGACCAACAAGGTCTTCACTGACGTCACTTCGCCTAAGGAGGAGGTCACCGTTGGTCCAACAGAGGGGATGGAGGAATTCGAGAGCAGGAAGCTATGGGGGTTAGTCTCTCAGGGTATCAGAGACGGAGACTACGAGACTGCGTCCCGGGAGAAATCCAAGATCGAGGTGAGATGGCACCCAACCGCTCCGTTTGGTGTGTTCATCTCGTATTCCAGAATGATCAGCGCCAGAGAAGGAAGGATGAGGTTGCGGCGGGTACAACTTGGCCGCTGAAACATTTCACCAAGTTAGAGTCTGACGAAGTTTGTGCGTACTTTTTTATACCGCACTTATCGGTTTGAGGCTCTGTATCCGAACCGACTCGACCCCTCACAGATGAACGACTTGTCGAGGATACTGATATTACCCAGCAAGAGGAAGGCTGTTACGTTTACCAGAACAACCCTCCCGCTTGGCTCGTATAGACATTTTATCAACCAAGAGAGCTGGCGTGACGGCGCGGAGGTGTTGGAAGGATGTTACTTTTGGTTCTCGCTTGGTTGTAACTCGAATAATTTGAGGTTTTCTAGACCGTGTTGGCGTATACATTAATTCCCTCTCCCCACCATTCCTCGACCCCGCAATGACGAAGGCGTCAGCGTGAACATAGACCCTTCACTTCTCTCATGGATATCCTGTACGTCCTGAATGACGGCTTCGCCTCGACGATTGACTTTGGCCGGTACAAGATATCGCAGTCTTTGTGTCACGGGTTGTCTTGGGGGCTCTACCACCGCTCGTGCCGTCTGGGACTGGTCTTGCGATACATCTACCCCTATCGACCGTGGATGATGGCCACAATGGCCCGTATTTTCGAGGTGATGTTTATCGACAGGACAAGTCCACGCTCTTCGCACCCCGTCCACATCGTAAGGTGACGTCATCTCGAAGCGATATCACCGCCTTAGGTGGGGCAGACCTATACGTGACCATGAGCCTCGCCCAGATCCATGCATGATGGCGGATCCACAAAAATTGAGATCGAGATCGGTCCATGAGTCAAACTCAAAGAGGAAAGGGAGATCGGAAGAAATGGACTCAAGCCCGCAGCGACTCTCCGCCATCTCATGCATACAACAGGTGGGGAGATTGCGAGACGTTTCGTCGGGAAGTAATCCACAAGTTGGATGCCTTGCGCGACTGGTTTCATCTGTGTGTACGCTGTTGGAGCAGGCGCGAGAAAGATATCCGCGGGAAAATTCGAGGGCGAAAAACAAATGGTGATGTGTCGGCTGGAACTCGATACGTGGTCAGAGAGCGTGTCGAGCTGACGAGGCGAACGGTTGCGTTGTTTCGTCTCCAACGCGCCCATTGATCACACTGTGCCACGTACCCCTTACCCGAAAAGGAAGGCGGTTTTTGGTGACGTGTCAGGTCATTAATTTATTATTATTTTTGAATGCAAGAGATATAAATCCCCCGCTTCGACCTTCCGAGTTACGTTCCGACATACACCTCTCTCTCACTCTCTCACTCTCTCACTCTCTCTCTTCATCATGATCCCTCGTTCTGCTCGTCGCCCGACGAGAAGGCAGAGTCGTAACCTCCTCGGCTCAATGTCTCTCGTCTTCTTCACCGTTTTGGCCCTCATCCTCTTGTGCCCCGTTGCGGTCAACGCTGATGAGGACAAGAAGTCCGAGTTTGGAACCGTCATCGGTATTGGTGAGTGACTGGTTCATGTGTGCTTTTGCGTCCGGGGTGACTTACATACTGTCCAGATCTCGGTACAACATATTCTTGCGTTGGGTAAGTAGTTGGTGACTTGAAGGGTGGTGATGTGTCATGTGAAACATCAAACTTATGAACGTGAACAGTGTCCAACGAGGTGGACGGGTTGAGATCATTGCCAACGACCAGGGTCATCGTATCACTCCTTCATGGGTCTCCTTCACGGACGAGGAGCGACTGTGAGTTTTTTGTTTGTCACTCGTCAGGTCATGTTTCTAACCATTCGTTCGTTTCCTCAGTGTCGGTGATGCCGCCAAGAACGCCTTCCACACCAACCCTGAAAACACCGTGTTTGACGCGAAGCGTTTGATTGGTCGCAAGATGGATGATCCTGAAGTCAAGCGTGACCAGAGGCATTGGCGCGTGCCCTTTTCACGATCACACCTTTCATACAGCGTCTAACTTGTGTAATACAGGCCGTTCAAGATTGTCGAGAAGAATGGAAAACCCGCGATTTCGGTCGAGCACCGTAGCGAGAAAAGGGAGTTCACTCCCGAGGAGATCTCCGCCATGGTCTTGACCAAGATGAAGGAGACCGCCGAGGCCTACCTCGGCAAGAAGGTTACCCACGCCGTCGTCACTGTCCCCGCATACTTCAACGACGCTCAGCGTCAGGCCACCAAGGATGCCGGTACTATTGCCGGTCTCCAGGTCCTCCGTATCATCAATGAGCCTACTGCTGCCGCCATCGCCTACGGTCTTGATAAGAAGGGCAAGGAATCGCAAATTATCGTCTACGATCTTGGTGGTGGAACCTTTGATGTCTCCCTTCTCTCCATCGATGACGGCGTCTTTGAGGTTTTGGCCACGTCTGGTGATACTCACCTTGGTGGTGAGGACTTTGACAACCGTGTCATTGACTACCTCGTCAAGCAATACAAGAAGAAGACCGGCACTGATGTTTCCAAGAACCTCAGGGCCATGGGCAAGTTGAAGAGGGAGGTTGAGAAGGCTAAGAGGACGTTGTCCTCTCAGCAGTCGACCAGGATCGAGATCGAATCTTTCGAGGACGGGAACGACTTCTCCGAGACGTTGACCAGGGCCAAGTTTGAGGAATTGAACATGGACCTGTTCAGGAAGACCATGAAGCCCGTCGAGCAGGTTCTCAAGGACGCTGGTCTGAAGAAGGAGGATATCCATGAGGTGAATTCTCTTGACAATCGGTCGTAGCAACCTCCACTGACATATCTTGTAGGTCGTTCTCGTCGGTGGCTCTACTCGTATCCCCAAGGTCCAACAGCTCCTTAAGGAGTACTTTGGCAAGGAGCCTTCCAAAGGTATCAACCCTGATGAGGCTGTCGCCTATGGTGCTGCTGTTCAGGGTGGCATCCTCACTGGCGACGAGAGCTTGGGCGATGTCCTCCTCGTTGACGTCAATCCCCTCACTCTCGGTATCGAGACCACTGGTGGTGTCATGACCAAGCTTATCCCCCGTAACACCGTCATCCCTACCCGCAAGAGCCAGATCTTCTCCACCGCCGCCGATAACCAGCCCACGGTCTTGATCCAGGTCTTCGAGGGTGAACGCTCCCTCACCAAGGACAACAACCTCCTCGGCAAGTTCGAGCTCACCGGAGTTCCTCCCGCTCCACGCGGTGTTCCCCAGATTGAGGTTACGTTCGAGATTGACGCCAACGGTATCATGAAGGTCTCCGCCGCCGACAAGGGTACCGGTAAATCCGAATCGATCACCATCACCAATGAGAAGGGACGTCTCACTCAGGAGGAGATTGACCGCATGGTCGCCGAGGCCGAGGAGTTCGCCGCCGAGGACGAAGCCCAGAAGAAGCGCATCGAAGCCCTCAATTCTCTCTCCTCCTACGTCTACAGTCTCAAGTCCCAACTCGGTGACTCTGATGGTCTCGGTGGCAAGTTGGACTCCGACGACAAGAAGACGCTCTTGGACGCCATCAAGGAGACCACCGATTGGATCGACTCTGAAGGTCAATCGGCTTCCGCTGATGACCTCGAGGAGAAACTTCAGGAGTTCCAGAACATCACTAACCCCATCACGACCAAGCTGTACAGCGGTGAATCTTCGCCTACCCCTGATGACGACGATGAACCTGTTCACGATGAGCTGTAATTTAACATCACTTATATTGCCTCACAAAAGTAGCAACTCCTGTCTCATCGCTGTCTCATTGTTTTTACCCCCCCGCACCAATACTAGAAACAAGGTTTTTGTTACAACCTCGCCTGTGAATGATCGAACTTCTACCCTTCAATGTAGCGATAACCACCAGCACCTGCTGGTCAACTGTCCGACCCATGGCTCGCAAACCACATGACCTCTCCATCCCAGAACTCCCGCATGTGTTGAGCAAGAAGCTCGACCTAGAATGCACCAGGATGCGAGAATTCCCTGTGGTAATTCCTGTTACCTCCCTGAAAGCTGAAGTCCACTTTGGTTGATCCATCTCGAAGAACGCGGTGGTGGGATCTTGGATCATATAGTTGACCCTTCAGATCGAACAACTCGAAACCCGAGTAAACGACATTCAGAGGCGGCTGCCTTCTTTGCGGATCCGGTTGCAGCTGGTGAATATGTCACCACCAGAGATCACCTCTCGTGCTTATCCTCAGATGCACCTCCCTCACGGCACACGCCGGAACTGGCGCCGATCCATTACCCCGGCTCCAGGATAATTGGACATCAATTTCAAGCTTCAGCGAGGACTTAGATAAAGGTTCGATGACCCTGTCCGAGAGTATCGTCAACAAGAGCCCGCCTGAGTTTCGGTTATAAGTGATTGGGATGCAAAGACAGCCGGAGGAAGGCTGGACGTTGCCGATGAGCGGTGCATGTGACCGCCATTCACAGGTGCTTTATTTATTTATTTATAATTCAAAGGGCTATCCCACTAACTACATACATGCGTACAGGAGCAGCTGGCTTATCTAACACACAGTTAAACTATACGTAACAACACCATGGCAGGGCCAGAGTTCGACCAAGGGAGAAAAGAAAGAGCTAACTACAGTGGGTTGTCCTGATGGGAAGGGTGAGTGGGGGAACAAAAGAAAAAAGGGGGAGAAAAAGAAAGGGGAGGAAAGGGAAGTGAACGTAAATAAAGCAAAGAAGATGTCAACCAAATGTCCAAAGAAAGTAAAAAAGGAGAATGCCAAGAAGGCATGACAGGAGTGCTGTGAGGGTGAGACAGGGTGTGATGGGGAGGGAGTCAACCCAAAAGGGAAGGAAACCCACCCACCGGATAAGGGAGCTCCACCGAAGGAGTACCCCAGAACATGGGGACAACCAGCAACCCAGACCCCCAATGGAGGAAGGGCTGCCCAGCCTTTGCACTGAACTGGGGGGGAGGCTGATTGAATGGGCACCACTGGCCCAGAGCAGAGATAGGAGAAAATGAGGCAGATAGGGGATAGTCAGAGGAGGGGAATCATCCAATCAGGTGTCAAAAAGCCAGGGGGGGTCCAGGCCCCTAGCTGCTTCCACTGGTCACATCAGCAACACGACCATCAACTTATTTTAATTTACTTTCCCGTCCACCAAACATGAGTGGATTCCCCACTGTAAACGACAGATCAACTTATAAAAGTTGGGGACATAGCTTATGGAGGCCAGAAAATAAGTGGAAAAGGTGGGAATAAGTGAGAAAAGTGAGAAAAAAGTGAGAAAAAAGGTATTTTCTCTTGTTGCTGATGGGACTCCACAAAATGTCATCCACATCCCATGATCACGTACCATCAGGGAATAGTCCGATCACTTTCAAAGTACTGAAAGTGACAAAAAGTGGCGGAAAGCACATGGAAGCACACAGAAGCGCACAGAAGTGCACTTTCAGAAGCCAAGTGTCAACTTTGCAGAAGCACAAGACCCATAGGTGCCCAAATTTGGCAGGGGAAATCATTGAGAAAATAGAGGCACTCAGAGGTGATTGCGACTTTTGCTGATGACAGTATCCACACCCTACCAC
>Ga0307517_10005948_pt1 | contig 18192 bp, 22 predicted proteins | sample 23_EM_MG_FD_194515 | JGI IMG/M metagenome (GOLD analysis project Ga0307517, IMG submission 194515) | Populus trichocarpa ectomycorrhiza microbial communities from riparian zone in the Pacific Northwest, United States - 23_EM | ecosystem: Host-associated > Plants > Roots > Unclassified | place... | reverse complement strand
GACATTATTGATAATGTTGACAATCCTATAAAATGAAAATACTCATGGCAATTACGACAGACTATACAATATTTTATGGAATTTATGATAATACTGGCGAGAGGTTTTTCCTGATGTGAAAAAAAAAAAAATCCGTTCCAGGATGGCGAATAGACAGTGAGTGGAATAGCATGGCTAGAGTCGACATGTTTTAGAAAAAGGGAGGAATTCTTGACTCCATTCAGTACTATGTGTACTCGTTCCTATGCCCCCGTTGTCAACTCTCCAAGCCTGGGTTTGAAATGGATGTTTTTATTACCTAACGACGCCAAGGTACAACTAACCATAAAGCCTATGATAACATGGCTCAACCAAACGTATGCAGCACTTGGATTCAGAGTGAGGGGTCATCGAATAAAACAGAGACTAACCCTGGCTGGTCTTGTGCTGGAGTAAGCGCCCGGAAATGCAGGATTATCTTGTGCTCCATTTTAGGTAGTGAAACAGTCCTTAGTGGGGTCAGTTCCCTCATGAAATTGATTGTACACCATTTTTTTTGCCGGTCCTTGAGTCCCCTCTTGTCCCTCAACGAAATTGAAACCCTTTTCTGTGGGTGTGTTGTTAGCAAGGTTTGTGCATCAGCCCCAACCTTCGGAAAAGCTCATCAAAAAGGGACCCATGCGGTTCTCGGACACACTAATCCATATTCCATTTGTATGTCCATATTTCCTTCGTTTTATACCATTCTTTTAATACCATTAGTACGTTAATATAGGTGTTGAGGCTAGTATTGCAAGTCCTTTTGGTCTCGCCGCCAAGCAGATTCCCATCCCGAACGTGATCCCGTGAAGAGATATAATGAATGGGCGGCAAGATAGACTACACTTTCTCTGGGGATCTCTATCCCTTTGGATCGGGAGTCCCTCTTTGCTTTTACTCCAGAGTCAATTAATCGTTCGTGGATAAGATTGAATACAATTCACACCCCTCGCCAGATCGTGTAAGAGGGCTTTCTAAGCATACACGGCATGTACTGTAAGTACTGTCGAACAAGATCTCTCAGATATAAGTAAGTGAGCGATTTCGAAACTTCTTTTCGACAAACTTCCCATCTCCATAGGCGTTGGCAGTGGATCCTCAAGACGGGAGCAGACTTTTGTTCTGCACTCCAAGTTCGCCAAGACAGTAGACGTGAACGACAGACAGCGTGGGTTCCCATTATCCGTGCACCGGAATTCCCAGTCGGAAAACATGCCTTTGCAAGGGCCACATGTGCTACACTCATAATCCAGTTACATAAATAAAAATGCTCTCAGTATGTGAGGGGATCCAAGAAATGGAAAAATACACATCTGTAGCTTCGGGCGGAGGACGATACTGCAAGAGAAAGAAGTCCTAAAATCCTGCTATCATAATTCGCAGGTACCAGTCAATACGTGTCGTCGTGCCCTTGTTCCTGGTTCTTCGCACCCCATTGTTATCATATGCGTTAGTGGCTGCGCATTGTCAATCATACACTTGTTCCAGCTACGACATATTCCAAGTTCGCAACGATACCCGTTGTGCATTGAGGAACAGGGAAGATTAACGAGTATATGGAGATGGTGGGACGTAGTGGTGGTGGTTTCGACGGCGTTCTGGCGACTAGAGGTTAAAGGTTCAGTGGGGGGATCCAGGTCCTCAACGAGAAAACCCATCACTCTTGTCATGACATAGGACACCGGGCGAGTTGGATACACTTGTAAACGATTACGGCGGGCGTAAGAAATGTTCAGAGCGACTACGGCCACAGTAGTGAGATCTAAAACTATGAACGACAATTCATATTGGAAGGGTCGAGAAGGGGTCTTCGACTACGACGACTATGACCGAAGGCAGCAGTAAATTCTGGAATTTTTCCATCGTAAACAACCCGTATTTCCCAGCCGCGTTTCGCTTCATAGCCCACCCGAACATCCTGTATTGGATACCTTTGTCTTTCGTAACGTCAGGTATGTCAGATTTCTCGCACCACTTCAACGAACGAGTGGCCGAACTTCACGACTCGGTTCTAGTTGAAATATCTGCCAAATTCACTGACGATGGGGTGTCATGGAAGTGGGGAGTTGGTACCATGGATAAAGGGCGCGACGAGGAAGATGGAGCCTGTGAGTGAAGTGACTATGAAGGCTTAGGTTTATCGTTCTCACAAACAAAGATGGTGTGGAAGGCTCAAAGCTCCGCTTCGTCGTGCATACACCCATGATCATCAGAGACGAAACGACAGGATTTACTGAGCGCAGATATTATTCAAACCCAAACTTGATACCGGTTTCTTGCATTGTCGCCGTATATGTCCAGAGCGAACTCTCATCAAGCTCCAATTGATCAGGGCACCGACGATGCCATTTCCTCCGAAAAGCGATGGGTATATAGGTTTGTCCTATTAAAGAGGGACAGCACCCGCGAAGTCAGAAAGAGGAGGACAGAAATCAAACCAGTAAGACGAACTTTCTTATTTCTGGACGGAAGGACAGAACGCATGGTCTCGGGCAGAGGGTGTCGGTGGGGGTTGCGACAGCGAGTGAGCGTGACGAATTGCAGCAATCTCGTATCCGTGAAGGTGAAGGCAGAGGTGCAACAGTAGTTATGTTCGGGGTTGTGCCAAGATGAAGCCCATATGAAGATCAGTCAGGCGTAGGCTGGCGGAAGGACGAGATCGGCGGGAGTCCTCCTGAAGTTCGTATTCGAAGACGGAAGGTGGTCTGAGAACGAGGACGACCTCTTATCAGGGTGTTGGGCATGGTATTGAGGGGAATTTCTGGTTGCGAGGACGACATTGCGAGGAAGGAGAGCAACCCACGATGGAGGCAACTTTAGCAGTTGCCTCGCCTTCCAAAGTGGATGACGTGCCTCCGATCCGCAGTAGGTCCAATTGGAGTTGGCCAACAGAAAGCATGGCCATTATATCCCATATGAGACGAACTAAATATCTTCTAAAGCAGCCACGAGCCAACACCACGCCTTCTGAACTAGAAAAAGGTCCACAAGCATCGACATCGAGCAACCTACAAAAAAAAAAAAAGAACGCACCTCCTTAACCAGCACATACTGGACATACAGCATATCCCCCACACTCCACTCCGCACTTCGGCGAGGAGGTGGCCATGTGTTGGGCGGTGATGGGGTCCCGGGTTTTCGTTTTTGCATTGTTATTTCAAACATCACGTGCAAAGCCACTCAAAAACAAACAAACTTCAAGACGCGCCAATTAATTGTGTTGGCACAACATCTGCGAATACTACATCCATCTAATGCAATGGAACCTCCCACCACACTTTCAAACACCCTGACTACTGGTGGAGTTGCCCTGGAAGAGCATTAGTCCGTCAAATTCTATCCCAATCCGAGCCCATCGCCATCGAACCACACGACTTTCGGATAGAGTTTCAGCTTGGTCGAGAGAGGGACGCACATTTCCATGCGGTTCGTTCTACTTCCGACGTTTGTCCAAGATCCTTGAATCACCGGGGTTCTCCCCAATATTATGAGATTACTTCAAGTTGGCTCGCAACTTCCTATTTTGAAGTCACTTCTCCGGTCAGGTGTCAACCTAATATGTCACTAGAATGTATCCATAGCCTCCATCAAATTCGCTTTCAAAACGAGCTTTGCGTGAATCTGAAGGCTGATTGTGCGATAGTCTGTGATGGCGTAAGGAGTGTCGCGGGTTATGGTGCGAGGATAACATCATACCATTTGGCCAGCCCCGCTATGAAAGTGTCGATAGTAGTGACTACGATGACGATGCGCTCCCCAGAACGGTCCCTCATCTGAAAGCAAGACCTTCGGGGCAACAATCCCGGAAACGGCGGAGTAGTATATTAATACACAGCTTTTTGTCGGAAATTTCCGAACTGAATTATAACGCGTCACAACGCGCTGTAACGAGCTTTTATTGGCACTCGGGAATTTCCGACATTGCACTTGCAAGGCTATGTATGCGACAGGTCCTCCGCGCTTGTCGAAAAAGATACCCTCAAGATCCTTATCTGGGAACGGAAGTGCGAGTTATGTGGATCTATCACCTTAGCCTGGTGAGCGGTGTGTCAAGGAAAAAGGAGTTGTATGTACAAACGCAGGAAATTGAGCTCTTTTTCAACACCGATAAGGTAGTCTCGTACCAAGATCGCCCACTGGCGCACGGTCTTATACCAAAGTCCGTCTCATGAGAGGGCGCCCATCACAACTCATTAGATATCAAAACGTAGTGATGATTGAATGCCATTACAACCTTTGAAACGTCCTTGACCTCGACAATATGAGCATTCAGGAAAACCTCAGAAACTATCCAGCTAGCAGACATTCTCCACTTTACCAGGGGGCATAAGACATGCGAAAAAACAAAAAAAAACACAAAAAAAGATATGTGCTCGTTGATATCCTTAGTCGAATCGATCTGACCCATCTATGTGACTTCGGCGATCAAATGTTTGGAAGACTACAAAATTGGCACGAAACGAGACCACATTTTCCATCCCATATCTTTTCACTCCAGCAGGCTTTAAAAATGATAAGAATAGCTTTTTGAATGGATATCACAGTATGCTGTAGATGCAAACCTGTCAAATAAGTAGGACTCACAGACACAAACACAAAAATTTCGAAACCGGCCTATTATTCTCCGATAGCCCGAGATGTGATACAATTCGATACTTAGGATGTACCTATGGCGATGGGTATACAGAAAATGCGGTCAAAACAGGAACTTCATGGTCGATCGTGCGGTCATACACGGTCATGCTCACTCGTGGCCACGACAAAAGTCCTACTAGTATGCCCTATGGCGATGATATGAAGTCCAAGGTTTACTGCGTCTTCCAAACAGCGTTAGAACGGCGGCAGACGGTAATTTCAACCTCTTGGAAAAATAGCAATACAGAGGGTAGTGAGACTAGCTCGGATGTTGGGCGCGCTGGTATATAAGTAGGCCTGGATTCGAGCCTTGGGGAATTAAAAAAAAATCCCTTTGAAGCTTGTCATGCGTAAGCGATTTCCGATGACTTAAGTCGCGGTTCGCCACTCATATTAACTTTCAGGACCTGCTCAGCTATTAATCATCGCTGTGGTTGTGGGATTCGCCCCAACCTCCTCCGCAGTTGACTTCCACCAATGTCTTGTCTCTATCAACAACAGCACGAGCCTCACCGGAAAAACGGACCACCACGGTAACCCCCTCCCTCCGACCTCAAATGTAACCGCCATAACGTACGATTTGTGCGTCTCGGAGTGTGGCACTGGTCAGGCGCCCTTTCAATGGACGGTATTCTCTCAACAGTTCTGTACGTGGCTGGTTCCCTGGCTAGCCTTACTATCCCAATTGCCATTCGGAGCGAATGACAAATTCGATAATTTGGAGAGCGCATTACTTACATTGGGATCCCCGGTCCTCACAGCATATTCCCTCGCTTTGACAGTTCTCAATGACAGATGGATCCACCAGTTGTTCTCAAAATACAAGTACCCAAACGCGAAACATGCTGCGCGTATATTGAGCAACTTGCAGCAGTCTCCCCTCCGAGTCGACACAGACGATGTGCTCCTCGCATCGCTCATCATGCTCCCACAAAACGACAAGTGGTGGGAAGAACTGGTGGTTTGGCTCGATTACCCGCATACCTGGTCCATATCCGTCGCCACATCCATCACATGGGTGACCTTCACGTATATATCCACTATCGTCCACTACCTTACACAAGACACCAATCTCAACGGAGACGGTGTGGGATCCATAGGGCCTCTCTGGTTCTGGCTGTTACCAATCGTCGTAGGGTGGCTCCAACTCTCACCAAAATGCGATTCCTTTCGACTCCACCAAGCGGTGGATAGGGCTAACTCTATTGCTCATGTCGCCGACTTAACTCCCCAACCAATCAAAGCCGAAAATTCTTCCAGAAAGCGTGCAATTGATATTGCACGATCCGAACCCGACAAAGCGCGGCGGGATGAGCGCTCTACACCTCCAATATACAATTATGCACGATTCTTTCCGTGGATCCAAACTATCATCATTGTGTCCGATGTATTCGGGATCATCTGTGAGCGGGACCATCACCACGATCCCGTTGACCCCCAGACTAAGTGGCGGGAGCGGAATTCTGAAGGTGGTGACGCTCTCACGGCGTTGCAGGTCGCCAATTATTCCCTCCCAAGACCAGGGAGTGCATATCACCATCCAAGGGATAGATGCGGGCTGGGTGGTTCAGCACTATCCCGCATGTTCATCGCCTCAGCAGTAGCGCTCGCTTTGCAGTGGGGTACGACTGGTGGGGCCGTCATTATTGTTTGGTTCACATCAGCTTTCGGTGAGCACAAAGTAACTTTATCATCACTTACGTGGTGCTGATTCATTACTTAGGTCTAGGTTGCCGGTCAGTGTCGTACCTCATCTATGGTGCGCTCTCTACTCTGGTGTGGGGGATGCTTGTCACGTCGAGCATCCTGACATATTATTCGATTAACACTGGAGGACATGACATCCTGGTTCAGGTCGCTCGCTGGCTTTCTATCTTCCTTCGTCGGTTGGGAAAAGTGATAGCAGGATTAAATGCTATATGGATCGTTGCCACAGGGTTGTTCCAGTTCAGTAACTTCTATGATCGGTGTTACTGCAATAGCAACATTATGGCGGTCGGTAGGGATGCGGCGTACGTTATTATCTCTCTCGCGTCGGTTGACATAGGCAGCATGCGCGCTGCACAGATCGGCGGTTTCTCTCTTGCTGCCAGTGCCTCGACGATCTTCGCAGTGTTTGTGGGCCTTTTCACCTAAAGGCCCCACACTCTGCGAATACCTCCACAAATACCGTTAGCCTCCAACGCTCGAGACCAACACCTCATGGTCAGAACGGCACTACCAGTCCCCTCATCACCACCCATTCATGGCTATTCCCGACCCTGTCTGACGTTTGTGCTCGCTGGCGAACACTAACATACACATATTCCCTTCGTATATCCATATTCCCGTTGTATACCCATATTTCCTTCGTTTTATTCCATTTTGGTCTCGCCGCCAAGCAGATTCTCATCGCAAACGTGATCCTGTGAAGAGATACAATGAAAGGGCGGCAAGGTCTACACTATCTCTCGATTCCCAACCTCCTCTCCCCTTCAGAATTACACCAGTACATGTTTCCCATCGTTGTCATGTCGTTTCTCTGGGTATCTCCATCCCTTTGGATCAGCAGTCCGTCCGAGTGTTTGCTTTTACTCCCAAGTCAATTGATCGTTTGTGGTTAAAATTAAATACAATTCTGCAACAAAACCTATATATGGATTTTGTTACATCTCATGATTAGATACGCTGCCAGATTACAGTTGATAAGATTTATAGATGGAATGGGTACGGGGTTCGGTGAATGGAACAACGTAGATAGATGTCAATTTGTAACAATTGTAACAAGACGTCGATCTCAACAAACGACACGATTTATTAAATCAAATCTGAATTTCACCATCATGATCATACAACCGATGTACCCTCCATAATATGAGATGATGGCGACGAGATAATGGATGAAAATGAAGGGCATGAGAAAATCGGTGCGAGAATCAAGGAAATGTAATATGAACCTCGAAGAGTAATTCATTGGGCAGGCATTGACGCCTGTGGCAGATCTGACCTTGGATCATGTGGAGAAGTTGAGAAATTGGGCGAGGGTTTGAGAAGACATATATCTTCGAGCATGATGCCAACAGGTCGTTTACCTTTCATGTATTCTTTTCAGTAGCCGCCTTCGGGGATAGATTAGCAAGAAACAGAGAAATATTGTGGATTTGTGCTGACTATGCAATACGATGCCATCGGCGCAAGGAAGGAAAGAGAACCCACTGCGAGGACTACTTACGTTATGTCGGTGTTCGTCGGGAGGAGAAAGCGCTCATAAAGGCTGAGGATCCGTCTCTTCGAACTTGACGAGGGTCCACTTGTATTCCTGCGTGTCTAATATCCATAAGTCGTTCAGATATCGCGCTACTGAATTGTTGAGTGATTTATCAGCTTCAAAGGCGAGAAACCTACTAGTTATTCCTCGGTCAAAGAATCCTCGGTCAAAGAATCCTCCAAACAGGATGATATAATGTTCCCAAACTGCCATTCTAGAAAATAAAATAGAGAAATAACCATGTAAATCGATCGTCACACCCACCGATTTCTGGATCGCGCACTCGGGCGTACCTTGGTATCGATCCAATCCCAGGAGTGGGTCGCGAAGTCGAAACACCAGAAATCGCGACAATGAAGGTGATGAAACGAGTTTAAATGAAGCGATGAGAATTCACCTCTCCTAAGCGGAAAATGAACAATCTATAATTGGATGAGAAAGGACACGCGCCGAACAGACAAAGCTTGCCACCCCCAGTTGGAGAGCTAAACTGGAGAAGTAAACGACAGCATGGGCAGACCTCGGGCCTGGACACGCAGGCGAAACGAACTTCTTCCATTCATCCAGTATCTGAAGATGTCATTATTAAAAATACTGCTCGTCATGTTACTAATCCTAGTACCGTGATCTGTGGTAAATTTAAAATTACGCACTGCTCGTCCGTCCTCACTGAAGAACTCTCCGCCGATGCACCAAAGATGGTTTCCATCCGGGAACGTCATCAGCATGGCATTCGCTCGTCGACTGAGGGGGCCTTCTACATAACATATTGTCCAGCGCGAATGCTGCGATCGCCACTGCGATAAGCTGGGGCTCCGAACCCACCACGCTCGTTAGCTGCTTATTATCCCGTAACAGGAACAAAAAATGTCGGCGTCCATGGTACAAATGTTACTCTAGGCGGTCGAGGTCTCCTCTCAGATGAGGAAAGGAAGTGTACATTGATCGAACAGTGTCGAACACGATCCTGTCGTTGTTGGCATCATAATCCAGGACTCGCAATAATTCAGCCGGCCGCCTGACCCACTTGCAGATTCACCGCCAACTCGAGTAGTGGAGAGTTTACGTCGCCTTCTTGTCTGTGGCCGGCCGTCTCTCGAGATTCATTGGTCATGAAGCCCAACGGCAACGACTCAGTCGGAGCAGGCAAGTCGTTGACCTCAGCTTTGGTTTGAGGGACGATGCTAATATCGAATGCGTACAGCTCGGCCTTCGTCCGGTTGTTTCCAGATGTGGCAATTCTGGGGAGTTTGGCCATAGTGGGTGAGTGCATATGCGCAGAAAGACAGTGGGGATTTATCCGTTCTCAAGGAGCTTACATAAATAAATAAAAGGATAGATAAAAGTGGCCGCAAACATGGGCTGAAGGCGTGTCCACCAAGCAAAAGTTAATCGTGCACCTCACAGGATGTCGTAAACTGAGGCCCAAATCCACGGGGTGTAGTCCGTCAATCACAGGGCATAGCCGCTGAACCGAATTGTGTTGTGAGCTCAGCGCTTCTCCTGCGGATGTGCAGGAAGAAATTGAAGTGGCTGTAGGAGCAGGGAAGAATGAATATCGATGGGAAGAATGAATATCGATGGAGAGGGCGTGGTATCCAAAGGGTCGACGAACTTTCCTTCGTCGGCTGTCTCCTCGTAGTGGATACCTCGGTTTGAACCAACGCCTTCCAAGTTCGGTCCGAGTGCCACATGAGTATCACCTGCATCTGCGGCACCTTAGCACGAGACCTCGGCAAAATCGAGGGCCAAATGGTGCCACTGGCGGAGATATTGGGTGTTGTCGGAGAACGATATCTTGGATGGTGCTCACAATCTGCTCAACATCACTGGACGAATGATGAACCAGCGAATGAGGGAATGTGGGCAAAAGGAATGCCTGAAAAAAAAAACGAAGATTTACAAAATTAAGACGAATACGTCAGTCCTGAAAATCAAGAGGCAGAGAGAGGGACGTGTGATTAAATACTACGTTCAACGAACCACCTGTATTACATGCATATCAAGTCGAAAGGGTTCGAGCCACCTGCATGCAATCCGAATAATAAGTCAGACGAAGGAATGTAGGCAGCGAAGAGAACACACCACGCCCTCTTCGTCGTACCACACCTGATCGTACTGGCTGAAAACGGCATATAAATTCTCAAAAAAAGTGAATCTACAACTTTCTTCCGCTCGTTCCTGTCGCTGCCGCTCATCTATCAACCAAGTCTCCAACCTTGAACATTGTCTCCGTTATCGAGTGGCCTAGACGAGAGTACAGAAGGTACCCTGCTCGCTGGAAAAGTAGGGGGATGTGGACAAACGCTTGATTGAGTTGTGAAGACGGCCGAGCCGAGTTGTCGAACTGGAATTCACGAAAGCGCTGCACAGCTCCCTGTCTGATAGGGTCGGGTTATATTAAACGTGGCGTGTCACCTGGGCCGCACGGGAAGATGTCAGCCTTCGAACTGGGCGGGGTGGACATCCATTCTGACATTCGAGTGACATTGAGCCAGGGCATCGCATCGAGGACGGAGCTAGAGAGAAAGGGGATGATTCGTGAGGATACAAATTGGTAGCAAGCAAGAGACGGACCGCGTGAATTGGATGGTGTCGAGGATCTCCTCAATGTGGTTTCAGTCAGCACCGAGCGCACCACCCGAACCAAACCTTCCTTTTTCCAAAAAGATTGAAAGAGCATGCGGCTTGAGCGCAACAACAGGCAAGCGACCGAGTTGAGATTGTCTGGAGGGCGTTGCGACCTCCAACTGTGGGTTGTTCTCCACCAATTCCGGTGCTACTAGCCGAGACCGATGACGGACTCGCGGTGTGACGAGGTCCTGTAAATACTTGTTGAATCAACGGGAACGGATATGGCGAGCTACAGAGATACATTACTGTGAGGTGGAACTCAGCGGGGTGGTTGTGGCGATGTGTCGAAGCAGAATTTTGACGAAAGAAGAGGGAGAGTGAAGAAGTATAAGCCACTATGCAATTTCTGGATTGATATCGCGCGTGGATGCTTCTTGGTCCTCTGTTCTAGGGCAACGTCTCAACCACGAACTAACCACTACTCTGTGGTGCACTTAACCTACTGACCTCCTCGCTCGACAAGGCACGGAAAGGGAGTGGTTGGGTTGAATTGTATCGGTGGACGCAAGGGCGAGCGTGTCGTGAGTGATGAGCTGTGAATGTAGGAGTCGAGGTGGTGGAGACGAATGAGTGAAGAAGGAACACCGGAAAGTGCCAACTTCCCACGCTGACGGGCCGGTGGCATTGCATGCTTAACATGTACAGAAACTCGGCGTCCTAAACGAGGGTGGTTTGGCATAACTACACGCATACCTGGTCCATATCTGCAGCCACACCGCGTATGTATTCACTATCATCGATTACTTTTCACAAAGCGATCAGGATGCTATCAATTCCAACGGGGGATCGATAGGGTCTCTCTGGCTTTGGCTGTTGCCAATTGTGGTAGGGTGGCTCCAACTCACGCCGAAGTGCGACTCGACTCGACTCAATCAAGCAGTGGATAGAGCCAACTCCATTCAACACTCCTACCCACTCATTTCACGGACATACCATCTTGGCACTCCGGGGTCGGATCGCTCGCTGGTTGTCGATCTTCCTTCGCCGTTTAGGAAAGCTTATAGCTCGATTAAATGCTGTATGCATCGTTGCCATTGGCGTTTTACAGTTCAGCAACGTCTATGATCGGTGTTACTGTAATAGCAGCGTTACGGGACTTGGCAAGCATGCGTACAACGTTATCGCTCCAGATCATGGGGGGAGCATGCGCACAGCATGGATTGGCGGTTTCTTTCTTGCTGCGGGAGCCGCGATGGTATTCGCGGGGTTTGTGACGCTTTTCATTGACCCACCACTCCCACCATAAGAAGGTAATAGGCCCTACATTTCCGTTCTCCTAGTTGTGTTGTGAAGATAACTAATCTCACACGATCCTGTGTGACTTCCGGGTTGAAATACCTTCTTGTGGTTTTGTTGGAAGTGGATCGGACAAGGAGTATTCTAATTACCAATATTTACTATCTTTCCTTACTAATGTCGGACTTACCGAGTATATACATTTTTGGGCTTACTTGCAGACAGTATAGTGTATCGTGCCTCTTTCAAGTGCGAGCCGAACACCGAGTCCAAATGAAGTTTAGTAAACAGATTCATCCTTCCTTTAACGTCATTATCGGTACAAGATCCCTTGACCGAATGATCACTGCTCATGTTTTTCATGCAGTTGCTTTACTAGCATACGATGAAAAATAAGCCTAAAAATGATCATCCTATGGATAAGTTAGGCTTCTCAAAGTTAGACATCGTCTGCATATGACGATAATTATGCTATCGGATGAAGAAATCAAACTCCGAGTTCGAAGGAACTGACAAAGCCGGACCGACAACTTCCAGTCACCACTGGCACTAGCACCCAAACCATCCATAATTTTCTCCAGATAGTTTCGAGGCACCGAAGGACTTGGACGGAAGGCTATGATGCAAGTCGGCTCCGAGTCGTCGTGAGAGACTCCGCTGGCACTCCATGTCCACTTCGTGGCTGTGCAAACTCCGGAAGTTGGACTTGCACTCAAAGATGCTGTGCTCCGCAAGTCACGCATTCGTATCGTCTCCCATCTGCGATGGGCTGCGGAAATTGGAAGGAGACGTAAGTAATTAATCGGAGCGGTTTCGTATATATATCTCTGCATCTTCCTTTTGCCGTTGATTATCTTTTACCCTTCTTTCATATTCCACTTCTTCAAAATGAAGGATTCATTTCTCTTCGGTATCATCATCTCGTTGGTTGTCTCCGCGCCTGATATTCCCAAGAGTATCCGACAGAACACCAGTGACCCCCAGACATCAACAAGTCCGTACAAATTTAAATCTTTCTATCTGGTCAACTTACTACACCATCACCAGCTCTTGATCCGAAGGTTATCGCGACGGGATTCGCAAGCGATGGTCAAGGTTAGATGATTTTGTGGCGAATATCCGATTTTCAGGTACTCACCCCCACCTCTTCCAGATATCCCCACAGCGGGTAATCAATTCCTGATTTTATAATTCAAGTTCTTTTCCTAACCAAAAATCACAGGTCAAGTTGCTTCCCTTACATCGTCAAACAACTTTATCAATTTCTGCTTGACGGTCCCCAACTTGCCTATAACCAACGGAAAGCAAATCGCCACTGGGTTTTGTAACCCCGCACCAATGGGCGTCATCCCCTCGAGTGACAACATGCCTTCAGCGAAATTCATCACACCCAAGAATGGGGATACCCTCAAAGAGAATACCTCATTTACCATCAAGTTGGCAGTCGCTAACTTCCAAACTGGGGCTTTCACAAACACAAATGGGACTTACTTCGCGGCACCTCAGCAACTGAACGGGCAGGGACAGATCATTGGTCACTCACATGTTGTTGTCGAAACTCTCACTGCACTCGACCAAACCACACCGACAGACCCAAAGAAGTTCGCATTCTTCAAAGGATTGAACGCCGCTGCAGCCGATGGAGTTTTGACTGCCGATGTCACTGCTGGCCTGCCCGCTGGATTCTACAAGCTTTCGTCAGTCAACACCGCAGCTAATCATCAGCCCGTGTTGGTGCCCATTGCTCGACACGGATCACTTGATGACACCATTTATGTGAGTAAATAAAGTTCATCACCCTGGTATCTCACACCGATGGACTTGGTATGGCAGTTCACCGTCACCGCCAACGGTGCCCCTGCTGCTCCTTAAGCCACTCTGCCCCTGCCGCCGCCGCCTCAACCGCATGAACCTCGAAGGTAGGATTGTTTTTTGACTGTTCATATCCGTCACTTACAGTTATCTAGCCCCTTATGTTGGAATAATCGCGAGCACGCTCGAAGGTGCTCGTGTAGGACCGGACCGTTTCCTGAGTTCGAAAAGGTGAACGAACACGAACTCCATTCGTTTTGGGGTTCCAAGGAACCATGTAAAATGCATTGTGAGTCAAGGGGGAGAACTCGACTGAGGAAAAATACCAAAGTACATTGGCTTTTATGCTATGGAAATAGATCTTGAGAGAGATCCGTTGTACCAAAATCGAGGAGAGACTAAAGATGTGATATTGTGGAATTGGGAAGGTGTTTGGGCATTCCAAAATAGTCCTTGCCTCCAAGCAGATTCGAACCCCGATTCAAGATTGTGTTAATGTGACGAAACAAAGATGAAGGAGGGATTTACCGACGTAGATGATGCCCTCCTTACAGTCGGACATTCCACGCGGACTTATTATTATGCTTTCGGGATCTACGTGGTACATTAAATTCGAAACCTTTGTATTCTAGACACTCGCAGCATATTCCCTCTCTTTGACAGTTCTCAACGACCGTTGGATCGCCCAATTGTTCTCTAATTACAGATACCCAAACGTGAAAAATGCTATACGGATATTTAGCGGCTTGCAGCAGCCCCCCCTCCGAGTAAGGCAGATGATGTGCACCTCGCATCGCTTATAATGCTCCCACAAAACGACGCGTGGTGGGAAGAACTAGTGCTTTGGTTCGAGTACTACCCGCATACCTGGTCCATATCCGCAGCCACATTCATCGCATGGGTCGTCGTCGCGTATGTATTCACTATCACTCAATACTTTTCAGAAGATGCCCAGAACGCACTCAATCCCAACGGAGACGGAGTGGGATCCATCTCTCTGGCTTTGGTTATTGCCAATCGTCGTAGGATGGCTCCAATTCTCGCCGAATTGCGATTCCATTCGACTCCATCAAGCGGTGGATAGGGTTAACTCTATTGCCCACGTCGCCAACTCAACTTCCCAACCAATCAAAGCCGAAAATTTGACCGGGAAGCGTGCCGTTGATCTCGCACGATCCGAACTCGATGAAGCGCGGCGGGATGAGCGCTCTACACCTCCTATATACGATTCCTTCCGTGGGCCCAAACCGCTATCATTGTGTCCGATGCAATCGGGATCATCTGTGAGCAAGACCGTCACCACGATCCAGTTGACACCGGGACCGAGTGGCGGGATCGAAATTCTGGAGGTGGTAATACCCTAACGGCTTTACAGGTCGAAAGGTATTTCCTCCCAAGACCAGGCAGTGTATACCATCATCCGAGGCATAAATGGGGGCTGGATGGTTCAATAATATGCCGTATGTTCGTTGCCTCAGCTGTAGCGCTTTCGCACGATCCTGTACGACTTCTGGGCTTAAATGCCTTCTTTGGGTTTTGTTCAAAGTGGATCGGACAGGATGTTCTACTTACTAATTATTGCGTACTAATCTCGGACTTAGCTAGTATATTGTAGTACTTTATAGTTACATCGTATCTAGATACATAAACTCGCCTTGTAGGGCAAGGATAATATCACGAGTATTCTTACAACAGGTTGAATTATAAACGTATAGTATCGTGCGTCTTTCAAGTGAGCCGAATACTAAGGCGACATGAAGGCAAAGTTCGGTAAATATATTCGTAGTAATGGATTTGCTTACATTCATTCTCGTCAAGAAATGACGGGAATCAAGTTGCTGAACGCACGTACCACGTCGAAAGCCCTAAATACCTGACGCTGCCACCGCATAGGGTTTCATGATGCGGCTTCCTGAATCCTTGGTGACTCCATGCTCGAGACCAAACAAAAAAAAGAGCTTCCGACCTGTTAACAAAAGCGAATAGGAATCCAGAACGCCTGGAACCCGAAAGTACAGAAAAATGGAAGTAAGATCAACTTGGAAGGGGCATGCGACGAGTGAGGGTGGTGAAGACGGGAATCCAGGAGGATTGTACAAAGAAGGAGTCGACGTGAAGATTCTCGCCGATCAGCCAGGTCGTTGGTTGGGGGATCGACGAGATCGGCGAGTCCTTAGGTTTGCCTTATAGAGGACGGAAGGTCTTCTGAGAATGAGGGTCATACATACCACGATGTTGGGCAGGGGAGACGCAGAAGAGGGGAATGCGAAGTTGGGTTTGCGATGAAAAAGTGCACCCCTCGGCCCCTCACTACGATACCATATAAAAACAACCTTCCCCCATCTCTCCCACCGCGAATAAAAACCCACAATCCGCACAATTCTTCTCACAGAAAAATTTCTATGTCGCCAACGCCAACGACCAGCGCCTCGTCCAAGTAGACAAGATATCTTCCACGAAACAAGGTGGTACGATACTCTCGCCGCCGTACTCACGGGTTTGGAAAATGCGCTCAAGCCAGAAGCCGATGGGGCAGGGGATGAAAGATGTATATTATAAGGTCGCACGAGTAGTTGAGGAGATGTGGGACTTCACCCGCCTAGTCGTACATACATCCATGGTCATCAGAGACGGAACGACAGGAATTACTGAGCGCACATATTCAAACCCAAACCTAGTACCGGTTTCTCGCACAGTCGTCGTATATATCCAGAGAGAACTCTCAACCAAGTACCAACCGATCTGGGCACCGAGCATGTCATTTCCTCCGAAAAACGATGGGCAGGTTGCTTCCTGTCGACGAGAGACAACACGGGCGAAGTCAGAAAGGGGAGGACAGAAATCAAACCAATAAGATGAACTTTTCCAATTTCCGGACGGAAGTACAGAACATATGGACGCTCTCAGACAGAGCGCGTCGGTAGAGGATGCAGTGGCGAGCGAGTGTGGCGGTGCGGACAGGAATTGCAGCGATCTCGCATCCGTGAAAGTGAAGGCAGAGATCCAGTAATTATGTTGGGGATTGTGCCAAGATGAAGCCCGTACGAAGATCAGTCTGGCGTACGCTGGCGGGTGGACGAGATCGGTGGGAGTCCTCCTGGAGTTCGTAATCGAGGACGGAAAGTGGTCTGAGAACGAGGACGATCTCTTATCGAGATGCTGGGCACGGTATTAAGGAGAATTTCTCGTTGCGAAGACGGCGTTGAGAGGAAAGAGAGCAGCCCACGATGGAGGCAACCTTAGCAGTAATAAAAAGAAAAGAAAAACGAAGAGAAACGGACCCTAAGCATATGTGGTTCATGGCCCGCACACCGCGCTCCAAGGATTCAAGTAGTGAGCGTTCGTAATACTAAAATCATTCAACAATGAAGGAAGTAGCCAAGTGATCGGCAGTAGAGCCAATTATTAACAGAAAGAATGGCCATTACATCCCATATGAGCCGAACTCAAGATTTCTGAAGCAGCCACGAGCCAATACCACGTCTCCTAAAATGAATAGAAATCCAAAATCATCGGGTATCAACAAAAGCCAAAGAAACAAGAACACACCTCCTTCGGCGAGGCGAGGACGGATATCACAGTGCCCATCAAACAGGTCCATGGGGAATTCGTACAATTCCTGGCTTTCCTCCATGATTTTGAGCAAGTCCCTCGTGGTGCTGAGGTATTGTAGCGTTCGTGGTGTGTTTCGGTGCGAATTTTTGGCATGCATTCGGCGAGGTTGAGCGAGGTGGCCATTTTTTGGGTGGTGGTTGGTGATTGGGCTTGGGAAAATGATCATACGGGAGGGTCTTCGACTCTTCGTTTTTGATCACCATATTCAACGCGACTTTCAACCATCACGTGCAGAGCCACTCAAAGCCAAACAACTTGACGCGTCAATTACTTAATGAGCGCGTCGCATGATCAGGGATCGAATAAAAATCACTTGTATTGGCATACGTTCTGCAAACACTACATTTATCTAATGCAATGAAACCTCCCACCACACCTGCAAATACCCCGGCTTCTGGTGAAGTCCCCTTGGAAGGGCGTTACTTAGTCCGTTAACTTCTACTTAGTACTTATCCCAATCCGAGCCCATCGTCATCGAACCAAGGTTCAGCTTGGTTGAGAGAGGGAAGTACACTGCCACGCGGTTGGTTTTCCTTCCAATGTTTGTCCAAGATCCCTGAACCACTGAAATACTATAAGATTACTTCTGGGCTCGCAACTTCCTGTTTTGAAGTGGCTTCTCCGATCAGGTGTAAACCCAATGCGTCCGACAAGAACGCATACATAGCCTCCGTCAAATTCGCCTTCAAGACGAGCTTTTCGTGAATCTGAAGGCTGACGACGCGATCGTCTGTGATGGGGAAAGGCATGTCGCGGGTTATAGTGAACACCATACATCAGGAAAAACCTCATTTCAAAATTTTGTATAATTCTGCATTATTGTGTAAAATTTTGCAAAATCTGACATGATAATCCAAAATTTCCAAAATTTCTAAATCACAAGCTTGCATCGAAACGGCCTTTAGGATTTTCCAAATTTTTCCAAATTTTGCAGAATTTTTCAGAATTTGGCAACATTTTGAGTAGATGTTCATACATTAAATCCCTTCACTTTT
>Ga0307517_10005947_pt1 | contig 18192 bp, 9 predicted proteins | sample 23_EM_MG_FD_194515 | JGI IMG/M metagenome (GOLD analysis project Ga0307517, IMG submission 194515) | Populus trichocarpa ectomycorrhiza microbial communities from riparian zone in the Pacific Northwest, United States - 23_EM | ecosystem: Host-associated > Plants > Roots > Unclassified | place... | reverse complement strand
CATGGAGAAAAAAAACTGAATTACCACTAATTTCAAGATATCTCATTCTTTCTTTGAAGGGTAAAAAATTAATTTTATTATAGTAATAAATAGTTTTTATGTCAAGATATACAATATTTTTGCTATGCCTTTCATAATTTTTGTATGACACCCATTATTAGCCATAATTTTTTTTTGTCAAGATATATCAACATAATTACTTTTTTTTTTTTTTATCTATAATGACTGGAATTGCAACCATGATAACCAGTTATAAATCTTAGCCTTATAGATGTGAGGTTGGTTAAAATCATGGCATCTACGATGGTGTCCAAGTCCCGATTTTAATAGCTAATATTTATTAATTAAACAAATGGAATCAAACTCATAGAATTAACACTTACTTTTCCTATATATATATATATATATATATATATATATATATATATATAGAGAGAGAGAGAGAGAGAGAGAGAGAGAGAGAGAGAGAGAGAGAATTTAGAAAAGGAAAAAAAAGCATGCTTAAAATTAACTTGCTTAAAATTAGTTAAGTATGTTTAAGATTCCCCAAAAATGAATATTTATAATTTCTATTGTATGGGAAGTGTTTATCAATTTTATACATAGAGTTCTCGGGTTCTCATTGAAGCTTTATTTATTAGGAAAAAAAATAAATCCATTACTCTTTTTTTATATATATAATATGAGAATTTCATCAACATAAAAATGGAACCAAACCTATACAATTGTTAAGACAAATTATGTTGAGAGAAGAAGAATGAAGCAGAAAATTTTCAAATTCTTAATAATATAAATAATATTTTTTTTTTAATAGTGCATGATTATTAACAAAAACTAAGCGTTGTGGTTGTGTTATTCTCACTGTAGCTTAAATCACTTTTCACTCTCTCAGAAATCACTATAAATTGAAGAAGTGATTTTTTTAATTTTTAATTTGATCCTCAAACTTTTTCTTTGCATAATTGATCTCTTTTTAGCCTAAATTAGCACCCAATTGATTTTGTTTTTCAAGAGAAGATTAAATTGAAAGATGAAGGAACAAAGTAAAAAAGACAAGTAAACTAGGTGGCATCTTTAAATTTTATGCAAAAATCTTAATTTGGTCCCCTATGTTTTTTGGTTTCCAGGTTATTGGTTTCTTTAGTTTTCAGAAATTCAATTTTGGTATCAAAGTTTATTTCCCTCGTTTTCACTCTTTTTTTTTTGTTAAAGGAGAGAGAGAGCCGTCGAATTTCGGTGAAGAGAGAGAAATTGATCATTGATGACGATTCAGACCACCAAAATGGTTGAAACTAGTGTCAATGGGTTTCATTTAACGAGTGGAATTTTACATAGGTGTTTGTTTTTTCTTTTACTTTCCTGAGAAGACAAATCTGATCGTGAGAATGTTTTTGGATTCAAGTTGATTTTGGTTTATTGAGCTGTTTTTTTCTTGGTTTTGGAGGTCATAGATAGGTTTATCAAGATGTTTAGGGTGTTGTCTAGGTGCTTTGGGTTAAAAATGAGTTTTTAAACCAAAAAAATCGATACCCTGTTTTTCTAGCAACCTATGGTAGCCGGATTTTGCACAAAGAAGACGAAGCGTCATGAGCTATCTTATTTTTTTAAAAAAATCAAGGCTAACGATTGTCGTTCGCTGCATTAAGAAATTTTTTACGGTTGATAGAAAGATAATTTGACTAATATATAAGTTTATCAAGATTAATTAGATTATCTTCTCTGTAATTATTTGATTAGTTTAAATTATTTAAGAGATAAGTTCAGATAAAGTAGAAAAAAATTATCCGAAGATAACTTTATAAATGTTTTTGTAAAACACGTTAGCAGTCTGTTACCAACGTGATAGACTATGAAACTTGAAGATTATCCTTATCTTTATCACATAAGACATGTATATAAGGAAGGTTAAGTATGAAGAAAGGTGTGCGCTGTGTGCTTCAAAGGAAAGTTTCAAAATATAAAAACATCTATTACATTGAAGTAAGGGTGCCAACCAACTAAGAAGTTTATACTTTACATGGAGTTTCGCAACACATACTCTTGACACACGAGGAGTGTGTAGGAAATTCTAGAGAAGAATTGGTCCCTAAATATTTGGAGAGCCTACAGACTCCTCGAGGGAATTTCTATATGATTTGTTAGCAACTAGAGGTTTCAGTTAGGATGACAACAATTTGAAGATCATCAGAAGTACTAGCAAGTTACCGCGGTATGAGACATAACATAGTTGACTATCTCATCAAGTAAGGTAGTACAAAATGTTATCTCAACCATCTCAGCCACACGCGTCTAACATGATTTCTTTCCTTTTAAAAAATGTTTTATACAAAAGAATTCTCATGCACTTTATCGCCATATAATTAAATTAAAAAATATTTGATATATAAAATTTATTGAATCCAATAATGTGTATGACTTGCATCACGAGTTTGCTTGGTTGAATCGAGTTCACTTATGTTTTTTTAGTTAAATGCTATTTTTACCACCTTTAGTCCTTCGACATCGAGCTAATTAGAGATTGAGCTTTCCATTTTGTTTTTTCAAGATTATCCCCTCGACTCTTGTATGTCAGCTTAGGTTAACCCAAAGCGTTTCTATCTTAATATTAAATAAAAATATCATTCAATACATGGTTAAAATATATTTTTTTAGAAGACATATTACCAATACATAGATTTTTTTTATTGCATTTTAATTTTTTCTTGCTGTGACCCACGACACAACACAAACTAATTGACTAATTTAAACCATTCTTTGAGGGGGCCTTTTCATGGATTAATGGTCATGAAGTTTTTTAAAACAAAAAAAGCCAGCTAGCAAAGGGAATATTCATAAAGACTAAGAGGACTCTAAAAATTATCTAAAAAATCTAAAGCATAATACTAATTTGTCAAACAACTTTATATTAAGAATTATAATGTTAGATTTTTATAATAGTAAAAATTAATTAAAAAAAGAACTAAAGGGAGAAAGGAAGTTATTGTGCCCTAGGAAACAAAACATTACATTATTTATTGTTATAGTGTAATGATGAAATTGCCCCTAAGCCATTAAACCTTTGAATAAGGCATTTGGGGCAATGTAATCTTTTCACCGTGATACAATTATATTTTACAAATTACTTGAGGTTAGATTGGTTATTTAATTTTTTCTTGCATAATAAAATTACTAATTTAACTTTAAAATAAAAAAATATAATGCCTATTTACTCAGGGATATTTTTGTCTTTTCAAATTTTTTTCATAATAGTTTAATTACTTTGATGCTCTTAAAGAACAAATCAAAATAACCCTTCACAAGGTTTTTTTTTTTTTTCATTTTACATTAGTTTAATTGTAGATTTGAAGGTTACTCATTGGTATTTTTGTAATTGACATATATTAAATATTTATTAAAAAGAAACTGATGGCGCCGGCATGTTGATGACCCCCATGTTGTTCGAGCGACGCGGGCATGGCCGAACGGCTCTGGACTCATCCCCTTTCAAGATGACGTTTAAAGGTTTTGGTGCCCTTATGAAATGAGGTGGTGCGTGCCCCAAATTTGCCTCGGGATCAACATAAACAACTTTTTTTTTCCCTCCATAACCCCGTTAAAAATTCAAAACAACCCTTGCACTTTATTTCTCCTTCACATTTGGTTTTTATTCTTTTGACTATTTTTTTTAATTGTGAATAATCTAAAAAATTACAAATGTTTTTCAATTTCAACTCCACCATTTTTTAATCTATAAATCATCCATCATATTACAAATGTTTTTCAATTTCACCTCTATGATTTTTTAATCTTTCAAATTTGATCATATTCTTTTGATTGCTATTTGTTTTGTTTGAGATAATTTTTAAAATTGTTTTTTTTACAATTTCATCCTCATGTTTTTTATATCAAATTTTATTCCTGCTTGTTTTGTTGCTATCTTTTCTTTTTCTTTTGCATGTTTTTTTATTAATATTTTTTTTATGATTTCATCTTATAAAATTAAATTAGTTAGGAATTAAGCTTTTCAATCGAACCCGGGTCCAAGATTTCATGGGTTACGAGTTTTATAGATAAGACTAGGTTTTAAAGGTTTGCTTGATTTTCTTATTTCACCTTGCTTAACAAGGGTTTTTTTTGTTATTGTTTTTAAATTATTTTTTTCTTTATAATTTTACCCTTTAACATTTGGTTGATAATCTGGATGATCTCAAGTCTAGTTTTTTTTACTTTTTTTTTTGTTATTTTTTTCAAGTTTATTTATTATTGTTGTATTTTTTTTGTTTATATTATTTAAATTACCAATTGAACCAATAATTTAGATGTTAGAATTTTTTACCATAATATTCTTTTTTTACACTGAGAAAAAGATTTGCCTAGCCCAAGACAGAGTGCAGGCTACAAATCTAGTAAAAACTAAAAGAGAAGGTGAATTTACCATTCGTCTATTCACAAAACACCGATTCATTGGAACATTGTTTTTGTTTTATTTTAGTTTTATCCTTTAATATTGGTTTATTGTGGAGTAAACTTTATAATTTGTTTTCTATTTGGTTATCTTGGTCTCATGACCCAGATCGCTGGTTTTGCGAGTTAACATGGGTTGACTTGTTTTTTTTCTTTCAATCTTATTATTCAATATTGGGTTGATTGAGAATTGAGTTTTATAATTTATTTTAATTTATTTATATGAGGTTATCTTGGTCTCATGATCTGGGTCACAATTTTGGTTCTTCTTTTTGGTTTTTTTTATTTAATTTTATCTTTTAATATTTAGTTTACTAGAATTAGACTTCATGATTTATTCTGATTTATTTTATATGAAGTTACCTCAATTTTATGACTCAGATTGTGACTTTGACGGGTTAACCCGGTTGCACTTTGATTTTTTTAGTGTTCTTTTTTTATTGATTTTTTATAATTTTATTCTTTGACATTGAGTTGATTGAGAATTGAACTTTATAATTTATTTTAATTTAAGGTTTTTCTCATGGTTATGGGTTTGGAAGGTAACCTTGAAATCAAGGTTGTCAATTTCGTTCTGGTTGACGTTCTGTTTTTTCAATTGGAACGGTATATTTTGGTTTCAGAGAGTTTTGGCGTACCGTTTCGAGGTTGTACTGTTTATATATATATATATATATATATATATATATATATATATAATTCAAAATATTAATTCAACAAACATAATTTCAATTCAAATTCAAAGATAAACTAACTTGAAATTATGTCATTCAAATTTAAATAGAAGTAAAGAAGTCAAAGCTGAATCGATAAGATCTGATTGACTCGACGAGTTTAAAGACAACTTGAACGACTGGTAAAAATATAGTTTGACTAAAAAAAATTCAAGATAACATATTTTTTTAAAAAAAATTATTGAGACTACAACATATTGGACCCGAGTCAACCGAGGTTAACCTTCCAAATCCATGATCCGGGTCATAAGACCATAATAACCCCAAATAAAATAAATCAAAACAAATCATGAATCTCAATTCTCAATAAATCTATTGTTAAATAATGAAATTGAAAAAAATCCAATCTAAAAAAAGGATAAAAATAAAACTTTTGAAACAAAATTACAAATTTAAACGAAATGATGAAAATGCCATCAACAATTTCACAAGGCCTCTCTAAACTCCAATTGCTCTAAAAGTTTAACCTGAAATAGAACAATATGTCAGGAAAATTCTTGTAAAATTTCAATATGATTTAGCGATCGGATCGAGAGATATGATTGATACTGTAAAACTAAATAATATATTTTTTTAAAATAAAAACATTATTTAACCGGAACAAAATCTAAAATTTCCATCCAAAATTTTGATGGAGTTTACAGAATAAATCAAAAATCTAAACAAGATAAAATCCATTTCAATTTATTTTATTTTTTAAACTAGAATGAAATATACCGAGTGAAGTAAAAACCTTCCTTGAAATAATAAGAAATTATTTAAACAACTTTTTGATATTTATTTGAATAAAAAAAAACCAGCTGGTGATTCACTGAGCGGCTCTTCTTGAAACTATCCAACACATCCAAACACATTTATTAATGACTCCAACGATTAATAAAACCGAGGTGGCAGAATATGATTGGATATTGGTATAGATTGAAAAAATAAAAAAAGTCAAGAAGAAAAGAGCTCTCTTTAGCTTTGGGTTGGCAACCCAAACCCAATTAGGCGGAGCATTCAATCTCTCACACTCTCTGACTCTCTTCGCATTTCCTCGTTTCTATCGACAAGACAGCAACACAAACCAAAGTCCCAACAAATCTCTTCCTTCCATCACTTCTATCTTAAATACCCTCTCCTTCTCCTTCTCCTTCTCTTCGTGCTTTCTTTGCTTCTAAAATAACCCATCATTTCTTCTTCAAGGTAACCTATATCTAGTGATGATCTAATTTAGTTATGTTTGTTTTGATGTTTTAAGTAATGTAACTGTTGTGTTGTTGTTTGAAGTGGTTTTTATTTATTTATCTTGTAGGCTTTTTGGGTTCCAAAATGGAGGCTACGTTGCCTGTTTGCAAATCTGTTACCTCTACTCCTGTAAGTTGTTGTTGCTCTTTTGTTTTTGTTTTTCTGTTCTGTTGCTTACTTGTTTTTGCGTGTGACTTGTTTTTGGTTCGAATTTGTTAGAAACGTGTCTTCTTTTTGTTTGATTTGTAATGGGTTCGCGTTGGAATGTTCGTTAGAAGGAAATGAGTCTTGGGTTTTGTTTGTTTTATTCCTTGGGGGATGGTACTGGTTGATGGCTCTGTAGTGTTGGGCTTAGTTTGTATTTGTGGAGCTGGGAATTGAAGCCAATTCAGTGATGTACTTGAATTGTAGATATGTGGTTCTATTTCAATTCTATGATTTTGCTAGCATATGTGGGGTGATGTAAATAATGAGGATGGTTTGGGAGGGTTAATGAGCTCAGAGGTCAGATTTTTCATTAAAAATGTTTTTGAAATATGAAGATAAGTGATAGCAAGTACATGTCTGATGCATTTAACCTGCATTGTTGTTGTATGTTTTAAAGAATTCCAATGATACTGCTATGCATTTTTAGTTTTATGAGGTTGTGATATCTAGTGAAATAGTCCGTGATTGTTACAAATACTGAAATAGTTTATTTATTCAATGCATAAGGGTTTATTCATGGGGAAAACTAGTGGAATCAGGAGTTCTCAATGCAGCTTTATGATGGGAAATAAGGTTAACTTTCCTAGACAAAGAGCTCAGACTGCCCACGTTCACTGTGCTAAGAATGGAGGAGCTCTTGGGGTTACATGTCGCGCGGAAAAAATTCTGGTAGCAAACAGAGGAGAGATTGCTGTTCGTGTTATTCGAACTGCACATGAGATGGGGATACCATGTGTAGCTGTTTACTCCACCATAGATAAGGATGCACTTCATGTGAAATTGGCTGACGAATCAGTTTGCATCGGTGAAGCACCCAGCAGTCAGTCGTAAGTGGTTATAATATCCTTACTTTATCAGTCAAATGCATTACACATGGATATTAGTTTGCAACTAGTAAGGGGGATTTTAGGAAAAGCTTCGGAGTCAGAGTCAGTAATCTGAAACAATTCATCTTAATTTAACAGTTGTTACTACCCTCTATGTTTCACCTCATATCTTATTCATTAAAGCATTGCTGGTAGCGGTTTGATTACATTTACGCCCCTTGTTAATTAGTTTATAAATTGGTGATTATAATTTTTTTCCTGCTTGTTGAAAGTTGCAATGTTTATATAGAAATAATTTGGTTCTTGAGTAGTCATTTAATTTCTCAATAACAAATGCACGATACTAGTTGTAGATTCGGAATATAATGAATTTATTTGTATGTTTCACTGTTTTTCCACAGGTACTTAGTGATCCCAAATGTTTTATCTGCTGCTATAAGTCGTAGATGTACAATGCTGCATCCTGGATATGGCTTCCTTGCTGAAAATGCTGTATTTGTGGAAATGTGCAGAGAACATGGAATAAACTTTATTGGGCCTAATGTAAGTAGAGACCAAGAAACTCAATAGTAGTAAAAAGTGAGATTAATACATAATCTCCTAGATCTTAGCCTATCACATGTCGACTATTGTTTTACATTTTTTGTTGTTGTTGAATTAGATGCTAAAATCACTGCTTTCTCAATTATGATAGATAAGTGAAAAATCCCATATTTGGAATACCATGTATACAGATTTTGAACAGCAATTCAATCTAGTATGCCCCAGAATTGGGGTTATGGCTAATGGTGACTGTTGTTATAATCTTTTTTTTTTTTATAAAAATATCCCTTAGTGGCTGACATCCTTTTTTTTATAAAGATATGCTCAATTATTCATTAGCATGGTATGATGCAGATTGTTGAAGTTTGGTGATTATCTTTAGTTATTTGACATGTAGTAAAAAGCAAGTGGAAGACAGTGGGAAGATTTATCTTTATGCTAAAACTGTGATTGCCGAGTTGGTTGTTATTTTTTGGTTATTCACCAAATATCTTGAGGCAAATACATTTCCTGTCACTGAATTTTAAGTTTAACCTTGACTGCTTCTGTTTGGAAGGTGGTTAATTACACTATAATCTCATTATGGTTCTAGGTTTTAGGATGGGGTACATGTTCTATCTCAGCTTGGGTTGTATGTTAGTCAGTGTATCTATAAAGTTCATAAAGTAGTTTCAGACTCTCAGGTGGCTTTGTAGTAGAAAACTGATGGCAAAAGGTTAATGAAATTCTCAGGTTTAGCACAAAGACATGGAAAAAAAAAATGCTACATTGGGTCTTCAAGTATATACACCAACTTACAAAAGTTTTTCATTGAATGCTCAGTCATGCCTTCAAATTCATAAACCAACTTGCCAAAGGTTCTCTGCTGAGTCATACATGGTTCTAGCAAAACTTTCCTCGCGTTTTTCTTTCATTTTGGTTATCCTTTCCTTATTGTACTTGAAACCTATAATTTTCAGCACAGTAAATGGTGAAGTTGACTGTGTTACTCGATTGGCATGTTTTGAAGAAATTGGATTGAGAATTGATCAAGTTTTTACCTGGTGAAAGTATACCATGAATTCATGTTTATGGCTGTTTATCACTTGCATAATTGAAAAAAGATGCAAATTATTGTTTGCTTTGTGCAGCCTGACAGTATAAGGGTCATGGGTGACAAATCAACTGCTAGAGAAACAATGAAGAAGGCAGGGGTTCCAACTGTACCAGGAAGTGATGGCTTATTACAGGTGCCATGTTTGGCCATTATCTGTATTATTTGATTAAAAAAACTTTGGCATGAAAACAATTGCACGTCTTGCAAGTTTAGTTTAATTATTTGGCTAACTCCTTTTACTCCTTTTGATAATATAGGAAGATGTAGTTTGATGTTATCTGACAAACTTTTGTACACTGATTGTTGTTAGAGTACTGAGGAAGGAGTAAGGCTCGCCAACGAGATTGGTTATCCTGTGATGATCAAGGTAAATAATCTCCTTCATACTAATCCTTCTTTGATAGTCATGTTTTATACAGATTGTGACAACATTGAAATTGCAATATACGCCATTGCTACCCTTCCAGACTCAGACAAATGTCAGTTAGTATTTATACAGAAAGGATGGAGTAGTGTTTTCTCCTTGCTTCTTGCTTGATCACATCCTTGCCATCGACTTGTTTTGTTTTCACTCAGCTACACATCAAGCAATTTATGGAGCTCTTTACTATCTTTGCTGGAAATCTTCTCCTCTGTGGGTGCATGTGCACGTATAGAGAAGAAAGCTAAAATGCACTCCAAGTAACCTTGTACAATAGTGCCAAGCATTAAAACTAAAATCAATTAAAATATCTCAGAAATCATTCCATAATAGGAATTATCCAAAATTATCACTTGGATTCTTTGTTGAAATTATATGTTTGCATCTTTAATAAGTTATTCTCAATAGTTTCACTGTTGTTCCATTTGGTTTCTGAAGAATATGCAAGAGTGAAATTTGTGAAATTTCATAAAATAGGGTCTGGACCGGCAATTATGAGATTTGGAATTTTTTTTTTCTACATCTTCTAATACCAAGCAAATGAAGCATAAAATTAAAAAGCATTGAAACTTCTATTGAATTAAACCTATTGTCTGTAGGCAACGGCAGGTGGTGGAGGACGTGGAATGCGGCTCGCCAAAGAACCTGATGAGTTTGTAAAGTTGCTACAGGTACAAAGTTAGTGTGGAGCTGTTCATTGTACTGTTGGATATTTTTCCATGAAGCATGCTGCGTGAATTCTTTTGTTTGTCTATGGTTGAATTTAGTTCGCTTCCTTTGCTCTACAGCAAGCTAAAAGTGAGGCTGCTGCTGCATTTGGAAATGATGGAGTTTATTTGGAGAAGTATGTTCAAAATCCCAGACACATTGAATTCCAGGTAATCTATGTCCGGAGATTATATGAATTAATTATAATTTGGTCCCTTTAGTGTATCAAAACAAATTAATTAGTCACTGTAGTATAAAATATAATCAAATAGTCCTTTGACCAATGTTGACCATGCTTACTTTTAGAAGTATTGTGCTCTGAAAAATGCCCTCTTTTCTCATTAGTCTTTCCATCTTATCTTCTACCCCCCCCCCTCTATTTCTACAAAAAAAGAAGCAAAAAAAATTGGAAAAAAAAAATGAAATGGGAAAAAAGGATTAAGTTCTAAATTTAAAAATATAGGGATTAAATATATAGTTTTTGAAACCATGAGGACTAATTAATTAATTTTGCTAAACTACAGGGACTAACCCATAATTAACTCGAGATTATGTTTAATGAAGGTTTCTTATGGAAGATCATTAGAGTAGAGTCTAGAAGGGGAATGACTGTAACCTTGTTAATGCTAATACAGGTTTGCTTTTAGCAATGAAAATTTTCTTGTTACCTATAATTACGAGCTATAAGAAGGAAGTGCTAGGAACGAATTAGGCAAATGAGATTTGATTTAATCTACATCCAATTCTTGTTGGAAGAATCTGCATCTGTTTTAGACAACCTGTACGACTAGTTATCACAAGAAGAGAAGGAAGATGCCAGGGTTTTATAATTTAAAAGAGTATCTTGAACAATAAATTCATCTATTTATTGAGGGTAAAAGGCATTTAGCATAAGTGAATAAATGATCTATCTGGAAATGAAATCTGCTGTATGGTGAAGATAAATAAGTGGGTGAATGATCTATCTAGAAATGAAATATGCTGAATGATGAAGATAAATCCAAATCCAAATCCAAATCTGAATTCATGTGCTGCAATGTCCTTTTGTTCATGCAGAAAAATAAGTACTTAAATTTGCTTTGCAGAAAATTTGAATCTGATATGAGGTAGGAACAATTTCTGAGTTGATTAGTCTAAACACTATTGACTTTTGAGTGACTCAACTAGGTTGATAAAAGTAGTCTTACTTTTCTCATAACACTTCTGACACTGCTGAATTTCAATTTGTCAATAATATAGTTCAGTTCAGTAATACTAAATTAAAGTTTTCCTTTTTTATATATCCTTTTACTCCCAACATCAATGTGAAAGCTTCTGAATCATTCTGGTACATTATTTTATTTGGTAGGTTCTTGCAGACAAATTCGGTAATGTTGTTCATTTTGGTGAGCGAGACTGCAGTATTCAGGTATTGTTTACTTTCTTATCTTGCAACTATCACAATGGGTTGCCATTTGTAAGCTATTCCTGAAAGGTTGTTGGACCGTTCACAGAAAAGAAGATAGCTTTTCATTTTCAACATTAAAAACCAATTCTAGGGAATTCATAAAAGCTTGGTAATATCTTCATGAGCATCAATAATTTTAAGGAAGCTGAGAGGTTTGGTTTCAGCATAGTCATGTTCAATCATAAGATAGAATGCATAAAAGTTTTATCATATGTTCTGGGAGTGATCCCCATCCTGTTTCTCCCTTTCTTTTTCTTGTTGTTGTGGTTGTTATTTCATGTTTACTTTTAGCAGTAGACCTAGCATATTTGAAGTAATGGTTCTGTTGAATATGGCTCTTATATAGAGACGAAACCAAAAGCTGTTGGAAGAAGCACCATCTCCAGCTTTGACTCCTGAGTTACGGAAGGCCATGGGTGATGCAGCAGTTTCAGCCGCAGCATCCATAGGGTACATTGGTGTTGGAACAGTTGAGTTCCTTTTGGATGAAAGGGGTTCCTTCTACTTCATGGAAATGAACACTCGAATCCAGGTTAAATATAAGCGATTAGTGATTTAGTTTTCTGTTCTTGTGTTGATAAAAACCCTATCTTGGTGATTAGTAGTTCTTTCTTTTGATAAAATAAAAAATGCAGGTGGAGCATCCGGTGACTGAAATGATTTCTTCTGTTGATTTGATTGAGGAACAAATTCGTGTAGCCATGGGAGAGAAACTTCGATACAAACAGGTATTGGAACAAAGGATAAATAGAAGAATTTATGCCCCATGCTTGTACATCTGTTTGATAGTTCTCTGGATTTCAATTTGCAGGAAGATATTGTTCTTAGAGGACATTCAATTGAATGCCGTATCAATGCAGAAGATGCTTTTAAGGGATTCCGACCTGGGCCTGGTATGTCTACATCGTGCTGAATATTACATTCGTTTTAAATTATTACTGCTATTTGATCCTCTTCATCACCACTTTTCTAGTTGCTATTGCGCATGCCTTTTTCCACCCAAACTCTGTTTTATCCTTCCTATTTGAACGCCCAATGTCTAATCTTTTTAAGGTGACAAGCCATGAGGTTTATTGCATTTCCTAGTTAGTTTGTCTATTTAATGTTTGTTCATCTCACACAACTCCTGGATTTTATTGGTGTTGCTTTTGGTTGAATTATGAAAATTTCATTCATCTTGCTGTGATTGATTTTCTTTTCCCTGAAAACATATTTCATAATTATCCAGCCACTCGTAATATTTGTGCTCTTTTCCTTCTAAACAAACAGGGAGAATAACAGCATATTTGCCATCTGGAGGCCCGTTTGTTAGAATGGATAGCCATGTTTATCCTGATTATGTTGTTCCTCCAAGCTATGATTCCCTACTTGGAAAGGTTTGTCAAATAACAATTCCTTGTTCTTCTTTATGTTTTTGGCCATGTGACAAGGGGCATTCATGTTATTATCTCAATGTGATTGTTTTTTGCTTACTAGGAGCATATCTACATTCTGTAACTGCTTAGCTGCATCTGTTCTAATGACAATACATTGAAATTTACTCCATAGACATAATGATAGGCCCCACACTTGTCTGGTTTGGCCACTTTCTTTCTCTTAGAATGGTGCCCGCCACATTCTATCTGGATAAATTTACTTCTAGATGCTTAGGTTCCTTGTTAATCAATTTAAGTTGATTTTCTTCTTCTTTTTGAAGTTGTATGCTGGTGACAGAAAGGCACTAATTTTTTTATTATGTAAACCCATACTGCCCAAGCACAAAGTTTGGTACAGACTTGTAAAATGAAATCTGAGCCAAAACTTTTTTTGTTGGATTGTGTACATGAAATCTGAGCCAACCATTGTTATCCTATCGTAAGACTTGTTTGCTGTCTCTGAAATCTGTTTCATTTCCTTGAGCTTGTGCTCATGTGATTCTGTCAGGCCCACATTTTTGTGCTGGGTGCTCTAGCATTTCCTTCACTAGATTGGGAACTATTATTCTACCAAAAGATCTAAATCATGAAGATGAGGTTTGTTGAAGTGGTTGTTTGGGTTAAATATCAGTTGTTTCTAAATTTTTAAAGGCATCGTAGGCAGTTAGAGTTAAGTTGGAGTTTTAACTGGAGTCCTAATGAACATAGGGATTAAAAAATTCAGAATATAGTTGAAGTTGGAAGACACATCATTTCGATGGATTTCCTGCTTAAGCTAGATGTTTTCAATTTTTTATTGTTGTCAAGGATAAAAGTGTATCTATGAGACCCAACAAAGTGTTTTTTTTTCCTTAGACATTAGCCTTCCCTTCATGTCAATTTTGTAGTTGATACTTGGATGCATTGTGTTTGCAGTTTAAAGCTACCATGTATGACAGCTTATCTAACTACTGAAAACAATTGGCTTCATCATATGGTTTTAATTACTGTGACATTTGGAACATATTGCAGCTTATTGTCTGGGCTCCAACAAGAGAAAAGGCAATTGAGCGAATGAAAAGGGCTCTTGATGACACTATTATTACTGGTAAGTGTCCAAGAATTTGAAAGGTGCCCCGCACTGGTACCCATGTTTTTAATTCTTGACTTGAGATAGTGGCAATGCATTGATTGTATGGAAAGAGCACATTGGGTTTAGGGAGTGAGAGTTTTGAAACCACATTTTTTGTTTTCTTTCTTTGATCTGGATGCATGCAAATGCAAACCTCTTTTGAGGCTCATCCTTTGATTAGTTTGGTGAGCCACTATCCACACAGGGTTGCTGTAAACTACCACTATCCTTTGATTTGTTTCCGTCTGCTGCTAATTGCAGCAGAGTAGACATGCCATTTGTGGCTTTTTGGTCAATCAAGCACATCTCTTAATTTTTTTTTCGCAGACGTGATTTGTTTTTGTTCTTAGAATCTGTATTTTCTTTAATTTTTGATCAATCTCTCTCACTTTCTCTATCCAGGAGTTCCGACGACTATAGATTACCACAAACTTATCCTTGAAATTGAGGTTAGGAAAACTATAATTTGCAAATTTATTTATGAATTTTACTGAAAAAACCCTATGTATTTTGTTTGAACCTTGAACTGATTGGATCTATGTTGCCTTTTCATATGCCCCCTTGCTGACAGGACTTCAAAAATGGAAATGTTGATACCGCTTTCATTCCGAAGCATGAAAAGGAGTTAGCAGCGGTAAGAAGCTGATATAATCCCATTCATCATTGAAAATTGGCCTGGGGCACGGTGGTTTTCTTGGTTAAAACTGCACATTTTCGGTTAATATGAACCTCATTTCGGTTTCACTTCAGCAAACTTATTAAACTGACCTCCATGTCCTTTCGGTTCTTGCTTATGGTGGTAGAGTCAAAGTATGTTGTTAAATGCTTATGCTCCCCCCCTCCCACATCCAGTTCAGAATCATGCCTTTTGTCACCCCCCCTCCACATCCATGAAACTCCCGGGTCATGTTAAAGAAAACAGTTTGGTCTTGGCAATTGTTTAGATTTAAGCTTCTTCGTGGTCTCTTTCATCTTCTTGAATTCTATCCTGATATATGCTTAAGGTGTTCTCAGCTGATTCCACTTTTCTTCTTTTGTGCCTGCAGCCACAACAAATCATACCAGCCAAACAGTTGACCAATTCAGCCGCATAAATAGATCACTTCTCAAATCGCAACCATCTTCAGCTAATTTTCAAGCACAGTTAAGAGGCCAGGTTCTTATGCGAATCTGCTGGAAGCTTTCGTTTTCCTTTCCTTTAGAACTTGTAAATTTCAACGTGCCAGACACGGGAGAATTATTCATGAAATTTTGATGTATGCTGTATGTGTTCCTTTTAGTTGGGGATGAAAATGGGGTAAAGTTCATCTTGCTCATACAATACTTGGATGGTGATGTTTTTAGTCAAGACTGATTCGAAATTTGTTGAAATGAAGGGAGAAATTTACTCTATCATGCTCTTGCCCCACCAGATTATCACATTCTAAATATCACATGAGATCCTTAGGCAAGGCAAGGAAAGTTTCTGCAGGACTGTCTGCCTTCAAAAAAATAATTGTGAGGAAAAAAACCTCACCTCATAATTTAGTTTCTGAAAAGGAGATAAACCACCAAACAATTTTTTTTTTTAAATAACCAACGTAATTTTATTCTCAATAATAATCCATTTAAATTTTAATATATATTTTTAAAATCTTATTCATGATTATTAATTAATCTACTATTGAGATTTAAATTGACCACAACTATCTTATTAAGAGATGATATTAAATTTAATTTTTAACAGTGCAACTCAAAAAAAATAATTTTTCTAAACATAAAGTTTATAAGTGTAAGGAAAAGATAAATCCAAGACCATCTAATAATTGATATTAGAGCCTAGATTTGCCATCAGGTTCATCGAATGTGTGGAGGAGATTGTTGGGGTTTTTCAAAATTTTATTTATAATTATTAATTAAAAGGAATCCTAATGAAATTTAAATTGAGTATAACTAACTTACTTACCAAGGAAGACTATATATTAAAGTTTAAATCGACTACATTAATATTTTTATTGATAATTATTAATTAACATAATAAGTTAAGAAACCCTATTAAGATTTATATGGATTACTACTAAGATTATAATGACTCAGTCATTTAAAAAAACTATATATTTTTAAAAATTATTTTTTGAGTTGTTTTTTTATAATTTATGAATTGTGCTATTCTTAACAGTATACGTGCATCCCAACTATTTTTCTAAAACTTTTTTTTTGAAATGTGCTATTTTTTTTTAAAAAAAAATGTTTTAATTATGATTTGAAGACCTGCTAATCTCGAGGAGATGAGTTTAAGTGATCATCAACATTAGAGAATCAAGGGGTTATTGCACATCTGAACCACAGTCGACCAACTAAAATTAATCACAGTAGGAAAACATGACCTGCCGTTCGATGCAAACACTAAATTAAAGAAACAAAAGACACGCGCGCATGCTTCAAACGTTAAGCTTGAGCTTGGACACCATGGAAGCTCACATTACAATTGATGTTGCAAGAATCCTGCATGGTAACTCCTTCTAATATAGATCGATGCAGTACTGCTAATTATTTAATAAATAAACACTCCCACATGAAAAAAAGGAAGAAAAACACACATAACGGCACCATAGTTTCCTTACATATTTAACTAAATTAAGGATAGAAACAAGAACAAGCGAACAGTAGGATCCAACTCTGTCTTCATGACGTCAAGGCTTTCTGCTGAGCCTCTAGATAATAATCATGGCATGGAGCAAGCGATAGATCGAGATCCTCTCCAAGTGAAAATGCCAAAGGATTGAGGTTGCCCTGTGAGAGAAATTGGCTCTCTCCCAAGTTTTTAACCCAGTATCCGTAACCTTGTATGCTCAGGCACCGCCCACCATGCCGTACGGTGAGGGTGCATGGCGGGATTGGCACTCATGCTAAGAGAAAGAACTAGCGATGAGCATCTTCAAGCACGCAGCTCACTCTAGATATTGTGCTAAGGTATGGTGTTGGAGAAGAGAAAGGAAGGGAGAGATCATTTTATACGAGAGGCAAAGGGACACTGAACGTGGGTTCCTTCTCCTATGGGTTAGCAATGGCAGCATCTTCCACAGGATATGCTGCGACCACTTCCATTGCTCCACATTTGATGACCGCACCTTTCGTCCTTTCCTTCATTTCTTTTTCATTTTTTAATTTAATCACCAAAAATAGGGTTAATTAAGCTGTGATCACTATACGGCCATGCTATATATTATGCATTGCTTTGTTTTTGTAAGTGTCCATTAATTTATAACCTAAGCATCAGTATCTTCCACAGTTCTTATTATTAAGAAAAAGAAAAAGGAAAAGGAAAAGTGACGGCAGAAGTTTCCTTCTAGTGGTGGTGGTAATGCATATTTCCGATCGAAATCAAAAATTATTTGGAATTGAAATGACAAGTGATCATGATCATATATATATATGGAATGGGCTATCTTGGATATATAGGAGCACTAAGAGTTGTTTGGAAGATTATAGCTAGTTTTAATTATCAGGATTAGTAACACGAAGTCACTTATGTCATCTCTTAATTATAAATATGCATGGAGGTCCGTAGCAAAAAAAACCAAGACAATCGAAAAAAATTGATTGAAAAAACTGAACCCAAAAAAAAAAAAAAAAATAAGAAAACCTATTAAAAAAACCTCAGCCACCCTAAACACACTACCAGATCGTCTCTTCTCTCTCGCGATCTCCCACTCCGGTCTACCTTCCTCTCTCATGGAAGTCGCAACGTCCCCCTTGCATCTTCGTCTCTTGTCTCTTCGTTGTGTCCCTAGTCTATATATCAAAGCCAATGCTTGGATCGGAGCTTGGAATGTTCTCCCACATCTGATCTCATCAGCATGCATGTTTACTTTTATTTTGTTCTTGATTCTTCTGTCGTTACTGGTATTCATGGGAGCGACTCTCCTGGGAACTCGTTTTTGTAGTTAGACTTTGACTACAACTTTCTTGTTTAGTCTTTCCTGTGCATGTATTTGAATTTAGAGTGTTTATGTTTTTATTGAAATGGGTGA
>Ga0307517_10005946_pt1 | contig 18194 bp, 11 predicted proteins | sample 23_EM_MG_FD_194515 | JGI IMG/M metagenome (GOLD analysis project Ga0307517, IMG submission 194515) | Populus trichocarpa ectomycorrhiza microbial communities from riparian zone in the Pacific Northwest, United States - 23_EM | ecosystem: Host-associated > Plants > Roots > Unclassified | place... | reverse complement strand
CATCACTGCATCATTGACAAGCCAAGGGAACAATACAAGAGAATGAAATCCATTTTGCATAAGCAGAGGATTGCATCGCTGTACTATCTTTTGTTGCTTTGCAAGCTCTTTCTTCACTAACCCCTGTTCTAAATAGAACCAGAATTTGAGAAAAAATAAACAAAAATACAAGCATGAAATGCACAAGGGGCTATCCATCTACAGCACTGTACACCACCATGGATTTGTGGGTTTTGCTTGCAACAGATAGAAGCTTATCAGGATTCAGGCCCCATAAAAAGGGGCATGCTTGCCCTTAAACCACTCTCCTCTTTTCCCTTTTCCAGACATTTTTTTCTTCTTCTCTTGACAGCTTAATTTTACTTGCCATTCACTCAAAAATTAAAAAGAGAAAAGAAAACTGTAATTAAAATGATGGCAATAATATCATCTTTTGTCACTTTCCCTATCAAGAATTAAAAAAAGAAAAAAATTTGAAAAAGAAGAGAGAGAGAGAGAAAAGAAAACCCCTCCCACTTTCAACTTTATTTAATTTATTTAATTTCCCACAAGATTCCAACCATAACATCAATATCTTTATAATATATATAACATGAAATACAAATCTCCAATAATCATCACACACATATATTCATCAATGCCAGCTTTTTATTATTATTAAATATTTTCGATTTGCCATTATTATTATTATTATTATTATTGTTGTTTTCTTAATCCCATTTCGGACAGACTTTGGGAAGTTAGGAACTAAATTAGCTCAACAACAACTAAAAACCAAAACAAACTTTCGTATTATTTTTATCGCAGAAAAAAAAAAAAAACCATTTTGCAATTCAAACCACCCCACTAATTCAAAAAATCTAAATTCACTCTCACAGCTTAAATCCAATCTTCCTTTCTGCTCTCATCACTCTCTTTACTCTACAAAAAAATAAAAAATAAAAACACAAATTTTCTTTTCCTTTTTGCTTTTTTCCTTAAAACCCCGGTTAAGTTCTGTTTCTGCTTAACTTGGAGCTCTCTAATCTCAAAAATTAAGCTAAAAAAATCTCAAGTTTTTCTTTTTTTGTTTCTTTTTTAAGATTAAAATCTACCTGTATAAAGCTCTCTCTTCTAGCTCATCCCCAGCTTTTCTTCCATTTTTTTGTTCCTTTCTGGGTTTTATATTTTGGAGTTTTTTTTTTCCTCTAAAAAAGTTGGAATTTTTTAGGTTTAATTTTCAAGAAAAATCGAGACTTTTTAATATTTGGAGATGATTTGAGCACAAAATCAAAATGGGTTTTTAGGAAAACTTGTCCAAAAAAATAATTAAAAAAAAATCTTTTGAAGGGTTTAAGAATGGAAACAACTGTAAATAGTACCAGTGGTGGTGGTGGGGTTACAGTGGTGGGATCCGGTGCTCCCTCAGATTACCAAATCGCTCCCAGGTCCGACAACAACCCAAATTCAACACCTGGATCCGCGCCACCAGCTCCGCCGCAAGCTCCACCGCAAGCTCCACCGCCCCACCCGCCGCCCGCGGCGGGGTCTATGCCAGTGAAGAAGAAGAGAGGGAGGCCTAGAAAGTATGGTCCAGACGGGAGTGTCACCGTGACCTTGTCTCCGAAGCCGATTTCGTCGGCGGCTCCGGCGCCGCTTCCACCGGTGATTGATTTCTCAGCTGGGAAACAAAAGAAAATAAAGCCAGTGAGCAAAGCCAAGTATGAGCTGGAGAATTTAGGTAACGAATGTATAAATTTGTCTATTTTATGGATTCCTTTTGAGCTGAAGTGTTTTGTGCTTGTTTTGTGGTTGAAGTTTGAATCTTGGTGAGAAATTTGATATTTGAGCTTAAGTGGTTTTTGTGCTTGTTTTAGGTTTAAAGTTTGGATCTTTGATGTTTATATCAGTCGTCTGTTTTAATGTAAGAGAAATTTGGGTGGTTTTTAGTAAGGGTTCTGTGAAAGTGGGACCTGTGAAATGATGCTTCAGTTGAGATCTTGATATGTGTGTTTGTGTGTGTAGTGGGTTTGGAAAGAGAGTAGTGAGGTGAGGGTATGTAAGTCGGTGTGGTAACGAGGGAATCTTGCTGTTACGAGGGTGTATTTTGGCGCTTGTGTTCCCTTTTTTGGGGAAAGAATTTGTGGAAGGTACTGTTGTTGGTTACCTGGTAAAGGTCTGCTGCTGTGTTTTGTATGGTTAACAGAATTGGAATAGAGAGAGGTGTCATCGCTTTGCTTCCAAAAGAAAGGAGGGAGTTTTTTGGTTACCATGTTTTGATCGTATTTATGGCTGGTTCTGTTTACGATATTATCTACCGGGGATGTTTTTGTGGTTATCTTTTAGATTCTTACCTTGTGTGATCATTTCCTGCCAAGTGGGTCTGGATGTAAGAATATCTGGATCTATTGTTTTGACCTGTCTTAGTTGCCGAACTTGCCCTCTTTAGTCTTCGTGGGCTGCTTCTCAAGTTGGCTTTTCCCCCCGAGCAGTTCTCAAGTTTCCTACATGATCATACGAAAGATAAGAATTTTGGTCAACTGTGACTAGTAAATGCCATAGCATGTACAATCTAGTCAGAGAGTTGCGAGTTTTGACTTCTCATCTCTACCATCTCTGGTTGAGTTGGGCATCTCGGTTGCTTACTAAAATAAAATTTTCTAGATTATATGAAAAGATGGGAGTAATTATTTTGTAGTTCTCCATTTAGCTATGTAACTATCTTCATTGTTGCTGCCTTATTTAGAACTTTTGGCAAATTGCAGCAGAGACCATAAAATGCACTGCCCTCAATTTTAGCAGGCCATCAGTAGAATGGAGTACCATCAATTTCCAACAAGCCATTGGCAGTGTATTTTAGGCAAAGTCAGTTCCTTTTTTCACGGTTTGCTGAAAATTTGCATATTATTTATCAAGTGAAAAGGGTTTGCTTGAAATTATTCGTTTACTATAATTCCTCCTCATTTTACCTGGTATTTGATTATTCCACATACAAAATTCATGAGTTTGAACTCTTGAGAGTTGAGACCACCTCTACTAGGCAGCCCAAGCTCTTAGCGATTATCTTGCACCCCAATAGCAACAGTGCTTCAATTTCCTTCTTTCTTTCTGTTTTTAGGTTGCAGTGTTGAATCTGATCCATAAGTGGAGATTCCCGCCTATGAGTAATCTAGAAACTTACACGGTACATTGGTTTTGCACCACTCGAAGGATTGTTGCATTTGCTTGGAGCATGATAATAGCTTTCCATAATTATCTAGAAATTGGGTCATTAAGCTCTTCTCTTAACTAGGGAGATTCTGTACTTGAAGAGGCTCTTCTTTTGCTATGAGATGGCTTGGAAGTTTTCTCCTGGTTGTTTGAGTTAGTTACGTACATCCATGCCCCACAGGTTGAGGAGCCTTTAAATACCATTACAGAGAACGTCCACCTGGAGATTGAAGGATCCCCAAATATCTTTATACTGGTACTCAATTCATACCAGCCATTGATGCATGGGACTTTTCTTTGATCATGCAATTTTGTAAGTTCTTGATGGGCTGCAGGCATGTCATATTTTTATTGGTAATGCTGCCTTAGAAGGCAATGGGAATTGGTTTTCTTTGGCCATGCCACCATAAGGTTTCATGTATTCTATGCCACATCAATTGGGTCTCCTATTGCCCAAGAGGCCACCCCAAATATGATGTCTTACCTTATTTTCTATTAAAGTAAGAATTTCTGAATTTAAATTTCTGAAAATTTCTGCATTGATTTTCCTATTACCTTTGAGGTGTATTTTTGTTGCTTGAAGCCCTGTGAATTGAGAATTTGTTGCAGAATGAGAATTCCCTGTCTTTGTTACTGATGCTGTGGTAATTTGTTCTTCTAGGTGAATGGGTTGCATGCTCTGTAGGTGCTAATTTTACTCCCCATATCATCACGGTCAATGCAGGCGAGGTATATATTGAACATAGCCAGTGTAGTTTTGTATTTATGCCCTGTATTGACATTGTGATTTTCGTTTTGTCATTTGTTAGTATAAATGCAAACATAATATGACTTGTGTTTGAAAAAAGTGGTTGGGATTTGAGCAACTGTGAACATTGATCAGGATTTGCATATATTTCCAAAATAGACAAGGCATAAAAATTAAAAACTTTGATTTGTGTAAGATTCCCTCATACTTTGTGAATTATCCTGGAAGTTGCAAAATCAAGGGTTTTTTCATAACTTCTGATATTGAATTATATGTTTTCCTAGGTTTTAAGACTGTGTTGACTTATGTAAAGAGAATTATCATTTTGGTTGTTTAGGACGTCACAATGAAGGTCATATCATTTTCTCAACAAGGGCCTCGAGCTATATGCATCCTCTCAGCTAATGGTGTGATCTCTAGTGTTACGCTACGCCAGCCTGATTCTTCTGGGGGCACATTAACATATGAGGTGAGGCATTTTGTCCTTCCTCATGTACAATGATTTTGTCATCTAGTTAAGCTGTTATGAATTATCTTGTTTTGTTTATGCTTGATTCTGATTCATGCTATATGATTTACATCTCCCTTTGATATGCTTAAGGTCAAGCCATTCCATTTCATTTTGTGTTGTTTTCCATCATTTTTCCTCTGCACATGGGAATATGTAGTCCACAATATCAGTTCATCCCTTGGCTGTATCCAGGGATAATAAATTCACTTTAAAAAATTCTCATTTGGGTTTTTCATTCAAATTGGTATCTGCAACCCTGCTCATTCTTTCTTTGATGGCGCAATGTGCACGGATGAGTGTTTGGAGCCTCAGCTTTTAGTTCTTTGAAACAACTGTCTGTCTTTACTGTAAAGGTGCACTTCTGCATGAAAGTTAGTGATTGCAATTCTACCTTAAGAGTTACTGGCAATCCTAATCACTAAACCTTTTTCTTTCAACTCTTTATAGAATGGAAAAGGAACAAATGCTCGTGGTTGGTGATGTGTTACATGCATGTCCTTGTTCTTTTCATCCTTTCTCCTGCCTTTTATCCTTGGGTTCTGGTGCTGGCTATTCATCTAAAACATTACATTTGTAAAATGGATCTTGTTCTATTTTGCTCCTCTTACTGGTGCCCTTTAAACTTGTAAACTGCCTTTCCTCACCAATTCAATATTGGATTTGAAAAAACACTTTAGGACTTTTGGTCAACTATCTCATTCTATCACCTCATGTTGCTTGTACCTCGTAATTTCCAATATCAATTTATTATTGGCTGAAATCCTAGTTTTTCCTTGTTTTCTTCCAGGGTCGCTTTGAGATATTGTCTTTATCTGGTTCATTTATGCCCACTGAAACTGGAGGAACAAGAAGCAGATCTGGTGGGATGAGCGTTTCATTAGCTAGTCCAGATGGACGAGTTGTAGGTGGTGGAGTTGCCGGTCTGCTGGTAGCTGCAAGTCCTGTACAGGTTTGGCTTGTCAAATTTCACTGTTTTCCTGTCTCTTTCTCCTTGATCCCAGTGCACTGTAAACTGTGGTGCTAAACCTGTGTAAGAAGTAATGATCGTCATGGATGGTTTTTGGACAGAGTTCATGACACGTGCTGTCTTTTTTCTTGCTAATTGATTAGGTTGTAGTAGGCAGTTTTCTGGCTGGGAACCAGCATGAGCAGAAGCCAAAGAAACAGAAGCATGATTCGTTATCAGGTGTCGTGCTGACTGCAGCCATTCCTATATCTAGTGCTGATCCTAAAACCAACTTCTCATCTTCCTCGTTTCGTGGAGATAGCTGGTCTCCTTTGCCTCCTGATTCAAGGAACAAGCCGGCTGACATTAATGTAACTTTGCCAGCAGGGCAATAGGGTTCACCTCACTGGTACATCAAAAGGTTTGTCACTGACAACAATGGCATTCAACCTCGGATCCTAGAAACTCACCTTCACACCTTCCCGTGTTTGTTTTATCTGTAATCTTATCAAAGTTTTATCAGTACTGGCATGTCGATTTTACCTATTTTCTTTTTCAGGTAGAATTTTAGTTAGCTGATTAGGTAGGCTCCTGTTGCTGTTGTGTCATGTAAAATAGCTGATGTAATATTTATCCCTCCCCTTGAGTTGCCTTTCTTCGGATTGGAAATTATTGTTATTGCTAACATTTCATCTACTCTTTTGAAAGGCACTTAATGGTGCTTTACTGGAAGCAATATTGGAAATAATTGTAATGGCACTTTCAAATCTTTTTATTCTTTTATTGATTCGGCTTTCATAGAATTCTTTGTAGTTTGTACAGTTCCAGACCAATTTATAAACAATTAGGCATAGAAACCAATTTATATATATAAAATATTTTAAATGCGTCGTCAAATTGATGTAAAAAAATATATTTTAAAGATTATTTAGAAAAAAAATCTAATCCAAGTCCATTCAACAATATCTATATTAAAAAAAAGTGTTGACATTACAAAGAAATCTAAATGGTGTTAGAAACTGTCTGCATTGTGGAGGAAAACATAGATCATTGTGTTTTTTCTTTTCTTTTCTTTTCATTTCTTTTTCTCCCTTTCAAAATTTTCTCACTTCGGTTGCCAATTTTTTTTTTCAATTTACTCAATGATCTTAAACAGCTCATCTACATCCACAATAAACTAATTTTCTTCAACCCTCGACTTTTTTTTACTCGTTTTCAACAATTTCAGAGATATTTCACAAAAGCCATAAAAATTAATGCAAAAAATCAAGCAAACATCGAGGGGAGATTTTTTCCAATTGCTTCATGATGTGCCAACGACCTGGTCAGATGAAACAAATGTGTAGGACAATCTGCTACTCAACTCGCTTCACAAATCCTTGAAGAGGGTAGAATACTTTTATTATATTTAGTTCACGGAACTCTCAAGGTAAAGATTCTAAGCTACACGAAACCTGATCAAGAGGGATGCTTCGATTGCGTTTTAACCTCAAGTATGCCATGGCAATAATACACGCCAAAGCGAACGTCACAAAAATACATTTGGTAATAACCACAAGGAGAGAGACACGGGCATTCCTCATCATGCAATATGCATACATTTTCTTAGGCTGAGCACGTTTTTTAGAAAATTGACTGAGAGAACTGAAAATGAAGCATGTAGAACTAGAAATCAAACCCGTCAGACCTCTTCCTTCATAGTATGACGGGGGCACAATTGCAAACATTTTAATTGCATAACCAATTTGGACATTTTTATGCCTTCAAAAAGCTGTGTCTAAGGTGCTAGTAAATTCAAACAATTCTGAATTAAATAGCTAGTTGTACAAGCAGACAGAAAATTTTGGTAGTTTATAATGCCCACCGGCTAATAACAACCATCATATACACTAACCAAGACCTGCTGATGCATCACTGGGACCTACATCATCATCTATTCGGGGTGGCCTGATTATGCGATCAATGAGACCATACTCAAGGGCATCTTGGGCTTCAAAGCGCTTCATTCTGCTCAAGTCTTTGCTAATCTACATTCAGTAGTAAAACATGTTTTTAAGCGAATCAGACCATATGACAGAGTAACAAGCATCCCAAAAATGCAAGTGTAAAGAAATGATGGGAAAATAGACTGTAAGATAAGAAGATTAAGATGTGCCACATTATTTAGTGCAAAAAGTATCACAATAAACTTTTAAAGGGGAAATTTATATGCACATCTTTGTTCAGCTAGTATTTCAATCTAGGTTGTGGCGAATAGCATATCTAACAATAAATCAAATTCACAGAATGAATCAACCAATAAAATACTAGGAAATCAAAAACTAACCTTTTCAAAAGGCTGTCCTGTTTTCTTAGATAACTCATTGTAAAGATAGTCCCTGATTCTAAGAAGCTCATTTGCTTCATTACAAATGTCATCAGCCTGTGAGAAAACATGTTTCATATCATCCCAAACATGTACAATAAACTACATATGGATAATATCTAGAACAACTTTTAATGAGAGATGACATTCATACCTGACCCCGAGCAGCCCCAGCTGGTGATTGTAGAGCAATTCTTGAAAGAGGCATTGCAGAGCGATTTCCCTTTGATACAGAAAAAGAATCATACAAAGTACACCATAAGAATGACATGAAGCTGCTGAATTGTAAAGAGTATAATTGAAGGGGCATAGCTTAATATCCCTGAGTGGATAAACCCTACACAAATTCGATCAGGCCTTTTCATAGACAAAATTATACAAACATATGATAAAGCTAAAATTTAGTGTGGACAGTAAAGATATTTGCTGCTATTCTGTCGAACCTCGCAAATTCATAAGTTATAGGAGTCACTCCCCCAAACTATACCACATTTGAGCTGTCTTGACTTCACAATGACCAGATGGGTGATTGCAGGGGTGAATTTAGGGGTGGTCTTGGTCTCTAACACCCCTCAAAACACTAAAGCACAAAAAATTTCCCAAATCCCTATGATGCCTTAAATTAATTTTTTTTTGAGACACCTTTATGAGATGTTCCCCCAAAATCAATAACAAAACATCCCTAGGTACTGGTAGGAAAACTTTCATCAATACAGATTCCAATAGTGAAAATATTACCTTTTCCCCAGCTGTAAGAAGAAAGCCTGCTAGGTTATAGGCAAATCCCACACAGTGGGTACCAACAGGACTCTTCAAGCTCTGCATAGTGTCATATATGGCCAAGCTTGGAGTAAGCTGCAAATAAGAAGCTTTTCAGAAAAAAGAACACAATAATAGAGGCAATAAGAATACAAAAGAGCAGATACTTCATATTTTTTCGAGGAGGAATTGCTAAGCAAAGGACTTACATCTCCACCAGGACCATTGATATATAAATACATCCTTTTGGAATCATCAATTGTGTCAAGGTATAACATTGTGGCCAATATTTGGTTGCTAAACTCTTCGTCTATATTTTGTCCAATGAAGAGAATACGCTCTCGATACTGAAACCAATGAATTTGGTCAGTTTTAAACCTGTATAAAGTAAATAAATAAAAGCTACAAGGTCCCTATAGTGCTCCACTTACTAGGGCATTCCATATATCAACCCATTGCCAGGTTCCCTCCCCAGGAGTTCTATAGGGCACCCTGGGAGTCCCTATAGGCATCATTTTAACTGCTGCCCGTGTTGGTTTATGATTACGAGTCCTGTCAACAGAGAAATGTACCATCCATAAAACATGTATACCAAAACAAAATGTTGCACGGAGATGAATATCAAGCAGGGATCAACTGCACGTTACGAACATTTAAAAGGACAAACAAACATTTAATATTTATTTATATACCAACAAAATATAACAAATTAACTCGAACTTCAGCTAAATACAATCTCTCTATAGTTGAAGAACGCTTGTAAAGATGCCAAGAAACATGATATGATGAATGCTTTCACACAATGTCTCGACCATAAAATGACTTTTTCCCATGAATAAGAAATCAAGTTGAAATTCAACAGCTAAAAAAGATTTTATGTTGATTCCTAGCTCATAATCCAAGCAAGTAACCCCAACAATACACAAAAAATAAAGTTTTTGTCAAATTTACTCCTTTATCTTTTACTGAATCTCCAAATCAGTGTTATTTATCTCCAATTCCATACCCACTAACACAAACACATACAGAGTATCAAAGTTTATCACAGGCTAATATTTTTTATCCCCTAATCGTGTCATTGAAAAAATAAACTGAAAATTAGTTACCCCCATTGAAGGCTCTTATTAACCTTTCCATAAAACTCTGCAGTTAAATTAGGTCTCCCAGTTGCATACAGACCTAAAACAAAAGGAAAAAAAAAAACAGAATTAGAAAACAAAGGGCAAGGGAAAATGGGTTTTGAGATTAAGAGCAGAAAGTGAAGGAAAGGAGCAAACTTGGAAATTGAAGCTTCAATCCTGAATAAAGTTTGGCTCCGCAACTGAAAAATCCAAAGGCTAAATTAACATTAAATTGGATAAAAGAAGTTGCATACTTTGCATATTTATGTAGGCAGAGAAAGAGGGAACCTGAGAGAAGGCTGACTGAGGTTCGCATTCAGAGAGGATGCCATTTTCAGGAAGAAGATGAAGTGCTGTTTGGAACGAGGATTGGGAGGAAATTTTAGGTGCTTAGAATAAGTTATGATAGGATGGTGCCGCTACTATTGTAACCGTTTCATCAACGAATGTTGGCCGTATCTTTTGAGGTTCGGCTTAAGCAAATGTCCATATCTTTGTAAATGCGGTGTAAAGTCAGTTTTTTAAATGATTTTGCATTTGAAAATATATTAATTTAATTTTTTATGTGTTATTTTTTTTAATAATCTCGACACTCTAAAATCAATTTTATTAAATAACATTTAAAAATACATTGATTTGATGTATTTTTAAATAAAAAATAAAAATTAATTTAAGTTACGTCAAATAATTTCTTTTTTGAAAACAGGTTTGAGTTACCATTATTCCATTTTATTTAGTTACCACTAGATTTTATGGCCCTGTAATGTTGGAGAGTAAATTACAATGCTAATCTTTATTAAGTTTATGATAATTAAAATAAATAATTATAAGAGTTTTAAGGATTTAAAATCTAGAGAAGAAAATGTATTTTTTAAGTCAAAGTCTTTATTTTTTATTTATGCTTTTTTTTATATGAAAATAGCTTTTTATATTAACAATATCATTTTTAATAGAAATCCAATGTAATTAAAATAAATATTAGCAAGAATTTCAATAGTTTAAATTAAGAAGTAAAAAAAATATTTTTTGACGAAAAAATCTCATTTCCTTATTATATTTTTTTTAATATGTCTTTTCTATTAGTAGTATGTTTTTTTAAAAATGAAAACTTATTATAATCTAGAAAGCAAGTTTTAAACAAAAAAAAATTATGCCTTCTTAATTTTAATGAAGTTGTATGAAAAAAAAAAGAATAATTAATTTGTGAACATTATATAAAAAATGAACAATAACAAAAAAATATTTATTTTATTCTTATTGAATATTGACATATAATTTTTCTACAACTTATTGCATATTACGCTCATATATAATCAGGTAAAATTATTACTACCATTCTATTATTTAATCAAAATTACGTTTTGAAAAATTACTGTTTGCATTTTAAATTTTGGTGTGCACATAACAGTTTACATTCTACATCTAGTGCACCAAAAAAAATCAACACAAATTATTTGATTATTTAAAAGTTTGCTATTATTTCTTATTCAATGACTAAAAATTTCTTATATTAAATATTATAATTTTTTCATTAAATAAAAAAACTTAAATATTACAAATTTGTTATTGAATAAACAAAACCTTAGCCATCTTCTTCCACCTATCTTTTTTTTCTAAACACCAAACCTAGTCACCACCTTCCCTTCCCTTTGATCCCTCTTTGATCCCTCGCTCGCCACCATCTCCAACCATAAACCCACAAGCTCACCTATTTATATTCCATTCTCAAATTTAAAAAACTTATGTTTTAATTTAGTGTTAAAACTTTTTCACCCATTTTAGTTCTTATTTCATGTGTGCATTTTCAAGATCTCACTTTTGTTCTTAAGCTCCAAATAATTCTTTTATAAGAATACAATGTTAAAGAATAATGTAAATCATATTTTGAAACTATTATATATGGACACAAACTGGTTGTTGGCTGCAATATCAAACATGGTTGCATGGTTAAGGTCAAGAGTGGTTGCCGAATATTAAATATGGTGGCAGGAGTGGCTGCTATAATTGACTAAAATGGGGAGGATTGTCTCCCATATCAGTTATAAATAGAGGGTGCTAATGAGAGCCGAGTGACACACGAAAATAGAGAGAAACACAAAGATAAAGCTAGAGAGAGTTGAGTTGAGTATAGAAGAATTTTCTCCTCCTCCTTGTTTTGTTGTTTGTATTGTTTCTAAGCTTGATTAATACAAACCAATAGCTCCGTGGAGTAGGCAAGTTGCCGAACAATGTAAATTATGTGTGTTTAATTTCTGGAATTTCCTAACAGGAACCTCACCTAATAGCTTAATCTATTGAGTTAAAATGGTTCTTTGACATGGAATCAAAGCCTTAATGACCAAGCGGTTACGAGTTCGAATCTTATCATCCTCATTTATATGATAAAAATTAAGCACAAGGTAGTGTGTGTCTGTGCAAGTTTTAAGTTCAAAAAACTTTCACTTGAAGTGGTGTGTTAAAAAATAATATAAATTATATATTGAAATTTCATTTAATAACTTAAATTATTGATTTAAGATGGTTGTTTAAGATACGATTAAGCAACCAACTCATTAGTTTCATTAAAGACAAATTGTTAGACGACAAAGTCTTCTTCTTGGCCTTTCTCTCGTGCAAAATCTTATTCTCTGCATGAATTTTGACATTCTTTTATGAGCGAAATGTAATAAATTGACAGACTTTACAAAGGAAATGACGAACTTGCTGGCATCCTTTCTATTAGATTGAATCTTCATGATATTCTATGAAGTGCAAAATATACCAAATGCACAACTACATAAATATCACGAACGTGGGTTCCCAATACTTCTTTCAGGATTATTACTATTATTATTCATTGAAACCCCAATCTCACACGGCCACAATATCCCTCAAAACTAAACCATTCTACATCCAACAACAACAAAACCTCTTACGACGACTTCAGCTGCAGTCACCTTAGGTTTCTTAGGCTTCTTCTGCTTCACTTTTTTCTTCTCGGCCTTGGCATTCTACTTAGAAACTCCAGCATCATCGCTATTGTAGTAATCATCATCATCAGATAGGTGGTAGTGCTTCGATCTCGATCGAGTATTGTGAGATTTTATGAATTTCTCTAAAAGTACTAGATAAGAGGTGAATTACATGGAGAATCAAAGAGATGATTGAGAGGTTTTCCCAGAAAATATTTGAATTTCCTTGGAAAATAAGTATTTATTCCTTTTGCTTAGAATCAATTTCCTTTCACCAATAAATTGACAAAGATTAAAAGATCAGGATTCTTCCTAATAAGTTTAAAGAGAGAGAATCTGTGTTTAGAGGAGGGAAAGCTTTTTATTTATCTTTTGTTTGAGTTTATGATATATTATATATCCCATAAGCAATGTCCGGGTTTCGACCCCTCCTTGTGTATGGAGAACCTCTCTTGGGGAGCACTTTACCCCTCTGTGGGCCGACTCGGTGCGAGCGTGGATTAGTCTGGACCAGCGTCCAGGACACCGCGTGGTTTATACCAAAAAAAATATATAAGGGTAGTTTAGTTTTTTTATATAATTTAAAAATTTGTAATAATTCATGATACAAATTGTATTTTTTAAAAACTCAGCATACGAGTATAATTTTGATCAAACTCAACATGTTAAGGGTAATTTTTTCATATAATTATTAACAAAGTTATTGCAAAATATAATCATGAAAAACTCAAATCTTTTTTTAAAAATTTGACATAATCAGATGATTTCTTTAGATAACACTGTAATTATTAATTTTTTTAAAAAACTTATTTTAAATTAAAAAAGAAAAGTGTTTCTAAGCCTAGAAGACTAGCTTGTGTGCCTGGCTTTCAAAACGGAAGGCCTAGAGGAGCATGGGCTTAAAAAAGGCCAGTGCTTGACATTTTTTTCTTCCCAGTATAATAAAAAAATTGACAGCAAACGTTGCATAATTTGTTGCAACAATTTTTGGCCACCTTTGATTATGAAAAATAGGAGACTAGTTTTTAGCTCTTTATAATTCATTTTTCAACCTTTTCTTGACTCGAAAACAAACCAAAAACATAAACCTCAAGAATCTTATTTTTCAACCCCAAAACATCCTCTAATCATTATAAAAACTAAAAATAAAATAAAATCCATAAAAACCTTATAGTTCTTGATTTACTTTTTTTTAACATGGTTACATGGCAAAACCATCTTTAGTGAACTCTATTTTCTAATACAAATCCATTAACATTAAGATTATTTTTTTTGTGACTGAAATATGGTTGGTCGAATTCTTTCTCTCTTCTCTTTTTTTTTAGTGATTTTCTCTCTCATCTCTTAGAACTCAAGAACTGAAATATGATATACATAAAGATTGAGAACTGAAACATAAATACCCAAAACTACATAGACCATATATGTAAAAGTTGAAAATTTCAGGGGTTAAAATAAACTTTCATGTGCAAAACATGTATCATATTCTACCATGCAATTTACAGTATTTTATCTCAAATCTATTTTTGTTAATAATTCTTATGTAATATGGGAGGGTTACCCACTATTGTATAGCCCAATAAATCACCTTATTGGAAAAAAAATAACCTTTTTAGACATCAATCTTATTTGTTTCTAAAAAACACTTTCCTGTAAACCACTTTCTCTACTTTTCAAAGTTTGTTTACAAGGCAAAACTATCTTCAATGAACTCTACTTTCTAATACAAACTCATCAATAGTAAGATTATCTTTTTGTGGCTGAAATATGGTTGGTCGAATTCTTTCACTTTTCTATTCCTTTTCCAGTTACTTTCTCTCTCATTTCTTAGAATTTAAAATTTAAAATGTGATAAAAATAAAGGGACTAAAACATGAATGCCCAAAACTATATGGACCAAATATGTAAAAGTTGAAAATTTTAGAGATTAAAATGAACTTTCACATGGGAAAAAAAACATTGTTTTCTACCATGCAACTCATGGTATTTTGTCTCAAATATGTTTTTGTTAATAATTATAATTTAATCTGGGAGGGTTACCCTTAATTGTATAGCCCAACAAATCACTCGTGAAAAAAAAAACCTTTTTAGATATCAGCTCCGTTTGTTTCTAGAAACCACTTTATGCACTTTTCAATATTTGGTTACATAAAAAGACAATCCTCATTGAACTATACTCTCTAATACAAACCCATTAACACCAAAATCGTTATTTTTATGGTCAAAATATGATCAATCAAATTCTCTCTTTTCTCTTTTTTTTTTGGTTACTTTCTTTCTCATCTCTTAGAACTCAAAAACTGAAATATAATAAAAATAAAGATTAAGGACTGAAACATAAATACCCAAAACTATATGGACCATATATGTAAAAGTTGAAAATCTCAAGGATTAAAATGAACTTTAACATGTAAAAAATACATCGTGTTCTACCAAGAAACTCACAATATTTTGTCTCAAATCTATTTTTTTTTTTAATTTGGGAGGGTTACCCTCTATCTAATAACCCATCAAATCATCTAATAATAATAATAAAAAAAACCTTTCTTAGACATCAACTTTATAGAAAAACACTTTTTTAGAAATTATTTTCTTTATTTTCCAATATTTGATTACATGGCAAAATCATCATCAGTGAACTCTAGTCTCTAATATAAACTTATTAACACCAAAATTATTCTTTTTGTGATCAAAATATAGTTGAACAAATTCTTTCTCTTTTCACTTTCTTTTCCGGTAATTTTTTCTCTCTTATCTTAAAACTTATGAATTGAAATATAATATAAATAAAGATTGAGGACCAAAGTATAAATACCCAAAACTACATGGACCACATATGTAAAATTTAAAAATTTCAAGAATTAAAATGAACTTTCACATGCAAAAAATGCATCATGTTCTACCATGCAATTCACGGTATTTTATCTCAAATATATTTTTGTTAATAATTATACTGTAATGGGGGGAGGGTTACCCTCCATTGTATAGCCCAACAAGTCACCCTGTGACAAAAAAAAAAAACCCTTCTTAGACACAGTTTGCTTTCAAATGATGGCCACGAGTTAAATTATTTCTACGACTTATTGAAAATCAAATTAGAAAATAAATATCGGTATGAAAATATTACAAATCATTAATAAAGGAAAGAGAAAATGCCGAAAATGGGTTGCTGATTACAAGTATCCTACGAAACTTAATGGAATTGAATTAGTTATCGAGATTAGATAGAAGCATTTTATGGCTTGACAAAAATAAAAAAAAGAAATAATCGGTGCAGTAAAATAGATATATAGTATCATGTCCATCTACATTTTCCAAGCTCAGCCAGCTAGTTCAGGAGCTATACAGGAAAACAGGTTTCAACTGCATACCCTTCCAAGTAAACTCCAACTTAAATCTGATATTGCCCGAGGATATTTTGTTCCTTTCCATTAACAAGAAAGCTTTGATTTGCATTGAATGACAGAAACGCAAACAGAAATATTGATGAGCTGAAGTATGGGTATGATGGTCTAATCGAGTGTTTATAATAAAAATACCATAAACGAGGGAACAGATGGGCAAATTAAGAGGGCTTCTCGTAGGAATTCTGCTCTCTGAAGTCTGAAATTGCACTTCGTATCATATCAGACACATGCGGTTGGACAAACATGTGAGTGCTGTCCAAAATATGAATGATGAACTTCTGTGATGCCGGTAGTGAAGCATTCAAATTGATGATGAATTGTGCCATAGGTATGTCACTACAATATAAACATGACAAGAGCCCTTCAGTAACAAAGTTAAGAGCTCGGGTGAAACTAAGCAAAAGCCTCCACCACGAGCATGAAATATATGCACATCTAAATGCAATACACCTGCTTGGCCATTCCATTACAAGCAACGAATGACTTCAAATTATAAAATTGATGACAATCACATACCAGCCCAAGAGTGAATGGCTAGAGATGTATTCACCAGTAAACAATTTCCTGGGCTGAAAAGGTTTTAAGCTAATGAGATATTTACCAGGATATGAACAACCCTTTAGTGGCATTAACCATCTTGTAGGAGTCTGGAGTCTGAACTGCAAGAAAAGTTACAGGGATCTGAAAGCTAGCACATTTTCTGGGACTGATATAATACCATAAACAAATGCAAAAACATCAGACCTAGACAAAAGAGCCAAAACAACAAAAAGAATCTTATTGTTGGTTTCTACGGAAACCCATGGACCAAAACACGGATTTTCAAATAATTGCTTCACCACCAGAGAGAACATAATTGAATAACAGAGATTTCACATTCAATTACATCAGAAAGCCACCATGTTGGACTTCGTTTAGCAAATTTTTTTCTATTTTTTTTTGAAAAAAAAAAGGTGTAATCAATTACAATAGCAATAACCAAAGAAAGGGAGAGAGAGGACCTTTTTGACGGAGTCGGAGATTCAGAGGCTGCTGCCGTCGTCAAGAAAGAGAGTGGCTTTGATCGGATTTAGATGACGTTGCCCCCAAGACCGCTGCTCTCTCTGTTTCAAGGAGCGGTCCGGTTAACACTCTAACATTAGGCAGTGGATCCGTGGGCTTTGCTCTGATTTGTATCCAATTAGTGGGGTAACAAGTGGGTGGATTATGATTCGGGATAAACTTTTTCTAATGTAAAATAAAAATGTTTAGGTGATGATATTTATTTTTTTAAAAAAAGTTAGGATCAGAACATTGATATCAATGGATTTTATATGATTAATTTAATAATATAATTATAAAAAAGCTAACAATAATAAAAAAATAATAATGACTAATAATGACTAATTGATAAAAATAAATGTTCGCCAACACTATATAATAAAAATGAAAATTAAAAAATTCAAATCTCAATTATCAACAATAATGATTCAGTGAAAAAAAATTAATTTTTTTTAAAATAAAAATATTTGACTTGAGTTAGTATGCTAAAATCACAACTTAGGGTGTGTTTGGTATTGCGGCAGTTGTTGTGGTTGTAGTTTGAAAAAAATTGTTTTATAAAAAGTACTTTTAGTTGCGGTTGATTTGGAAAAATATATGTTTAGTTAAAACTGTGGTTGAAATTGAGGTTGAACAAAAAATAATTTAATGTGTTTGGTTAAGAATGCTTTTGAAATTGAGGTTACAAAATAATTTTAAAAATATATATATTAATATTGATGGTTTTTAATTCAAAGTATTATAAACTATTATTATTACATCATGAAATAAATAATATTTTATATAAAATATTTTTTATTGTTCCATTAAACTATCTACAATTCCATAACGTACAAAATTCATTCAATAAGGACTATATTTTCCATGGTTTATTGAGCGTGCAACAACATCAAGTAAAATATTATCAAGAATAAAATTGAAATTGCCATTAAATTTTGTAAATGTTATGTCATTATGCGATATCCTTCTAATTTATGTAGTGACATTAAATAATGATAAACACTAGTTTTTTGAATAAAACATAATTAAAAATAAAAAAATAATTTTATTTTATTTTATTTTATTGGGTCGGAACTATTTAATACATTTAGATTTACACAGTACCCGGCCGAAACAGTGCTCCACCTTTCTTTACAAAAGTGAACAGTGGAGAGTG
>Ga0307517_10005945_pt1 | contig 18199 bp, 8 predicted proteins | sample 23_EM_MG_FD_194515 | JGI IMG/M metagenome (GOLD analysis project Ga0307517, IMG submission 194515) | Populus trichocarpa ectomycorrhiza microbial communities from riparian zone in the Pacific Northwest, United States - 23_EM | ecosystem: Host-associated > Plants > Roots > Unclassified | place... | reverse complement strand
CCCCCCCCCCCCCCCCCCCCCCACCTTAAGTTTTCTGATTTTTGATTGTTGGTTCGGGATTTTTGTACTACTGAGATCTAGAGAACTGCTTGTATTTTGATTCTTAGCATGTTCTTGCACTAGTGATCAAGTGACATAGGCTGCAAGCTGAATATTAATATTGTTGTGTTCTTTAGTTTCTTGTTTGAGTTTAAGAACTCAACCTCAACTCACACATGTTCCCCTTTTCTTCTATGGTATTGCCAGGACATTGGAGGATGTGACATTCAAAAGCAGGAAATTCGTGAGGCGGTTGAGTTGCCACTGACTCACCATGAACTTTACAAACAAATTGGTATTGACCCCCCTCGTGGTGTGTTGCTCTATGGTCCACCTGGAACTGGAAAAACTATGCTCGCCAAGGCTGTTGCTAATCATACAACTGCAGCCTTTATTAGAGTTGTTGGCTCTGAGTTTGTTCAGAAGTATCTGGGTGAGGTATGTTTTGCATGTTCCTGTCGTGCTCAAGTATTTTGAGTTATCATCAGCAGTCTTATGTGTTAAATTTGTTTCCATGTTTTAGCACTTCTTATGAAAGTTCCAAGCATCTGAACTTAGTTTTCTGTCCTGATATAGATAGAACCATATCATTCATTCTTGTATCATATCCACCTTTTTTAACGTTTTCTTAAGTGATAAGCATCTGAGTAATTAAAAGCAGAATCATTGTCTTAAGCAGTTGGTGATGATTGCCTACATATGCACTGCAATATAATATATTTTTTCCCTTCTTTTATTCCAGGGACCCCGCATGGTTCGTGATGTTTTTCGTCTTGCTAAAGAGAACGCCCCAGCAATTATTTTTATTGATGAGGTAGATGCTATTGCTACTGCTAGGTTTGACGCTCAAACTGGAGCTGATAGAGAAGTTCAGCGTATTCTGATGGAACTACTGAATCAGGTACGAGTGATGAAAATCTTTACGTAATTCACCCTCAACATATACTGGTGGTCTGGCATGTAACTCTTGTCTTTTTACTTAAATAACTTCTTGATGATGTGCTTGTTATGTTGGTTGACCAATTCTGAACTTTTGTTCATGATTGAATTCTGCTGTAGATGGATGGGTTTGATCAGACGGTAAATGTTAAGGTCATAATGGCAACTAATAGGGCTGACACTTTGGACCCTGCTCTTCTGCGTCCCGGAAGACTTGACCGGAAAATTGAATTTCCTTTGCCTGATAGACGGCAAAAGAGGCTTGTTTTCCAGGTAATTTCTTTTTGTGTTTCAAGTGGCAATATGTTGTTTCTCTTATCTTGTAAGATTGATGATTCTGTCTGTTTTGAACCTCCTCTTATGCTCTGATGCTGTTGTTTCTCATCACCTTATTTCACATTATATTGGTGTTCTGATCTCTGCTTCAATACCAGTTAAATTGGCTGTGTTGGTTTGTTTTTATACAGGTTTGCACTGCAAAAATGAATTTAAGTGATGAGGTGGACATGGAGGATTATGTGTCTCGACCTGATAAAATTAGTGCTGCCGAGGTTAGTAGGTCTTGCAATTTATTGTTAGCAACTTGTTTTGTTTTGAAATCCCTTCATTTTATGTCCTATTCATGTTGCATGTTTTATTTCACCTGATTTCTTTAGTGCTACTCCCCTATGGAGATCTTATGATTATTCAGGTTTTGGGTTGTATTTGGGAAAAGAGAGAGAGAGAGAGAGAGAGAGAGGAAGGCTTGTAGAAATCATAGATTGGATATGATGTTAAAACTGTATATTTTGATTTGGATTATGTTATGGATAAGTTCGTAAGAATTAGTAGATGTCTTTATGGCAAGCTAATAATTTCTTGCAAGATGCTATTTGTCAAGGAAATGAGAGGATAATGCTGGTAATTAGACTGCATAAAACTCTTACATTATGTAGTGATCCTACCAGAAAATTGCACTAAAAGGAATGTGATGCAGCAAAAGCTTTTGGATTAGGGTTATGTATCCTTATATTTTGTTGGATAATTGTGGCTTTGCATTTGGAACTTTATTAACTTTTCAATGTATGGCCAGCTCTTCTCCCTTGGGCCCTTGGCTTGTCTGTTACGATTTTTAACAGTGGTTTAAGATGGAGATTAGGTATTTGGTATTGTGATACATGGTGCTTTTCAAAAGTACTTTTCATTTTGAAAATATATCAAAATAATTTTTATCAGATTTGTTTTTTATTTTTGATATTAGTACAACAAAATCATAAAAAAAACACTTTGATTTTTTCAAGTAAATGTACTTCTGGAAAGCACCTCAAAAGTGGAAGCTACTGCCCTTCCAAACAGGTAGGGAGGGTTAGAGCCAATTAGTATTTTTTTATTTTATTGTTTTCCATCAATTCCCCTCCCCATCCCTCTGTTTTTTTTTGGCTCTGACTAAATTTCTAACAGTGACTTGCAATTGAATGGCAATTTTACAGATCGCAGCTATCTGCCAAGAAGCAGGCATGCATGCAGTACGCAAGAACAGGTATGTCATTCTCCCCAAGGACTTCGAGAAAGGCTACCGAACCAATGTGAAGAAGCCTGACACTGACTTTGAGTTCTACAAGTGAGATCTGGAAGCACGCACGCTTGACAATCATTGCTCTGGCTGGGGAAGTTGTGTTGGCGTAAACAATCTGTGCACCTTTGATGTTTGTTCTGCTCGTTATTGAGAAGCAGATTGCATTGTGGGCGTAGGGGACGACGAGCACCCCCCCCATTTAGATTCATTTTATATTACATTTGGAGTCATTTTCTCGCTTCAGCTCCAGGCATGTTTCCTGTTCTGTTTGACATTATTGTTTAGAAAATGAAAAAAAAAACTTTTATTGGTGTAAAGTTTTTCTTATATGCTATTTCATTTTTGCAAATGAAAAAACATGGATGGAACTGCAAGAAAATGTAAAGAAAGCAATATGAGTCTGAGTTCATTTTCCATAACTATTATTTCATTTATATATCAATAATTCAGAATTTTTGTATATGTTATCACAGTGAATCAGTGATTGAAAAAGTAATAGCCATCAAACTCATGTGGATAATTGTTTTTTCAACACAAAAAAAATAAATATCAATTTCAATAAATATAAAATAAAATTGTTAATGATAACTAAAAATTAAATTGAAAAAATCAAGAAATAAATATAGTTTAAGATATTTATTCTTGTAACATACAATTACATATTAGAGAAAAAAATATATAATTATTTTATATGAAAATCAAGTGAAAACTAAATAATATTTAATTAAAAACTAAAATGAAAAGTTGAGAAATAGATATGAATGTAATGTTTGATCTTGAAAAACAAGTCATGAATTCTATTATATTTAATAAATTAATTTATTTGAATTAATTTTTATTTAATAAAACGATAATAAAAAAAATACACTTAAGTGATTCAATAAAATTTAAGTTACATAAAGAATGACTCCTAATATCAAGCAAAAAAATTAAAATCTTATTTAATTACATCATAATAATTTTTTAAAATTAAAAAATATAAGCCAATAAAAAAATTCAATAAAAGCTTAACTATGAAGGATAAGATTGGAATACAAAAAATAAAAGGAAAAAAAAAAACCAATGCTCAACCAAAAAAAGCCTAGATGTGTGGGTTTAGGCTAGCAATTTTTTTTTTCTCTTTTAAGGAACGGATGATTTTTTTAAAAAAAATAAGTAGACGACAAGTCACCTACTTCTCCTCAAATTTTACCCATAATGATGGTAGAAAAATTAAGATTATCGGTTGTTCAACCTAGAAATCTATTTTAAACTCAAAATACCTATAAAAACATTTTATACATCTTGATAAGATTACACATCACCTCAAATAACTCAAAAACATGTCCACAAACCTAAAATCACCCTAAACCAAACAATTTCTTGAGTTTAAATACACCATTCCAAGCAATGAGAAGGCTACAAAAACACCTAAGTGAGACTCTCTTTATTGAATAAAACTCATTGACATCAAGATCGATCTTTTTGTGGTTTAAATCAATGTCAACCAACTCTCTCTCTCTCTTTTTCTCGCTCACCAAGATCATACGACTTTCTTTTCTCTCTCAAATCATGGATTGAAAAAAAAAATAAAGCTTTAGACTAAAATTAAAATTGCAAAAACCAAAGGAACTGGAAAAAAATTGCAAAGTATAAGGATTAAATTGAATTTTTTTGTGCACAATTTGAAGTTGCAATTTATTTTACCTGTTTTTATCTATTTTGGTCATTTCAATCCTATAATTAGTTAACAAATCAAAGCTAGTTGAACATAAATTTGGCCATAATATGAGTGTATGAAAAATGTTGCAGAGCTTCAATATATTTTCCAAACCATTTAGTGTATTTCTAGAAGGGATGATAGTTGGCCTAATGATCTATATACTAGAAAACGGCCCATGATCACTAGGAAAATATTAAGTTAAAAACCCTCTATCCTAAATAATTTGTTTAGAAATTATTCCAACTGAGCACAATTTTATTGAATATAGCTTGAAAGTGAATATCAATAAATAAAAAATAAAACATTTACTAAATATGTAAAAAAACTTCAATCCTAAGTAATTTACTCAGATGCTAGTAGTTTGCATGGCTCGCACTATATTTTGAGGGGATCAAAAAGAAATTGAATTTAAAAAAAATATTTATGTTGCGGGAAATTTTTTGATATTGTTATTAAACCTAAAAATACAAATCAGTTTTAAAATTTATCTCGTCAAGAAAAATTTTCATTGTAAAATAAAAAATTGATGTGTGTGAACATAAAGCAAATAGAGAATTATGTGTCAATATATAATAATAATAATAATAATAATAATAATAATAAATATATTGATTTAAACCAAAAATTAAATTAGAAAGTTGAGATAAAAATACATGTCAAGATATTCGTGTGTGTAGCTCTTTAAATTGTTTTATTTAATTATAAAACAATAGTTTTTTTATAAAAAAACTTGGCAATTATAATTTTAAAAATCACAACTAATTACTTTTTCTCTCTCTACTATTATTTTTTAGCAAGGTTGTCTCTCTCATTCAAAAACTGAAAAATAAACAAAATAAATTTTTGGACCAAAATGAAAATCACCAAGAATTTAATATCAAACTTGATTTTCCATTGTGTTTGACATTTCAGTGTTTGAAAATGAAAAACTTGAATTTAATTTGGTAATTTTATTATAACTTCAAAATTAATTCCAGCTAATTAGGTCATAATAAAGACTAAATTAAAAGGAAGAAAAACTTTGAAAATGAAAAAAAAAAAAAAAGTGGGGGTCACCTGGTCCCAAATCTTTAAATGTAATAAGTAATACTAATTTACTAGATTTGACACTTTTTTTTAATTTTATTCATTACCTATATAATTATCTGAATGTTGCAAGGGAAAAACATATTAAGAAAAATAGTGAAATTTCTTATCTAGGACTTGTTTGCATAATTATAAAATATTTTAGAACCAAAATATATATCCTTGTATGACATATATACTTAAAAAAACATGAAAAAGTTTATATTGCACAAATAGTAATTAGTTACGTGTACATGTACATACATACATGTACGAGAGAAAAATCAAATCTAGTCAAATCCAGAATCCACCAAATATAACAATCATATCTTCGTTTATATAGACTTCCTCTTTTATATATATATATATATATATATATATATATATATATATATATATATAAAATTAAAAAAGATAGATCCAGTGATTAAAGTAAATAACAGGTTATCCAACTTGATTTGTGTGTGTGTGTGTGTGTGTAATCTTGATGGATACATGCAATATGAGATATACTTCCATGCATGGAAGATATGATATTAGTTCTTCCACAATATATACCACACACCCTCATGTCTTTCAAGGCCACACCCAAATTCTCACTTCATTATTAGCGTAAAACCTTTGTTATCAGTACTATTGCCATGTCTTCTCTTGAGCGAAATAGGGCTTCTGAGAATATGGATAATAATGGATCATATAACCTTGATCTGAATTTGATGGATTTCTTTGAGGTAAAATCAAATGGAGGTAAGAGAATGTTCAGATGCAAGTATTGCAAGAACAAGTTCTCCACCTCACAAGCCTTAGGAGGGCATCAAAATGCCCATAAACGGGAGAGAGCCATAGAGAAGAGAGACAATGGTGGTGCTATGCATTATCCTTCTCTTGGAAAAACCCTAGGTGTGGATATGAGCTCTATGATTCATAAACCGGCCTATAACCACTGGTTCCGTGGTGGTGGTATTGCCAATGGTGGCCATTATTCGGGGCTATCAAGGGCTTCTATTATGAACCATCAGCCTAGATTGCAGCAACTGCAAAATGGAGGGCTTCAATCTTTGGCTAGCATGGTTCCTAATGCCGTCAACCTTGGGGGTTCTACCAGCACTTCTCTGAAGCAGAAGGAAGAGGGCAAAGGGCTTGAGTTGTCACTTAAGCTTTGATTATCCATTTCTCTCAGTCTTTAATAAGCATATTTTATGCATCTTATACTTGTCTTGTCCATCTCTTGTTTCTTTCCATGTTAGTAATTTGTAATTCGGAATACACAGTTCCTTTTAGAAAGAATTTCTTCTTCCTTTCATGTCTGTGTTTTTCCTCCCTTGAGAGTTCGATTTTATTTTCATCTTGACAAGTTGATAAATAAACCAATTTATTCTCATCATTAATTCGTTAATTAGCAAAGAAATCCACAGCATTGATGATGGTTTAAACCAATTTTCTGAAAATAATACATGCATGCTAAGTTAATTTCTTTTCTAGTTAACTTACATGTGTGGATATATTTTTTTTTTATTAAAAAAAAATAACATAGTAACTAAAATGTTTTCGTCAAAAATTTGTCTGCTAATTAAGAGTGGCTACATTGTTAAAACTACGAGGTTATGTTTAAGGGCGGAGCTAGGGCGAGGCTGGTAGGGGCCGGGCTCCTGGAAAAAAATCTTAGCTCTCCCTTGAATAATTTAAAATTTTAAGGCCACAAGTAGTAAATTTTAAGTTTTGCCTCTCCCTAGGAAAACCCTCATCTGAAGAAATTTCCTAGCTCTGCTCCTGTTTATGAATTATTATAGTTCATAAATTCATGCTATTCATCTTACCAACAATGGCATTTCGATGATTTTCTTGATTGGAAATGATGATAGATAGTTATCATTGATTTTCTTTGCATTAATTTCTCATCTAAAAAACATCTTCTTGAACTTAATATTTAATATTTTAAAATATGATCATAAATAATTTAATATTCACAACATTGTCGGAGCGAACTGCCCATAACACGGGAGCCTTCTGCTAGTTAATATAAGTAAATGTTAAGCGAGAAATTATTGCACGAATTAAGAGAAAAGATTAACAAGAAGAAAAAACCTCAAAAAGATTATAGACAATTGGATTAGTGGGACCAACATTTAGGTTCTCCTTTAAGATCATATACACACACACACACACACACACACTCTTAATTTGGACCAACGCATATCCAGATTTTATGGTCACTGCAACAACCATTTATGGACTGGAATATTAAATTCGAATTTGAAGAACATTTGCACCAGCAAAATTTCCATGGAGATTTATTAAAAAAGGTTGTAAGTAGATTTATTAATTTTGAGAATTATTGCTGACCAATGCTCTTAGGGGACACTCAAAAACCTTCATTAGCATGCATTTACTTAAGTACCTTGCCTTTTCAAGCAATTGCAATTAAGATATCTTTCTACATATGAAACAAGAGAATTCATTGTTCAGTCTGTAAATGTTTTATCTTGCTTGCAACTATGCTATATATTGTGAGGGCTTAAAGTATATCCAGAATATTATTAAAAAATATATATATGGAGAGGGGTTCATCTACGACAGATGTTGAGGACAAAAAAAAATTGAAAGGAAAGGTTCTTGAGGAACCCACCATGGAACCTGAATCAGATCCTTTGCTTGTTCTTAGGATTTTCAATGGTGAGGCTGGTGAGAGATCCAAAAAGAAAGAAGTCAACATTTTGGATTTGTTTGGTCCTGAATCTCCCAAGGCTTCACCGGACTCAAATGATGAGGATGCGAAGCAGCCTGCAGAGATGAGACAACACGATTGCAAATTTTGCGATAGGAAATTTCCCAGCTCGCAAGCATGAGGTGGGCACCAAAATCCCCACAAAAAAAGAGCGAGCTGTTATGAAAAGAGAACAGGCCATTGAAGCAAACCCTTTTGGAATCCTTTTGGGATCATTTGATACCTAGTGGAGAGTTGTGTGGTGTATCCCAAAAATCATAGATAATCTATTGTATGAATGGCAGGCACTTGCATCTGGAAAGTTGTAGAAGAAGTTTTGGCAGGCCTGGAGTAGCTTGGGGAATTTAACTCACACGTAATCAAGTTGTTTTTAATATCAAAACAATGAATTGAAATACAGTTTTAATTTGACTTGATTTTTCTATTGAATAAAGATTAATAAACCTGATTTTTCATATGTAAAAGCTGATCTTATTCACAGTGCTGAAGACATTCATCTCTAATAACTCACAGACCAATTACATGCGTGACAATTACTGGTTTGCAAGTGCTCGTAATTCATATATATCCATCTCTAGACAGCTTGGTAATTAGTCGCAGGCCCCTGTCTGTTGGTGCTTCAAACCAGGGGGGACCTTCACTTTCCAACCTGTTCAATTTCCCCCCTAATAGAATTGGTCGTGTTGATCTTTCAGGAGCTGGTGCTTCTGCCTGGAAAGAGCAACGTGGTAGCTGACGTAGCGGAAAGCTTTGAAGAAGCAGGTCACCGTCTGCTTTGATAAACAATAGTTGTTCGAATCCACGAACACAAGGAACGCTCGAGTCCACGAGCCAGAGAATAAGATTCTCAAGGAGAAAGTTTATTATGCAAATTTCAAAAGTGCCTTACAATGAAAATAAACAGCCTTTATATAAGCTGCACATCCTAGTTCAACTAGGACTAGGTTGTTTTCGGAAAGAAAGAACTAAAATAGGAAAAGAATACTAGAGTCCTGAAGGTAGATAAATTCTAATATTAAAGCATAAATAAAGTCCTAAAGTAGATTGGAGAAAGCCAGTTGCAGTTCCTGATTTGCCTCTTCGGGGTTGTCTCTGCAGTAAGCTGTTAGTTGCTGGTTTTGTTGCAGTTTAGTTCTCTTTTCTGCCATCTGTTATTCCAGCTGCAACTGGTTCTACATCAGTAGCCCTACAGAGCATGACTTATCCCTCAATACTTTGAAGATGATCTCCAAATTATCATGCGTAGAACCTCATCTAAATATAATTGAGTTAACTTCTAATTTGCCTCGTCTTTACTGGAATACATATCATATTGTTGTTTTAATAAAACACTTTATATATATATATTAATATCGCATCGATCATGGACCAAATAAATAACAGCATAACATGTAGTAAACTAACCTTATGTTGTCATAAAATTAAAAATGTAAGCACGTGTACGTATTTGATACATAAAGTGAGGATGGTATAATCACATGATCTACAACAATATTTGCATTCCTTTTAAAAAAAAAAAAAAAAGAACCCTATAAATTGATGGAATTAATTAATAGCAACACTTAGAAGACATGTTAGCATGAGTTTAATTCCCCATTAATTTGTTTAGTAAATCATGTGAAGAACTTGGGCCAAGAACACAACCAAACAAGACTCTTTCAAAACACATTAAAAAAAAAAAACTATATTAATTCAATACTACTTCCATTGCAACTTTTAAAACTTAATTAACAATAAAAACTTAAACAATATATTATAAATTTCTTCTTAAAACCATATTATGAAAAGATAATCACTTATTAGTTTTCCAATCTAACAATCAATTAATGGCTTCTCATTAATTAACCAGACCCAAACAGTGAATCTCATCTTGATATGCCTCTAAATCATACTAACTCAAGCATATCCACATGAACATAATAATAGTAAAAAAAATTCCCAAATAGAATTCCTCATCAATAGTTAATTATTTGAAATATTTACTTAAATATCTTAGATTCAAATCTTGAAAATAGTTAAGTGGAGACTCGCTAGAGTGAGCAAGCTATATATCCTTAATGTATAGCCCAAGGTAATTCACTGGGCTTTATATATATCTTAACCTACTCTTTTGCTGAGAAGCTGCTTCAAATGGCACCAACCCTATTCGTGGCCGCATAACGTGCACACCAGACAACGTGTAACCAGCTCTCTCTCTCGTAAAATCTACACACTCTCTAAGTCTCACGTAACGAATCCCAAATTCTCGTAGATTTCCTTTGACAAAACAGTCTTGTCTATCCTGTCCAAAATCTAAAAAGAAAACAAAAAATCAAAACCAAATCTATATATCCACTTTAAATAATCTTCTTCCTCTCACTTGTCTTCTGCTTCAAAGAACAAAAGGGTGTATACACCATACCATCTTTTGTTTTTCTTCAAAAACCCTGCCCTGTAAGGGTTTTTTTCTGGATATTTTTCCTGTTATCAAGACTTGGTATTCTGTTGTTTTTCTTATTTTGAATCTGTTATTATATTATTTAATATATGCTTGTGTTTTTTGTGTTTTTTTTTCAAGTTCTTTTGGTGGGGTTTTTGCATGATAGACGAAAAACGTCTTAAGGGTTTTCAAGTTGAAGGGATGGCGACTCAAAGCCAGGATTGGAGAGCAGCATTGACTCCTGAAGTTAGACAGAAAGTTGTCAACAAAATGTATGTTTTTTTCTTTTCTTTTTCCTTTTCTTCTTAATTTTATTGATTAAGATATATATGTATGTATGTATGTATGTATGTATGTAAAGGGCAAGTCTTGTTTTGATATCTTGTTATTTTCCATCTGGAGTGGGGTTTTTATTAAGTGTTTTTGGGATTATGCTGTTTGGTTGATTGGTCACTAGTTTGAGACTGTCAGTATCTCAAGCTATATGTTTGGAAAAAAATTTATTCCGAGCTATTGATTTGTTAAAACACCGGTCAAACATCCAGTCGATGTCAAAACATCCGGTTGTGGCCGTGATCAGATGCTGAAGCATCCGGTTGTGACAGACGGCGTAAATCAAAACAGTTGGTCACTAGTTGACTAGATGTTTCAGCATCCGATCAATCGTTTATAGAAAACTAAACCTTGATATGTAAATATCTGTTGAGTTATCAAATCACCAAAGAGATTTTACACAATTCCTTAAGAATCCATATACGAAAGGTATTTTGAGAACAATGAATTTGGTTTAAACCCCAGGCATCGTAAAAAAAAGCCTTCGCTTTTCTTTGCGATTCTTGTCCATTGTTTTTTATAAAATATCAATATTTGTTGATCTATTTTAAACTTGAATTGCTAATTCTTTGTTATAAGGATACGTTGTCTTAATCTTAATGTAGTATCATGTCAACTATGATTTTCTTGTATGTCATGCATTTAGAATTACATATCAACAGTTGTTGTTACTTGTTGGCTTGACAAGCTTTTTGTTTCCTCATTTTAGATGATACTAACTTTCATGATATGTTGGATATGAAAGGGAGGAGATTTTTATTGAGTTTGCGTTTGTTGCTATGATATGATAGACTGGCAAACTTGAGCAACCACTACCAGATGATCACGCCTTCTTCCGATCCTGAGTTTTTAACTCGACTAACGAACATTGCTGTGCAATTCGAGGATAAGACATTCAGAATTTCAGCAACGAAGGTACTAATATTAATCAAGTTTCAAAAGTCACTTTACCAATCTGTTGTATGCAAAATTTGATTTCTAATCAGTTATTGGACTGTGATCTTCGACGTATGCTGCCAACTTTCAACCATGATTTGCTGACTGTTATCTTATATATATTTAATTTCTTTTTCTGTCAATTATCCAAGAAAAAAAAATATTTGGAAATCATTTACTTCTTCATCTTTTATTTCTACCTTGTTTCGGTTTCCATCAGCGTCATCAATCTTTCTCTTAGTGAATTGTTTCCAAGATAATATCTCCACGATACACATTCCGGCTAGCTGAAATTTTTACAGCTTCTTAGCTAACAAGTTTCTGATCTCCCTTGAGTTTATAACCTCACTAATGAAATTATTTAAGAAGCTTAAGATTTTATAGATGCAGGAATTAGCTGTTTCTTGTTGTCTTCCTATTAACTATTTACTTAGTTAATATGATTCTTTTCTTTGTTTCTCAGGAAAGTTATGTATATACAATAGGTAAGAAGATGAATTCGTTTGGTCCCATCAAGTCTGAAGCTTCCAAGACAACTGGTAAAAATTCCTCAGGTAAGTTGTTTATGCATCACCAGACTCGAACCCCAATATTCGAATGCTTTTATGCATGAAGAAGGCATGAGAATTACAGTGGTTTAATAGCTGTTGAAACAAACAGTAGAAAGAAGAAGATATGTGATGCAGGAGGTACAGGACAGGCCATGTTCTATAGTTGGCCGGCTAGCTAGCTGTAACCAGCCAAAGTCTTGAAGGCTCTCCAACTAGGCCCAAATGATACTGTTTTTTATTTATTTTTTTCAGTTTTAATGTTTTTCTAGTTAGTTTTGGATTTCGTCTTTTATTTTTCCTATTTGCATACGATTTTATTTTCCTTTTCTGGATGAGGGTGGTGAGAGACCTATTTAAACTACTGTAAACCTTTTTATGAGGGGAGTTGGTAGCAGAATAAATTTATTGAGAGTAAATTGTGCGGCTCGGGATCCTCTTCACCTTTTTCGTGTTTTTTCTATCTTCCTGTTTCCTTCGATTCTTAATCTAATTAGGTTCAAGCTTCGTCAACATGTTACAGGTTTGAAAATTGTGTAGAGCATAAAAATTGTGTGTTTTTCATTCATTTTGCTTGTTTATTTTTTGTCTTGCTTTTCTTCTCTTCATGGTACATGCCCTTATTAGTTTTCAATCAAAACATGCACAAAATTACAGCAGAAGTGCAGTACTGTTCTTTGTGTTAGAAGCTATAGCAATTCTTGGCAACATATATAGTTGCTTAAGTGAATGAACTGTAAATGTTAATTTAACCTAATCTCTTCTGTTACAGGTCTAGGTCAGACCTTGATTGCAAACGATGTTGGGCAAAGCTCGGAGACAAATGCCGGCACACGATTTTCCCAACGTTTATACGGTAATAATTTTGTTGAACAAAATATGCAACCAAATATTACTTTTAACTCTCGGCGGGAAATGCTAGGAAGCCAGTCTTCAGATCAGAAACTGAAGTACCAATTACAACAGCAGGAGTTTCAGGATGGGATCCTGAAGGATAAGGTCCAGAATACTAGTAAGAGTTTTGTCATCCAACCTGACATTCTACACAGCCAACCTCATCAGCGGCAGCAGCATGTTACATCACAGAATACTCAGAATCAATTTTCTCAGCCGCCATCAGTAACAACACAATACCGTCAAACACCATTTGCACAGCCATCAAATAGCCCAATGTTTCAACAGAATCAGCAACTCGGGAAGCAACGTGATGATTCAGAGCAGCTACAATGGTCAATTCCCCAACAAAATGTTTTACCGTCATTCCAGCAGCCCCTGGGCCAACAAAGAGATGTTTCTAGAATGCAGCTTCAGCAAAAAATGGCTGGATCACAACCATTTATCTTCAATGCTCAATCGCATCGGAGTTCAAGCCCCATGATTCAACAACCAGGGGTTACAGCTTCTGAACAAGAAGTTCATAAAATCACACAGCCTGGTCAGTTGCATCAGATTCTGGGTTCTCAAAAACAAAGCGGCTTGTCTCAAGAAGGGATCCAGCGAAAACCACAAACCTCAGCTTCCTTCCATCAGCAGAGGAGTATAGCTGATCAGCAGAAGCTTTTTCAGTCACAGATATCATTTGCTGGGTCCTCCTCAGGTAGCAATTTCTACGAAACTGTACACATTTTTGCTGGATGTATAATATAATTCATCACATTTACCAAACATTGTTTTTAGACCAAAAAGCAGAAATGTGCTCTATCAATTTCTTATTCAAAACCTTTTTTTCACTGCCTTTCTCTTGCAATATCTTTTGTTTTCTTTTTTTAGGGGCTAATAATACATTGTCAAATATTATCTGTCTTTTGTAGCATCACTAGAGCCCAAATCATCAGGTCAACTAACCAATACAGCTGATGAGCTTGATGAGGCCTATCAAAAGGTAACTTTTATTGATTAAACTGAGTATTTCTTGAAGTTTCATTATGTTTTTCCATAAAGGAATATCTGTCATCTCCATCGCCAAGGTACTTACCATTTCATATAGGATTTGGATAGAACAAATGATGGTGCTTTTATCATTATACTATGGATTGGTCGTGTGGTGACAGCATCACCCCCACCCTCTTTGGGGGAAACAAAAAAGAAGGCTATCTCAGACACTCAAATCTTATGTATCCTATGGTTGATAATGAAGTCAGAGATTCTTGCCACTGATTAGAATATCTTCATTTCCTTTGCAGCTTCAATGCTTTAAGCTACAGTATGGTCCACAACTCAAGAAACTATACATATATTTTAAGTCCTTACTTGACAAGGTATGTGAACTATTTGATTTCTGGTTGCATGCAGCATATATATGTTCGCAGATGCCGTAGATTGATTTACTTTCAAGATTTACATCCATTAGTTTTTGCCGCAAGGATTTTGATTTTCTGCCAATTATCACTTTTGATCTTTTCTGCAGGCAACAGATCCGGAGCTGGTTAGAAAGAACATGAAGCAAGTGATTTGGATAGAAAAAGCCATGCAGGTTTTTTCATTACAGAGAAATCAGATGAAAAATGCTTCCAAGGAGAAGTTGGAGACGACCAAGGATGCAATTGTAAAGTATGTAAACCTCTTTCGGCAGAAGAGAGTTGCCTCAGTTGAGCAACAAGCAGAGCTTAGTCTGCCGACTAGCGGTCAATCCCAAATATCACAGCCTCCTCAAAGCTGGAATGGGAAACTCCAATTCCCTCTAGTGAATTTAACTATGACAAATGGTTTGGGAAATTCATCTCCCGCATCTTCAATGCAGTCAAGGGTTCCAAATTCGCAACCCAATTTTGTCAGTTCACTTCAATATAGTTCTGGAATGGGTTTGGAACAAAAGAATGGACCGAGTACGTTTCAGAAGTCAGCAAGGAAAACAGGCCAATATTTTGCTGGTTCACCACAAAATAATAATTTTTTTAGCAATAGCAATGTGAATGCTTTCGATTCTCCATTTACTCATTACACAAGACTGTTACAGAACTTCGAGCAACAAATGCAGAAACAAACTATTCAGCTCAAAAAGGAACAGATGCTGATGCGCAACAGTCAATCATGCGTCACCCCAGCTATTGAATCTACAGAAAATCTACATCAACTACAGATACCAACTACTATAAATCAACTATACTCCAGTTCTCCTCGAAAGTCTCAGCTCTCTTCTGCTCAAATTGACCAGCAGAATTTTCCTTCAGCCTCTACTCCCTTGACTCCAACTTCAAGATATGTTGCATTGACCCAAGTTGATAACCAGACACAAAGTCAAAATCAATCTACGGCAACCGACACACCTGGGATATCAGCCTCCCCTTTGCTCGAAGAGTTCACTAGCCCCTCCAACGCATCTGATACAAATCAACCATTCCAGCGCTTACTTCGAGCTGTGAGTATATTTCTCTGGTTGCTTCTCAACATCTAAATGTCAGCACAAACCAACCATTCCTTCTAATATGATTAGACTCTGTTCTGATTCATTTAAGGCTCCACATAGATTGATTGCTCATTGCTACAATGTCACGGAATGTCTGCTATCCCTACAGAAGAACTACTATTTTTCCTTCAGAAATAAAGCTTACATGGTCACGTGGACTGCTAATGTATTCCCAGGTAGAATCAATGTCACCAGGGGTATTAAGCGCTGCTGTCCAGGATATTGACTCAGTTGTCAACATGGTCGATAAGATTGCTGGAGGATTAGCTGAAGGACACTCTCAGGCTGCTATTGGTGAGGATTTGGTGTCTGAAACAAGGTTCCGTGTACAGGAAATGAACTTAGCATACCAACAGTCAAGCATTTATGAGAGAGAGATGGAGCAGAAATTTAGTGCCATGACCTGGGACACATTCGGGCAGCCAATGCATCGGAAATCTGATTTTGATTCAACTACAACACCAAAGCTCAATAATTTGAGGATCAAGGTTTGCAATGTACTTGTACTCTTGTATTCAGTGTTCCTCATTTAATACTGTACAATATGTCCTGCCTCTGCTGCTAGCTTATTTCCTTTGCTTTATCTAATGTAGTTCAACGCTTCTCCTTTTGCCGATATTAATTTAAGTATGAAATCAGGTTATAAAGATTCTATATTCTGATACTAGTCATAGGTACATAATTAAAACACTGTTTCCTAGATGAATCTAGTTCCTCTTAATCCTTAAATGGAACAATTTGATCAGATAGAACTCTAGGATTGCTTTGGCTTAATGAGGAACTGGAATCTAAATTAACAATCCTTATTGCAGCCCAACAAAGATCTGCTGGATGAAATCAGACGTGTAAACCAGCGATTGGTCGAAACTTTAGTAGAAGTTGATTCAACTGAGGATGATTCTATATTACCTGAATCTAGTAAAGGAACAATCATCAAGTGTTCCTATACTGCTGTGTCTCTTAGTGGAGATTTAAAATCTTTGTCTTCATCTCCGACGGTCAGATTCTTAAACCAACTGAATTAATAGCAATTACTATTTGTTGATTATTCACTAATATATTATCCCTTTCATCACTTCTTACAGTTCCCTGTACTTATCTTGCGCTTGCTTGTTCCAGCCGATTATCCTAATACTTCTTCTGTAATCTTTGATAAGTTACCTGTTGGTTGGTGAGAAACTGGAAAACTCATTGTGTTTGATTTACTGCTTTTCACTTCTGACACTTGGTTCCATTTTCACAAGCTGTATCGAATCTGTTTCAAAATGTCTCATGTTTATTCATCTTGGACAATTTCATGACACAGTGAAGAGCCAGAAGATTTGTCAGAGAAGACAAAGTTGAGATTCAGCACAGCTCTTAGGAACCTTTCTGAATCCATGTCTCTTCTGGAGATAGCAAAGACTTGGGATGCTTGTTGTCGAGCTGTGCTCTTAGAGTTTGTTAAACCATTTGGAGGAGGATGTTTCAGTTCGAGATATGGCAAATGGGAGGATTTCTTTACTATATAAGTTACCAATTCTTATGGATTGTACCGTTCCGATTTTTCGGACAAGTAACTCTTTAGGATTAACTTGTTTCTGTTATCTTCACTTTTATGTCGGGTTGGGTTTTATTTTTTAACTCATATTAATAATTTGACTGGTTTAATTTAGTACTTGTGGAAATGAAGGTGAGCCAATCAGAATTTTTATTCTTGATTTTTTTGTTTCTTTCATTTTCTTATTCAGAATCTGCACATTTCGTTGCAAGAAAAGAATGCTACCGGGCTAGCCTTCCCAAGGAGCTCGTTGTAGCATTGAGCCAATGACTTTGGTTCCAACTTTGAGCTCAACCAAGAAAAATAAACTTAACTGACCAAACATTGATGATCAGAATGGGGTACCAATATGATCAACTACTGTTCATGTCAAACTAGCTTGCATTATATTAATGTAAAAGAATCTTCGTAACCTAAAAGCTTAGGTTATTAAATAAAGCTCTAAAATATGATTTATATTATTTTTTAATACAATCTTTTATTTGAAAGTTATTTGAACTTGAAACTTGCACATACTTATTATTACCATGTGCTTATTAATATAATTACTTAGAATGGGGTAATGAGATTTTTGATTTCATGATCATTTGATCTTCAAGATTCTGATATCATGTCAAATAATTATCTCAATTCAAAAATCTAAGCTAATAGATGAGACCCGATATGATTTATATTATTGATGTAGTTAGGCTTGAGATAACAGTGATTCTGAGTAGTCAGATATAGATCTGCCACAACAAGATATGATGATTTTCCCTAAACAGATTATGTAGATTGCCTATCATATGCATTTATGAACCAATTGAATAGGTCTAAGTTAAAAGGAGGTCTGGTCATGTAATGTTTTGAATTAAAAGAGTTAGGAAAATACAACAAAGCCCTTGGTGGCTTAAAGAGTGGGTATAATTAAATGAGGGGTATTGTAATAATTGTATAAAGAGATGATATATATAAAAAGGAAGGAAAAAAAAAACAAAAGAAGAGACCTGTAA
>Ga0307517_10005943_pt1 | contig 18206 bp, 9 predicted proteins | sample 23_EM_MG_FD_194515 | JGI IMG/M metagenome (GOLD analysis project Ga0307517, IMG submission 194515) | Populus trichocarpa ectomycorrhiza microbial communities from riparian zone in the Pacific Northwest, United States - 23_EM | ecosystem: Host-associated > Plants > Roots > Unclassified | place... | reverse complement strand
AATTAAATTAGCTCAATATCATAAATATTCTAAATAAAGCTGCATCACATTCCACTTTATCATATTATGTTTATGATAGTGGCCATTACTAACAAAGCTAAAAAAGTTTGCGAGTTGTCACTATTATTTGTATTGTTTATGTGAATTTTTTTTACATATTATTTTTCTTTTTTCTTTCCAATATTCACATGAACAGTGCACTTTTTAGGCATTTTCACATGAATAGTGAAATTTGTTTTCCATTTTTTGCAATTCTTTTTCGTTTTTATTTTTTTTTGCACTATTTACATGAAGAATCTTTTTCTTTTTTGCATTGTTTTTACTATTGTGTCACTATTCATATGAATAGTTAACCCTTTTTTTACCATCCATATTATTTTTTTCTTATTATTACAACTCATGTCACTATTCAAGTGAATAGTGCACCTTTTTTCAATATTTTTTCACTATTCACATGATCGATGCAATTTTCAGAATTGTTTACATGAATGGCGATATTTTTTTTATTTTTTTTCCTGCAATTGTTTTGCACTATTCACACCAACAATCTATTCTTGTTAAAAAAAATTCAACACTATTCACATAGTTGAACTAATTCATCAAATAATAACTTGGCGTGCTGCATGTATATAGTAACTAAAGCATCTCCTTATCGCAGATCTTGAAAGGATCCATGGAGTTGCATAATGTGGGAATTCGACGGAGAAACAAGAGCTTTCTTAAGAGTGCGCCAAACACAAGAAGAAGTTTGACATTCTACCATAAGATGCACGACGTCCATGGAGAGAGGAGAGTAATGCGCTTAAAATAAATTGATCATGTTGCTTCCAACGAAGAAAAGAGGGGTTGATTGCCGAAGAAGAACCATCAGAACTGTCAGAAACCTGAGAGGGAGGACACAATACTAAGCCATCGGCAAAGTGGAAAACACCTTGTCCAGGAAGATATGGCTTCATCTGCATTCGCCAATAAAGATAGTTGGTGGTCGTAAGCTTCAATGAAACCACTTGATGAGTAATGGACAACGCAACGATAGAAGGAGGTGTTGTCCCCATGATGTGAAGACGGACGGCAGAAACATAGGAGAAGGAACCATGGGTCTGCGCTGCAGGTTAGGGCTATTGCTGTTGGGAGAAGGAACCAGTGACAACAGCTTCTGAGTGGCTGGCCGGCTGGGCTGTACCGCCGGTTTGGTGGAGAAAGAAGACGGCAGCAGCAGCAGAGTCCATTTGGGAGAGGGAGAGAGGAGGCCGGCTACAAGTGGGGAGAGGGGGAGAAGAGTTCTGATGGCAAAAACTCTGATACCAAGTTGAGAATAATTGGGAGGCTTAACCTATTGGTTAGCCAACCCTTTCTATATATATGTGTAGGGCAATATACAATAGTAATGGTGGATAGTACCACACCAGAGTATGACTATAATATTTTCTATATACAATATTTCTTATATAGTAGGGGTGATCATTTTCGATTCGGTTTTTACCTACAAAAATAACCAAACCAAAAAAAAAATAAAACAAAAACCAAAACTGGATCGAAACCAGTTCAAACCGACCGGTTTTGGTTCGGTTTGATTAATTTACAAAAAAACTGGAAAAAACTATATTGTTTTTTGGGCTGTTTTTGAGCTTTCTGATGGGCTTGTAATTAATATTAATATTGTCTATTTTGTTACAAGGTTTTATAATATATTTAATTTTTTGACACTGAATATTCATTTATCTTACATTATTAGTGCCAATATTGTGTTCGATATGCTGCAAGCCTTCCTAATATTGTTTTTGGAGTAAGACTCTCGTATCAAAGTTTAAATAACACACAGACCAAGTTTAAATTTAAATTACAAAGCAATGCCTTCAAAAGGGCTTAAAAAACAACAACAAATAACTTATCATAAAACACTTTATGCAAAAAATATAAATCTTCATGTGCACATCATTCTAATCAAAAAACACATCAAGAACACTGCACTTTGATTCCTTAATACCATTGACATCAAAACATAAAATTCAAGATCTAGAATTATAACATTATAAATTAAATTAGAAGATATAAAAATAAAAAAAAATAGTATTTTATCATCAAACTGACTTTTAAACTAATTATCATTTATTACTAGATGTAACTTTCCACTAAATTGTACAAAATAAAAAATTAGATATGTTAGATGATTGAAAACACTTTAATTAATAAATCACAAAATAAAAGAAGCAAGTTTATAAAAAAATATGTTTACACTTTACAATATACTAAAATTGATAATGATGATAATTCATGCTTATATATTTGGAAATATATATATATATATTACCACATTTCTACAAGCAAAAGAGTGGTATATCCTTACCAAATTTCAACTAATTATTCAAATTCTACAAGATATAATAGCATAATAATATTTAAGAAGTGAGTTATGAATTGTATTTTATTCCATGTTTAATTTATAACAATTATTCAAGTTCTACAAAATATTTAAATGGGCATGTCAAAATTAAAAAAAAAAAATAATAAATAAATACTTCATTTTACATATTTATGAATACACTCTTTGCCTCTCTGGTATTGATCGTGCGGACCAAACATACCGAAGACCATCACTGTTGGAAATAAATAGTTCTGCAGAATCTCCTGCTTCTGTTTGCAGTTGCACATATAAAATTTTTTTTTTTTTTTTTTTGTGATCTCCAAATCAAAATATTAATCGCGCAATTGCAGGGATCGACACATTAAATTAATTACGAGCTATAATTACGCAGACAGCGATAGTTAGAACAAAAGGAAGGAAGCTATTTGTTTTAGGACATGGAAAAGAAAAAAAAGAGAGAAAATTAATCAAACAGAAAAGTTTTAGATCCAAAGGCACAACAAATGAAAACCACAATTTCGATGAACACTACCTCCACATATTTTTTAATTATAGCACATATATGTATATATCAACATTTTCAGGAGCTCCGGAGAATCCATAAACATCAACTGAGAACACAAATTAGGCTCAAATGCTTACTTAATCAACAAAAAATCTCATGGCAAGGATTTTTTATATAAAAATAATTTCCAAACACAAAAACAATCTAATAGCAGCACTCATTAATAAAACCACATCTGACCTCTCAAGTCTTAATTGTTTACTGGAAGCATTTGTTTAAAAATACACAAAACATATGTTAAAAAAATAAAAACAAAGATTGACAGAAAAAAAAATTATACCTGATGTGACGAGATTCGAGGTCGGGTGTGAGAGAGGAAGTCAGGGAGGCGACTGGTTAGCTAGATCTAGAAGTTAGGTGTAGTGTGTGTCATGCTCGTTTGCTAGATCTGGTTTGATGATGAAGATTGAAGCCTTGTTGAAGGTCTACCAGTCTGCAAGAGTTAGGAGATGAAGATTGATTAGACGACTAGATCTGGCTATGAAGTTTTATACAGCGATACAAAAATCATTTTTTATCAGGCTAAGAGTGTGAGAGATTGAGATTTAAGCGTTGTGGCTTGTGAGGCCTGAGGGGTAAGGAGCGGCTGTTGGATACGGAGTAAGGGCGGCTGGACGGGTGCTGCTAATGCTAAGGTTAAAAATTAGAAAGGGCTTTTATAGTATCTTTTTTTTTAACTGAACCGGTTTCAATTTTTTCGGTTTCAAGCTTATTAAACCGAAACTGAACCGAATTGAAAATTTTAAAAAATATTTTAATCGGGTTTTTTCACGGTTCGGTTTTTTCAGTTATTTTTTTTCTAGTTTTCTTGATTTTTTGGTTTTTTTGCTCACCGTTACTATATAGGTACATTCTATAATACACATGAACAATGAATTTTTCTTGCAATTGTTATTGTTTTTTTTTTTAATTTTCTTACAATGTTCACATCATCAGTTCATTTTTCAATTTCTTGCAAAGTGATTAGTGAATGCTTTGCTGTTCGAAATGAATTTATGGAGGTTTTATAATATTTTTGTTGTGTTTTTAGGTTAAAATAACTTTAAAAAAAAATAGAATTTTGAGTTCTAAAACCCTAATTTTTCTTATCATCTCATTATCTAGCAGACAACAAGTTCTTTGCCACGACAAATAATATATCATTTGTTTTTCTTTATAAAAAAATGTGTAGCTCATTCAAAAAAAAAATTAATTAGTTAGACAAATGAGTCTTTCCTTACCGGCCTAAATGCAGTTCAGCTTTTTCATTTCTGATCAGGGGCGTTTAGAAATGTGATTGTGGTTGTTTTTTAAAGTGTTTTTATTTAGAAATGTATCAAAATAATATTTTTTTATTTTTAAAAAATTATTTTTGACATCAATATATAAAAATGATTTGAAAATACCAAAAAAATATTAATTTAAAGAAAAAAATAAAAATTTAATTTAATTTTTTTCAAAAGCGTTTTTAAAGCGCAAAAAAAAAATCATTTTTGTTTACTTTTCATTTTTTTTCTTACTTAAACTTTAATAAGTACATACTTTTTAAAATAATAATTAATATTTTTATTTTTTTTATTTCATAATTCTTCGAAGAAATTATTATAATTTATCTTTAATTTTTATATATTTTATATAAATAAATTATATTTACTTAATGCATTTATAGAAAAACAAAAATCATTTGCTCTTAGCAACCAAAATTTACATTGAAAATAAAATAAAAAGGACAGTCAAGGTTAAGTTTTTTTAAGTTTATCTATCTTTTATTTTTATTAAAAAGATTAGCTTTTATTTTAGTATTTAATTAGCGTTAATAATTATTTTTATTTATTAATTCATATATTTTTTAAAAAATTTAATTAATTAAACATAAACAACATCTTTTAATTTTTGAATTAAAAAAATCATAATATCTGAAAATATTCTCTTAATGCTGGTGCCATTTTCTCTCGAGTTAGAAATTAACTTAAAATTTTATTTCATAATGTGGCGCGGGTTACAGTAATATGATAAGCTTTAATAAAAATCTCAAAAGGAGAACTCGTGAAACTCTTCTCTATAAATTGAAGGGTTTCCCAGTCCAAATTTATACTCCCAAAAGAGGCCAAAGATAGTGCGCCATGAAGGGTTTGTTTGGTTGTCTAGATGCCATGGAGAACCACAAGCCTTACATAGCAATGGTCCTCGTACAATTTGTGTATGCAGGCATGGCTTTGTTCTCCAAGGCTGCAATTGCTAGAGGAATGAATTCTTTTGTGTTTGTCGTTTATCGCCAAGCTTTCGCCTCAGTATCGTTGCTTCCGTTTGCTTTCTTTCTTGAAAGGTCAACGAGCACTTCAATGTTGAATTGCTCTCTCAATTAGTTCATAATAAAATATAAAATTCTCATCTGATTTTTTTCTTTCTGCTGATTCTGCAGGAAGGAGGCTGCACCCTTGTCGTACGGCTTACTTTTCAAGATCTTTTTGGTTTCCTTGTGCGGGTAATGGATTTCGTATTTTGGATTCTAACTGTTAATATTATCTTATTTATCACTCCTATTGCATTACAAAATCTGCATCTAATTACCGCTAGCTCATGTATTCAAAATTCTCAGTGTTACTCTGAGTTTAAACCTTTACTATATTGCTATCAACTACACCACTGCAACACTTGCTGCTGCAACTACTAATGCAATTCCTGCCATTACATTTGCCATGGCTGCCTTGTTAAGGTAAGCTGTCTTCTACATCTTAATTAGTCTTAACAATTTAGCCTAACATGAATATATATGTAAGTGGTTTTGTTCAAAACTTCAGGATGGAAAGCATTTCCATAAAACATGTGCATGGAATTGCCAAGGTGCTGGGTTCTGTTATAGGTGTTTCTGGGGTGCTAGTGATTGCTTTTGTTAAAGGGCCTCCAATAAAGTTCATGAATTGGCACCCAGCCAATGATCATGGCCAAATTCAAGATTCATCAAAAACTTGTTGCTCTAGAGAGGAGTGGATAAAGGGTACTCTTCTCATGATTTCAGCGAACACGCTTTGGTCTTTGTGGCTTGTCTTGCAGGTTAATTCTTGTTCATCCAACTTCTTCTCTAATAATGATTTCGCTTTGGTCTCTTCTCTGTTTTCTTCTTCTTCTTGTGTTTTTTTTTCTGGTATGTATATACTTCTCTGTTGTAACTTTTGGTGTTATGGGCATTAGGGTCCTATTATCAAGCAATATCCAGCAAAACTACGCCTTACCACTCTACAATGCATGTTTAGCTGCATACAGTCAGCTTTTTGGGCCATTGCGGTAGAGAGGAACCCTTCATCTTGGAAGCTTGGCTGGGATGTTAATCTTCTTTCGGTGGCCTACTGTGTATGTCTAATCCATTATCAAACTTACACACTCATGATCATTTCATTATTAAATGAAAAGGAAAAAACATAAAATTAAACAAATCCCAAACCCTGAAAATTCCATTTTGTTCCTCAGTTCCTTCCTTATTTTCCACAGAACCATGTGCCATATTAGAGGTCTGGCGGTTTGATTTGTTCAGATCATGGAAGCATGTAGTTTAGAGGTGGTTGAAATCAGAAAACCCGGTCACGAATGAGTTATAGAAATTCAATATTTTGTTCGATTTAGAAACAGAGTACAGTATGCCAAAAACTTTAAAATCTTGGGTTCCAATTTCTGTCAATTACCTCCTCCATTACCAAATATCTATTGCATAAAATGGTATGTTTCAATATGCAAATATACTAGAATTCTTAAGTTTTGTTTGCTTAAAACCAAGGAAAACGTTCTCATTATTTATTGTAGTCTTTTAATCTGTCAGCATCGATCACCACTCTGACCGGTCGACTGCACTTCAAATATACCAGAATTCTTCAGTTTTGTTTCTGATTCAGTGGTGTTTGGCTCTGACTTTCAACATGGTTTCAAAAGTAGTTTGTGGGTTCTTACCGAACATCTTCCCAATAGTTTTCTCCTCGTAATTTTTTGTTTTACTCTTCCTCTTCTCCTGTTGCAGAACGCAGATATCCCGTATGGCATGATTTTAACCGCCTCCAACATTATATTTGCTCCAATCAGATAAAAATCTAAACCAGTCAAATCAATTACATTATCAATAAGCAATTGCGTTAACCCAAAATGGAAAGCAGAAGAGCTTTTGCTTCAAATATGTCTCTACAGTTTCCTCTTTCCTGAGAATGTCTCGTTCAGTCACCCATCATGGTGCGATATTTGGTGGCTATGAAGATATTCCTCAGTCATATCACATACGATGACATGAGCGTGTGTAAAAATGCAATCACTCACGCGCGCGCGCGCACACACACACACACATATTATATACTCCGCGCATGCCTGCATGTAATTACAGGTAGACATGTATTTGGCCCTTTCTTTACCTGACTATGAAGTGAAAATGGCAGGGTATAGTTGTCACTGGCATTACTTACTGGCTGCAAATATGGACAATAGAGAAGAAAGGACCGGTTTTCACATCAATGTTCACTCCGTTTGCTCTTATTATAACAGCAATTTTCTCGGCATTCTTGTGGAAAGAAACCTTTAACTGGGGAAGGTTAATCCTATACTTTGTCTAGAGGCTATCAGTTTTCCAAACAAATTAGTAAAAGACACAGTCCAAAGTATTTTTTTCTTATTGGACCACGATCAGATCATATCATTAGCCCATGACAATTGACAAGGTCTATTTTTAATCTTTATGGCAGTGTTGGTGGGGATGTTTTGCTGGTGGGCGGGCTTTATGGCGTATTGTGGGGCAAGAAGAAAGAAGATGGGAGAAACGTAACAACAAATGGACAGAACACTACCGAAACGAAAGAGAAGATCACTCTGGAATGCATTACATATGATTGAGTGATGGGATGGTAATGTTGCTAGTGGTTTTCATGCCGAGGATCTCCCACAGTAGATATTGATCCTGAAAAGTGAAAACACCACCGAACCTGAAGAACTCATCCCATTGGGATTTCCTTTTTAACAACGGATTTTATGGTTTGTTTAAGTTCTTAACTTTTTGTTTCTCCTTTTTTTTGTCTTGCAACCATGTATATATGTATTATTATGCTGAAACAATAGCCTGTAATTCCGATAGTTGTATTGGATCAATCATTGTGTTCCCCCATTTCCAAAACTAACGAGGTTTATAAAGATGGGAAACGGTCACTAATCTCTGGAATTGCCAATCTCTTGTTAAGTAATACAATGGCCAACCGAAAAAGGAGAGGCGATCTGAAAGTTTCAAGAAAAAAATCACAAAATATCTACTCCATTCCACAGTTATCTTTAATCGGATAGGCCCAATATTCAGCGCTTAATTTAGAGTCGGAGACAAACTTGCGAGTGTGAAGATGACAAAGAAAATCACGATCTTTTTAGCGCTAATTCCAACTTTCCGAGGTACGAATGTCTTTAATTATGGCTTCCACGTCCACCACCTGACCATATGGGGGAAGGAAGTGCCAGCACTTATTTTCTCTGTGCATGGTAGGGATGATAATCTAACTTGAATTCGATGAATATCTTGTCTTATTATGACAAAAACTAAATATTGGAAAGAAATTATTATAGATAAGAGATATTTTATTATAAATTATAATAATAATTTTATTTTAATTTTTCATTTTATCTTTTTATAAGATGTTTTTTTAGTTATTTATATTTTTTTCTCTCTCTTCTAACAACTAAAATATACAATTGTTATTTTTTTTTATTCTTCGTCAAATCTGGCATAACCACTAGACCCTATAGACTTGTATCTAGCTTGGCCGCCAGATCCACGGTTCTTGAGTCTAGCAAGGCCGCCAGACTCAAGGCTATTATTATTATTATTATGATTTATATTATTACTACTACTACTTGTGTCTGACATGGTTGTTGTGGTTGTTGTTGTTATTATTGTTGTTGTTGTTTTTAGTATTATTATTATTATCCACAAGAGACTTGGGTCTGCCGGTCATGTCAAACCCAAGAGCCTTGGGTCCGCGACCATACCAGACCCAAAAGCTTTGGATCTACCGACCATGCCAGACCCAACAAACTTGGATCTAAGGGCCATGTCAGACCCACATTACTTGGGTTTGATCTGACCCAAATTTACTTAAATAATAATAACAACAACAACAATAAAAATAATAATAATAATAATAATAACAACAACAACAACAACCATGTTAAACCTAAGGTACTTGGGTCTGACAAACATCCTTTAAAGTATTCTAAACAGAAATGTTAATTAATTTTTTATAAAAAAAATTTTATATAAAAAAAAACTAAACTATCCTTGAAGTATCCTAAACAGAAATCCTAATTAATTTTTTATATAAATATTTTTTTATTTTTTATTAAAAAAACATTTAAACTATCCTTAAAATATTATAAACACAAATGCTAATTAATATATACTTATTAGTTAGATCTCAATATTTTTTAATTAATGACCCAATATTTTTTAATTAATGACCCGATATTTTGTACTTGGATCCGCCATACCCATGTCTAGCATGGTCGTCAGACCAATGTCTGTTGGATCTAACTTGACTGTCAAACCCATGTGTTTTGAGTTTAACATGGTTGTCAGACCTAATTCGCTAAGGTCTAACATGATTATCAGATTCAGAGGGTTTAAAATATTCTCTATACTTTTAATATTTTTTATATATTGATCATGGATAATGGTTACTGAATGCATACAAAACTAATAAATTAAGATTATAGTATAGATATAGTAAAAAATTGATCAGTAGATACCCATTAACATGCTTATATATGTGTGTGAGTTGATAGTATCCAATGGTGGTGCATTTCATATCATTTGTACAAGGTGCAAGATATTACAATTAAAATAAACGAGATGGCATGCTCGCGCGTTGTCACGGGTTTATAAAATAAATGTACTTGATAGTATTATAATTGTGAACTAGCGCTAGATAAGTAATAAAAACTAAAGGTATGATGGAGCCAATATTTCATGACAGAAAAAAAAAGTTGTGTTGGTGATCAAAAACTTAGAGACTGAACAAAATGATTTGTAACAATTCACAGTGTTTTGTGAGGAAAGATACAGTACTTTTGCCACATGATTTAGCTTTTATGTTAATAAAAAGCAAAAAAAATTACAAAACTAAATTCTCTACCAACTTAATATTAAAAAAAACCAACAAAGATAATTTTGGAAGGAAAAAAACCCATGAGGAAAAACGTTGTAGCAATTCATAATATTTTATGAGGAAAACTACAGTGCTTTCTCCAATAAAATCGACAAAGACAATTTTAGAAAAAATCATAAAAAAAACCATTTAGACAAATACTGTAGCAATTCACAGTGTTTTGTGAGAAAAGCTACAACGCTTTCCACATATGATTTAGCTTTATTGTAATTATAATTCTTAACCAACTCAATATTTAAAAAAAATCGACAAAAATAATTTTGGAAAAAATCATATGGGAAAACACTGCAACAATTCACAGTGTTTTAAAGAAAAAAAAATTTCAAAGCTAAATTCTCAATAAGCTCAATATTAAAAAAATAAAATCAACAGAGACAATTTTAGAAAAAAAAATAACATAAAAAAATAAAAAATAAAAAACCATGTTGGAAACACTGTAGCAATTCACAGTGTTTTGTGATGAAAGCTACAGTGCTTCCCCATATGATTTAGCCTTATTTTTAATGACTTGTTATTGTAATTGTCAACCATCTCAATATTAAAAAAATAAAATTGACAAAGATAATTTTGAAAAAATCATAAGAAAAAAAATCATGTTGAGAGACACTCTAGCAATCCACAGTGTTTTGTGAGGAAAGCTACAATGCTTTCCCCACATGATTAAGCTTTATTACAAAGTTAAATTCTAACCAGCTTAATATTAAAAAAATAAAATCGACAAAAATAATTTTGAAAAAAAATATTACAAAAAAAAAAACACAAAAGAAACTGGAAAAAAACCTTGTGGGAAAAAACACTATAGCAATTCACTGTAATTTACGAGGAAAGTTACAGTGGTTTTCTCATTTATTGTAACTGTAATTTTTAACCAGCTCAATATTAAAAAATAAAATCAAAAAGATAATTTCTGAGAAAATCATCAAAAAACAAAAACAAAAAAAAAACCATGCAGAGAAACACTATAGCAATCAACAATGTTTTAAAAAAATTACAAAACTAAATTCTCAATTAGCTCAATATTAAAAAAATAAAATCAACAAAAATAATTTTGAAAAATAAAAAAATAAAATAGAAAAATTATGTAGAAAAACACCTTAGTAATCCACAGTATTTTAAAGGAAAAAAATTATAAAACAGGATTTTTAACCAGCTCAATATTAAAAAAAATAAAATCAATAAAGATAATTTTAAAAAAAATAAACAAAAAAAAGAGGAAAAGTTGGAAAAAAAAAAGTAATTTTGAAAAAAAAAACAAAAAAAGGGGAGAACGTTGGAAAAAAAGTAAAAAAAAAAAAAATTATGAATTACACGGTGTATTAGATGAGTGAAACACCCACCCCTTTAGCTGATTGCTCAATGTAGATTGCACTTGCATGCTGATAGTCTTGTCGGAGTTTGTTCATATAATAAAGAGAGCAGTTATTCATTTTAAAGTCTTAATTTGAGTCTAAGAGGTTATTGCTAAGATATTAAATTTCTTAACTTTTTAAGGATAATATTATTAAAAATAAAAAAGTTTTGTGGGTGTTTTGATGTTCATCATAGTGTTGGCCCACTTACAGACTGTAACATTAGATGAATAGTCGAGCATGTTTTCCTTTCTTTTATGCTAGGAACGTGGTTGCTCCTCAACCACAATTTTCACTTTTCTTTTTGACCTTTTATCGCTCAGATAAAAGCCTTCAATTCATCTGCTTTTCTAGACCTGAAAAGACAGAAGAAAAGGAAGCAAGGGAGGTGGCGTCAAAGAAGAAAAGGCTGCAAAAAGGGGCCTTGCTCACACGTCAGTGATTATAAGAATGCTATTTCCGGTAGTGATGGTTCTACGACCGCCCTCAAACCATCTCTTGGCTCTCATCTCCAAAGACTACATCGACCGACCTCGAACCATCTCTCTTCATGCAGCATATTAGTTCCCTTTTTCTGACACCATTAATAAAACAAATCGTTATCCATTAATTTTTTTTTCACTTAAGATTTTACACTTTAGCTAAATTTTGGTGCTAGATTTAAAGTTGTGTTTTTTTCTACGACAGACCTGTACTGTTTTTTTAGTGGTATGTGGTTTTACAAGCTTGAAGTAGATTGGGTTATTACACTGGACTGCACAGAGATATTTTTGAAAAAAGAAGTTTTGTGACTACCATTGTAAGTTTATCTCGATGCTCTTATATTTATGTAACTTGAGCTTTTTTTTTATTTCTTGGTTTTAATCATTTAGTAATTTTATGAGTTTTTAAGAACTTGAATCTAGTTTGTGAGAAAAATTGTTAAAGTTATCAACTTTAAGCAAAATTTATAAAAGGTTTGTATATTTGATGTGTTTTTCCTATAAAGTCTCAGTTCTTTTACCGTATTGTTTATTGCTACAATGTGAAAATATTTTAAAATTTTAGGATGGAGGAGTCGTTCAAAGAACTGGGATAGCTTGTCGCTACTACTATAATGGCTGGTTTTATTCTTTTATATTCTTGAGATGGCCGCATTCCAACAAAAAACAATGTGGGTTCATTTGTAAGAGAACAATACAAAGAATGGGAGCCTAGTTCTTCTATGGGTTTAGAATCTTTTTTTCTAAAGGCGGTGAAGATGTTAAGATGATTAATTGATGTTATTGTTTATATATATAGATGGTTAAGATTGAGATAAAAAGAATTAGAAGAATTAGAAGAGGAGAAGCTAGCAAAAGCTACGGGGAGGAGGAACTTCAGTTGTAGCAACGGAGAAAGAGGAAGGCTAAAAGGAGGTATGGATTGTCTTTTTCTTATGCGTTTTAGAATGGAAGTGACAAGAATGATATTGGTAGGTTAATAAAGAAAATTGCATGATTCGGTGTGGTACGTAGCTAGGTTTTATATATTTCGTGTAGTAATATATATATATATATATATATATAATTGGTTCTGTATTGGTTGCATTTTATGAGGGGATCGAAACCTATTATTTTTTAAAAGAGAATTGTCGCTCTAATTTTGTTATGGATATTTGCAGTTTCTCCATTAGTTTCCAACTACGTTTATCTTTTATTTTGCAGTTTTTATGTTTTAACTGATCATTCTTTGTATATATGTAGTTTACATTGCTAGGTTGAGAGTGGTATGTTTTCCCTTTACACTTCACAGAGATTGTCACATAGGATCTCGTTTTTATAAATGTTAAGCATTCTTTAAAACATGCTCTGGCAATTTTATTTTATTTCTTTGCTTGGGTTATATATGTCAAGAGATTTGAAAGGGTTAGGTTTTTCCCATGGTTTAATATTCTTTGTAGTGCTCAATCCTTTACTAGGATGTACTTATGCTCATTTTTCTTGATTTCAGCTCAAATCAAACAGTCATCTAAGACCCAAAAAAGCACTTGCATAGACTGGTTTATGCTTTTAACCTGTCATCTTTTAGCATCTCGGCTGATTCTTTGTATCCCTTCGATGTCTTTTGATCTTGTTTCTGCGTTTTCCATGTACTTACTGCTTATATAATTTTTTTCAGAGCCGAACTTGATCTTACATTTCACTTTCATTGTTGATTCTCTGCCGCTATTTATTGTATGTGAGGTTCTTTTGTCTTGCTTTGAAATGTGCTTAGGTTGTGAAACTTATTCTTGTTACATTTCCCGTCCTTTTTTTTTCTTGAGGTTTTTGTTTTTGTTCCCTATCATTTAGCATCTCTTGCTTTTTTTATAGGCTTTTTATCGATCAATCGGCATCTTAATGAGGTATCTTTTTCTTTTAAACTCCTATTGCTAATTCTTTGCTTTTATGTTGTTTATGCTTTGTCTTATGCATCATGTCTGTTGCTGGGTTGTATTTTTTTTTTTTGGGAAAGACTTGTTCTATCTTATTATAGAATGTATTAAAAGCCTTTCAATGATTATATTGTGATGTGTGTGCAGCTTTAGGATCCATGTTCTATCATCTTATGTTTATGTTCTGTTTTATTTTTATCTAACCTGCGATACTTACGAACTGAGCACTTGGTAGGTATGAAAACATGATCTATTCTTTGCGGCGAGCAATTGTTGTTGCCTGTTGCTTTCTGCTTGTCGTCGGTCTTTCTCCCATCTCTATTACCTTCTTCTTATGATTTAAGTTGTGATTTGGATGTTTGTGCCTGATTTTATTTTGTTTGGTCAGAAATCTTTCGATTCTATTTCTATTTTATGATATCTATTATTGAATAGTTGGCGTTGCCTATTTATTTGTTGTGATATAAACCTTCTCATAGAAAATCCAATAATTTTGAACAAATAGAACTTCGTTTTTTATTGATTGAGAATGGTTTTTGATTGTCTCTTAAATCTAATTTTCTTTCTATATGAAACATATAATCGAAACTCATCTCATCCATTTAGCAAGCTAATTATTGGATTAAAACTTGCAAATTACCTTATTAGCAGCAAGGTGTTATTTGTTCGTTAGAGGATGCTGTCGTAATCAAGCCAAGGAAGGTTAGTTTCTTAATGGCACATGTGTATGTATTTAATTATTCTTTACCTATCAATTGTAGCATGCCAAAGCAATTATTTCATAATCTCATTAATGTTCCATGCATGAAATAGGTTTTTTTTTCTGAGTTTCCCAACTACCAGTGTTAATAAAAAATCATGGCTACGTGGTTGCTAATATGATGGCCACTGGAGACTTACATGGTTGTTAATTTCAGGACCCGTGAGATTAGTCGAGGTACACGCAAGCTAACCCGAACATCCACGTTAATCCAAAAGAACAAATCATGGCTCCACAGTTTTGCAATTGTTAATGTTTTGAAATTATTTAGTCTGAGTTTTATAATGCTACTCCCAAGAATTGCATTTAAATTAAAGCTTTAAAGTTTGAATGTCATAAAGTTTTTAACCGCTTCATTAATCCATTGAAGTTTGGTTTCAAAAAATAGTGCTGAACTTCTCGATCTCTTTTCACTTGGGTTTCCTACGAGAAGAAGCTGCTGCTCCTAAGCTCCTCATCAAGTTCATTCATGTTCAAGCGATCCTGATATTTATCAACCATTATATTTTACACGTTTAAGTTAGTGGATATGCAACTTCTGGCGGTGGTCGTGGAATAGCAAGAGAAGATTTGTTTGTTGATGGTGGAAAAACCTAGCTAGGTAGGTGGAAGCATACCAGCACAAGGACAAATAAAAACAAATTAAAAAAAACTGTTTGTATTCTAACACAAGTACACTCCCAAAAGACATAAAGAAGCTTCGACTAAGATATTAGAGGCATCGATCCAACATGCCCTTTGAATTGATTGGCGAGGATGTCACTTTGGGCCTTTTTCGCGCATTCACTCTGCGACCTCCATGCTATGGTTATGTACGTTTTATTTCAATGTTAGGGTTGTCCTGGGTTTCCTTTTCTTTTTCCCCCGCTTGACCCTCTTCCCTTTTGTTTCTCTCCTTCCTTTTGACTCCAGCTTTGGATTGTTTTGACTTTTATCTTTTAAACAATATCAACAGGATGCATGCAATGAATTCTAGCTCTCTAATGGCTCTTTCTTCACAAGGTCCTATGCGTTGTCATTTGTTTGGTTGGAGATTGCATCATTTCTTGCATCTATATGCTTAAAGGGGGCTTTTTATCGCCTTAGAGTTTTTCCTTAAACGTATGAATGACTGCTTATTTTTTATATGAATATCTCTTAGCTCTTAAAGTCATGTTTTCTTGTGTTTTAGATTGGGAAATTCTCTCTCTTTATATGAGTGCTGCAATGATCTGTTTTCGTTCACGACTGGACTGGTTGGAGATATATAGCGATATTGCGCTGTGATTAAAATTGTATGTTTCATTGCTTAATTTTTCCATGTTGCGAACCTGTTAATTTGGAAAGGAAACTCAAATATTGCTCGCGTTCTTGTCCTGTGTGTCCTTTTCTTTTTGGATTTCTATTAATTTTTCTATCTTTTTCCTCTGTGTATTTTCCATTGTTGTCTTTCTCTTTAAAGAGATTTGCTAGGTACTTGGCTGTGCTAAACAGGCTTTGTACATATACTTTTTTTTACTAGCTTCTCCGAGGACAGAATACAAATTTTTAAAAAAATATAGTCAGCGTGCCATTGCAATTTAACACTTCCTTTCAGTACAGTGCAGGAACACAAGCTACTGTATGCTGGGGGGGATACAAAGGTAAATGTGTATTTATTTTACTTTGAACCGTAGTTCTTTTTTTCATACTGATGATGTTAAAAAATATAACCATTTAAAGATATTTAAAAAATACTAAAATAAAAAGAATATCCTGTCAAACCTAAAATCATAAGAGATTATAAGGATAAATCAAATATTTTTTTGCATTTTAAACCGCCTCATTTCCAACATTAAACAGAAATCTAAACAAATTTATATCACCGTTATAAACACAAATCAGTCGCATCGTGTTTCCTATCTAAGCCCTTATTTAGGATTGTAGCCTAAACTGAGGTGGGTTAAAAAAAAATTATTAAAATTATATATTTTTTTAATGTTTTCGGTTTATTTTAATAAGCTAATATTAAAAAAAATAAAAAAATATTATTTTAATATATTTTTTTAATAAAAAAAAACTGAAAACCAACTAATATCACTCTCAAACACCCGTAAAAATATTCTTTATATCATCAAGCTACACTGAGATAGTGTTCGGAAGTGTGGTAACTGTTGCTTTTCAAAGTGTTTTTCACTCAGAAATGCATAAACATAATATTTTGTTATTTTTTTAAGAATTATTTTTCCCTCACTACATAAAATAATTTTAAAAACATCAAAAAAAATAATTTCAAACAAAAATAATTTTCAAAATCATAAAACATAATTTCAACAGCAAGAAACAAATATTCTCTCAAGGTCAAAGATAACAGTGACTCTATTTATTTATTTTTTCCTTGAACTATGTAACAATAAGGCGTTTGTATCCAAGCCCAATAGTTTAGAGTTCATTGATTTTCGGGTTGGCCTAAGCCCTATCGTAAGCCATTACACTATGAGACGTACTGAAAAATGAACAGAAGGCTCACAGAGATTTAATACTAGTGCGATTCGAACTTGAAATTGTTTTTGATAATTAATAACGGTACCATTAAACTTAATTTATAAGGTGTTGTATTTGAGAAAGTACAAAGAAGAAAATGAGATGCAAAGTTCTCTAGTTTTAACCATCTAGGTGGTAACTCAGTGGTAAGAGTTTGGGACCAAGAAGTTTGTTTTCTCTGTGGTCTCAGGTTCGAGCCCTGTAGTTGCTCATATGATGGCCACTGGAGGCTTACATGGTCGTTAACTTTAGGGCCCGTGGGATTAGTCGAAATGCACGCAAGCTGACCCGGACACCCACATTAAACTAAAAAAAAAAATTCAAAGTGAGCCCATCATGCTAAAGATAACATAGTCGAAGAGGAAGTTGAAAAGTAGTTTCATTATGTTGATATTAAGATAGAGAAGGTGGAAGAACATTGTGCTCTTTCTGTCATGGATATAATCTTGCAAACAAGGATATGGAGAACATGGTGATTTCTGAAAGATCATATGAAGATATAGTTGAAGATTATCTTAGGGTTCCTCTCTATACAAATGTTGAGGCACTAGAAGTAGCAACTGAGAACATGTATATAAATTCCTAGAAGTTCACAAGATTCAGAAGCTGTCAATTTAGCACCCGAGATCCAAGTCGAAGCAAGATGTCGAAAAAACAATTATAATTTTCTTTTTTTCTTTTTTTATAGGCTTTGCTGCAAATAAAGGGAAACCTTAAGAAATTTAATGGATAAAAGTGAACAATGGTGATTTTTACAATAATGAATATATCAAAAGTATAACCAAATATGAAGTTTAGGCAATAGGCAAGGACTCGTGTGATTTCTTGAGCATCAATAGCTCACTTGTCTAGGTTTGAAAATTCTGCATGAATCTATCTTTGTTAAAATTAGATTTAAGTTATTTAAAACAAGTTATCTATGCATAAATTAGTAATAATGTTATATTTAAAGTATTTATTTTTTTAGAATGAAAGAGTTTAATTATTGATCGTGAACTCAATGATAAATTTTTTTAAGTATGGGAGTTTGATGTAGACTTGTATCAAAACTTCAAGCCTAAAAAGAAGTATGTACGAATCAAATGAGTTTTTTTTATGAAAACAGACATAACT
>Ga0307517_10005941_pt1 | contig 18206 bp, 15 predicted proteins | sample 23_EM_MG_FD_194515 | JGI IMG/M metagenome (GOLD analysis project Ga0307517, IMG submission 194515) | Populus trichocarpa ectomycorrhiza microbial communities from riparian zone in the Pacific Northwest, United States - 23_EM | ecosystem: Host-associated > Plants > Roots > Unclassified | place... | reverse complement strand
CCGCCAGTATATCTGGGAGGTCTGTTGTTCCCCTTCCCCAGATATCGCGGAACGCAGAGTACGACTCGATCCGCGGGTGGGTGCCCTTGTGCACCACACTGTCGAACTTGGTCGATTTTAACCCCGGCACGAATTCCGCCCCGTTTGTATTCTCCACACAATGGACAGGCCACAACACCTGCTCTAATCCCATCAGCTTATCCGTGTCCTCGGGGTGGAAGATTATCTTCTTGGAAAAGACATCCACGTCGTGCGTCTTGGCGAATGAGACATGATCGCTTGGGTGGAAGTCCCGCGTCCCGATCTTCAGTTTGAACGGCAAGTCGATGAGCTTGTTGACTGTGTCGATGACAGTGGCTCCACCAGGAACAGGGAGGGAGCCATAGACAAAGTCGTTCTGCATATCGATGACGATGAGCGCAGGCACGAATTCAGGCATTTCTGGCTTTGATTGTTGTATGATTACAGAGGTGGTGGATGAAACAGCGTCAAGGTTAACGAGATCTACACCATCTGGCTATTAGAACCTTTATCGCCAGTATCACGTGTTACCGGTTCTATTTATAAAGCAAACACCGTTTATTAAGCGCCCGATACAATACAAATCATATTTATGAACAAAAACATGTTAAGGTGATAAAATTGCAATAGTAAGGTAACAGGAGAGGTGATGGATAGCGCTGTGGTGATATCATATATAAGTACAATGTGAATGTTTCAACTTCATGCGGGCGTGAATGAGATATCCCGTCTAATAATTAGGTAACAATGGGAATCTGCAGGAGGAACCATCGTCACACATGGATCAGAAGATGAAAAGGGAAGAGGACTTACAGAATTAAGTTAAGTTATGACGAGATATGGATGGTATGATGTTATGATTTGCATTCTGCCAGTGTTCGCTGAGTGAAGTCATCGCTCGCCGACCTCCGTTTGGGAACCATGCGGTGAGGAGGATTCAGGTTGACTCGTCGGATTCCAGGCGTTCGACCACGACATCGCTCTCCATCCTCACTGTCCGAAGTATGCGAAGCCGGCGCATGTATCTCATCTTCAAACTGAGGCAATGTTTTCAGATATGCCGGGTAGTTGTTATCCAATAATAGTGGCGGGGTCGCAAAATACGGGGCACCGTATGGCAATGTCCGTGGTATGGGAGCTGACATTCTTTTTTGGGATTTTCGAGATAAAAAGGTCGGCGACAAGATGTCGGCAGCCGCTATAGTTGTCGGTGTGCCGGGAGAGATGGTGCTTGGCCTGGATGGGGACATTCGGCGAGCAAAGGATAGGCGTGACGGAGAAGGTGATGGCATTTCCACGCTCACATCGGGGGCCGTGCGATGGCGTGATAATGTCCAAGCGGCAACAAAACTGCCGCCGCTCGCGCGTCGAGCAGATTTGTCAGATCCGTTTGTGTCTGGAAATGGGTCACGCCCATCAGGAAAGATTTGATTATTGTCTTATAAAAATATGCTTACCTGTGCTGGCGATGGAAGCCTGATCAACTTGTTTATCAGCAACCTCAGGTCGGGTGACCTTGGTGGTGAACCCAAGTTTCAATTTCTGCAAGCGAGATGGCGGTTTCGAAGGCGGTAGCAACGAGTCGAAGTCCGATAAGGATTCCTGGTCGCAATCTGTGTTCAGCTGGGTTGAGGTGGATGAAAATGGCGTGGTTTCAACTGCCTGAGCAATTTGTTGGGAAGCGGAGGGGCCCTTAGGCTCAGGCAAAGTATTGCGTCTAATTAAAGGCATTCGTGGCGAGTCCGCGAAATAAACACGTCGATAATTATTCTGGCCATCGTCGGTATGAGGGACAAGTATCGGGGTGAGGTCAACTGGGGCCGAGGCGCGTCGTACTGGGGTTAACTTTGACTCGGAGACAACGGGCTCAGATTGTCGTGGATGCCGAGATGGTAAACGCGCCTTCTGCGTTTTCTTAATTTCCAGGGAATCGACTACAACGGGGGCTGATGCGGTCACGGAAGCTGGTAATAACCATCCAAACCAGATGGCAAAAATGCTCTAGAACGAAAAAGAAAAAAGAAACACTAATCAGACTGGGAGATTCCAAAAATTCTGCAGCGTAATTATGCTCACCACAGCGAAACCAACGGAACTGAGAGCCTGAGCAGAGATGAAGATGAGAATTGATGTGCTACCACTGGTCTTGTGAGTAGACACGGCGTCGGAGGAATCGTTAATATCCTTTGGCGGCATAGAAAAAACGTCAAAGGAAGGGCCCGAGGGGAAATAATCGTTGGAGGAGACCGAAAAAATGGGCATTATGGAGTCGTCATAAGGCAGAGAAAGAGTAGTTGATGTTGGTGGTCATTATAATGTCAGTAAGCAGAGTCAAATGGCACGTTCAATATCAACCTAATGTCAGCCCACTTTGCTAATTCTTTAATGACGTAAGCAAGCTTGTCCTCGATCAAATCTCCGGCAATCACCCATTGACGCCGGCCACCCAAAAAGGCGAAAATTGTCAAAAAAGATCTGAAAAACATTAGAAATGGGATTCGGATTCCATCCGTTCTTTATCTACTTCATCGGATACTATTTCATGAACTCAAGGCTGTAATACAGTCGAGTATTTTGATATAAAATTGGCCTTTCATAACCATAAACTTCCGTAATCCATACCCAGGGCCAACCCAGGGCGGTCTACCGAGGGTTGGACTGTGCACCACATCATACGATTAGTTTTATCAGGCGACAAGTATTTAATCCTGCTATATTATACAAGTATCGAACGGTATGAAGTCCAATACATAAGTAATTTCCATCGAAAGAGAGATTGCCGATGGGCGTTTGAGATGTGGTGAATGAAACAGAGTCAAATTCGGATTGACTGCCATATGCTTGTTGACATTGTGTACAAGATCAAATACTCCCTGTCTTTGTACTGGTGATCGTCAGCTTGAATGGACGACCTTGTAGGCAAAGATGCCATTTTGGAACCTCGATACTGAGAGGTCCTAACTTTTCTGAGCAGATAGATACCGCAGTAGAGAATCATACAAATCTCAGGTGTGGTACCCATTCTTCCCCTATAAAGGACTTTAAAAGCTTTCCGATACCGTTACCCATATCGAGAGCGATGATCTCGTGTTGACAGCGGAAAGGTCCAGAGCGCAATTAAAAAAACAAGGTTGTCCAGGAGCTTATGAGACGACTCACACACCCACCCCCCATGAGCCTGGGTGAGTGAGCGCTCGCTTTTCCTTCTCACAGGGGTGGATTATATTACGAGTCGTCCACATCTCACTAAGAAAAAAAGACAAGAAATTATTGTCTGACTACAGAAGACTAGGGATGAACCATACCAACGTCATCATGGCCGTATAAATTGCAGTGGTCCCGCGGAAGGACGTTTAAATTTCTGAGGATCTGCGTAATTCAAGGTCAATTACTTAGCTCCGGTGTCGTCGTAGACTTCCAGGTTGGTGGCACTCGAGCTAATGGAAAGTTACAGGCTCTTCATGCATTGGTGACTGCGTCTTGCATATCTTTTTTCAAGCTGTGCCAGTACATCGATCCACCTAAATTGCTGTTCATTAGTGCCTTCGAGTTGGAAGATTCCTCCATCACAGTTGTCAATCTACGATCAACCAAGAAAACGAAGAGCAAGGAAATTATACGCCTATGCTGGTGCAACCACAACGCGCTGTCGTATCTACCCTGAAGTTAACACATTCGAACTCTTGGGTACTCGGAAAGGGATCGAAGAAGAGGCAAGCGAGCCCGGAGGAGCGATGCGGCATCCATTGAAAGTCTTTGCGCACAACTCGACTGCCTGCTCCGAGCCTGAGGCAGTCATAAATTCCAGCTTTCGGTTTAGGGCGATGGGACCAGGGAGGGTGTGGGTAGGTTTCCTCAGCTTCCCTCGTGGTTAACTCCTCCGTTGTCGTTGCCCCCTCCATGGTCATTCTTTTCGCTGCTCCTTACACTGTTGGAACATCCTTTGTGATTTGTCTTGCCGCTTCCGATGCGGAACCTCCTCCGTCAAGCTATTTCCGTGACCGCAACACCGTTGTCGTATTGCGATCTCCTTGCGCCAGATGACAGGATGAAGGCAATATGTCGAAAGGACAGGCGAGTGAAAGACAGAAAAGATGGCCAGTGCAAAATGCCGAAGTTGCAGAGAGATCATTTTGCCCTCCCCAAAAACTCCAACGAAGGATATCAATGTGGTCGAGTATTGCACAGGATTCCAGTACCGTATTCCGCAAATGGACCCAGAGTCAAGAATAGAGTGGTGAAGACAGATTTGGACCAACGCGTGGCGCCCCATGCGTTATATCAATGTACCTTTGGCGGCAGTGAAAGAAAAATCGAAAGATTTAATTAAAACTTAGGGAAATGATGACACAGTAGGGTCCAGAGCCCGAAGGCAGAGTTCGATGAGCACCTTGTCACTGCAGCTGTATGTCATAGTCCAGGGCAGTCTCCGATACAAGTTTGTCAATGTGACCAAACAGTGACTTTCCACTGACATGGTGACAGTTCAAAAATCATCAAGACACTCGACTTGGGCTGCATGCTTAGCTGCGGCCCTCTCATTCGGCATTTCCTGCTGTTTGGACCAAGGTCATTCAAATTGAAGAACGCTAGTCTATTTCAAGTTGGACGGACAACGATCCCAATCCACCTCTCTTACCGCCAAGGCTATCATCGGATGGCGGACCTCGGATCTGACAGCTTTTCTGACCTCGAATTCCCTTTTACAGAGGAGGATTTTGCAAAGATAGATGCAGCCATCGCGTCTCAAATTGCAGAAGACAAAGAGTCCCACGATGCGTCTTTCCAGTCTGAAATATACGGGTTGAATTTAAATTTGCTCACTGCGGAAGAACTCGCTCAACTGGACACTGTTGGTGTCGAAACAGATACGGGATGCCAACATGAGATCGAAACAGCAAATTCATCATTCCACTATGCTGACGGGGATCTCAACTTGGGAACACTGAATGCAATAGAACTCGCATCCCTGGACGCTGCAATCGCCGAAGCCAATGTGAATCCGCAAGCTGGGCCGTCCATTGAAGTCGAAATTGAGAACCCCCAAGAATCTTCAGACAGTGCGGCCCTACCTACACTCCAACAAAAACGACCCTCCATTAAGGTTTCTAAGCCGCAGAAACGAAAGACTCCTCTTCAGGAGTTCCGTTCACGTGTGCCACTTTCCGTGAGCGATCTCGTTCATCCTTCTTGGTATGTGGAGTGCACAAGCTTTTTATTGTCGGGCTAATAGGCTAAGGTGTGAAGTTCAATTCGCATATGGGTTGAGGGGAAAGCGATCTCGACCAGTTTCCGAACGCCCTAAGAGTTTTGTTTCTTCCTCTGGGAAGAAGATATCGCCAACAGTAGAAGTTGCAAAAAAAAACGAAGTTCGCACAAAGCAAGGTCTGGTGGGTGTGAAGGTTCCCCAAGGTTGGTGTAATTAACTTAGGAATTTCAAGGTCGTCCACAAGGAATTGGAAAGAGAGATCAAGTTCGAAGAGTTGAAAGTTAAAATAACTTCAAATGAAACCCGTTGGGCATTACGGTGTGCATCTTAGAAATTTACCCTTCCAAAGTCTTGATCGATAGATATTTTGAACAGAATTGTCAACATGCTTGCTTGTCTGAAGAGCATTTTAGATGGATTTACCGTGGGTTGATTCTTCTCATGCATAGTTCATTGTTTAAACCATCTGATCGTGCCAGCGGGAAATGCCTGTATTTGGACTTATCCATGGCGAAGTTGTTGTTGGAATTATGGTACGTCCTTCGTGCTTGGACCATATTCTGTTTTTCCTCACACTGGCACTAGGATGAAGTTGTCAAGATACAAGCCCAGCCTCCCAGCCACAACGCAACTCCAAGGAGCCCAAAGAGACCTTCGAGCGAACCATATTCCAATGCAAACGCAAAGCGAATTCGGACGGAACCTCCGCAAACTCGCATAGACTCGTTCTTCCCCAGCCCAACTAAATCTCAAGGCAGAGGCGCATCCCCACCTACAAACTCCACTCCGAGCCCCGAAGCACTCCCTGCACCTATCACTCTCAGGATTAAAGATAACAAAACGAGAAAAAGCCCGTACCTTCCCTCACATCCTGACACTTTCTCGGGGAGAATGCAACTCATGGTGTACCGGAGACTTCTCTCAGAGCTAGTGGCCACAAACCCTCCCTACGATTTCAAGCCATTGTGGACCAAGCTTGGTCTGGATTCCTCCGCCATTTTCCCAACACAGTTTTTGGTACAAGCACAACTAATTCGACACACCACACCGGAATTCGAAACAACATGTTTGGACGATCTCGTGCGCTCATGGCATAAGCTGGTGCAACAGTCGAACATTCAAGGGGTTGACCCACATCTCGAGTTGATATATCGCTTGCGGCCGCCTCCTGATGTGAAAAAGAAGGGTAAAGCAGTTGAGATAACCCAACCGGAAGTCGGAAACGACAGTGATGATGAAGAACTCGCCAAAGCTATTGCAGCGAGCTTGGAAGACGTATCTGCAGGTAATCTGGCCAGTGCTCCGGGTCCATCGAAGCACTTCCAGTCGCACTCCCTTGCAACAGATAAAAATATCGAACACGCTAGCACCGACATGGATCCCTTATCGCCTTCACAACCTGCGGTTCCCGTCTCTGGGTTGGAGGATGTGCAACTGCAGTGGGCGCTTCAGCAGTCCATACTCCCACAAGTGGCTGCTCCTGGACCTTCCGACACTGCGGGTGAGTATTCTTCTTTTAAAACTGCATTTTGGATCCGAGTTAATAGTCAGATATAGGGCCCTCGAGTATAAATCGCCGTCAACACGATAGAAAGGGTAAAGCTAGTGTAGCAGATCTTGGACAAGAACAGGAAGGAGGAATACATCGATATCGAATCATCGGGACCAAGAGATTTCGCTATTTGGATAGCGACCTAGAGTCTCACCTCACCCACGTATTGCAATGGTGGAGGGGGGAGCGAGAGCCCGAAGGAGTCCCATTGGATCATGTTTCTAGATGCTCGTAAGTCCATTCCTCATATGTAAAATCTGGCATTACCTCCCTAATCCTTGTGTCTTCCTAGGACATGTGAGTATTCCGAGGATTGCGAATGGCGTGCTGCAAAGGCACTTGAATTCAGCACACTTAGGAAGCGATAAACATCACTATTACATGGAAGACATTTCTTATTTATTTATTTTATCGACTTGTAGTTCTGTTATCTACCCTGCATTTATCCGTTCTAATGCCTACATCCTTACGACGACTGTATTATACATAAATTCTTCCGACGGATCTGCCGGGAAGTTCGTCCATAATTTGCCCAACCCATTGCCACGGTGGGATTCTAGGAATCCTGATGACACCTTTTTGGTTGATGTACAGGATATAAACTGTCCGCCGCAACGTTGTCGACTCCTGTCATCTGTGGGGTTTCTGGAATAGCGAACCTCACAACACTCATTTGTTCGGTTTCTCTTTCACTCCACCTATTTCGATTCTTGCCACCCTTTTGGTCCACGAAGTGGAATCGCGGCGTAGAAGCGGGTGGATGGCGCTTGAATCACATTTGCATTGGTCTTTCCGCGAGGAGCATGTCCTCCTCCCTTCCATTGTCTTGCATTCTTTTTGGAGTTTTTTATTAGCATGCCTCCTGGTCATTTTCATCTGCCTTACAGAAAGGTTTGTCAAGGCACTTGCCTTTCATACACGCATCCAGATTTTTAATGAAATCATTAGGTTCCTCACCAATTTGCTTGAAAAACAATGGTCTCCTCATATGTTCAAGCTTTCGCGTCTCTCTCTTGCCCTATGGAGATCAGGGTTGTATTCTTTCGCCACATTTCTCCGATTGTAAGCCCCTACGACCTGAAATTCCTTGTAAAGCGCGTTGCTAACCTTCCACCAGATGTTATATGCTTATTGCGATGACTTGTCACCTTGGGTGAGTACTACATCTTCAAAATATTTCCTTATCTAACGTACGAGTCAATAGTTTGATATTCACAATCGTAAGCTCTTTGCCTCGTTGACACTCCAACACGTCGTGATTTGTTGTCACCCAGGTTATTACGCTATCCACTGCACAGTTCGTGATTGAATTCCAAACCCTCCCGAAACCTACGCATTCGTTGCCGCGGTGCGCTCCTTCGTTGTGGCAACCCCTTTTGACTTGCTCATAAAATTATATGGTCAGAAATACCCAAGATATGCATGACACTATCAACCAACCCCTCCTAACGCACGAAGAGCGTGTTTACCCTTTGAAAAACGTCCAAACGCGGCCGAGATCGAAGTCCAAACCGGACGATATCTTCATACACCCAACAAACTCGAATATTGCCCGTGCTGACGCTGTGGCTCAAGAACTTGGGATCTCAGGAGATACAGATCGAGTGAAAGGCCACTCGTACCCAAAGGAGGAGCCTGCCTGGGAGATTGGAACAGGCAGAGATATTGCCCGAGAAATACTTGGCTCGAAAAAGAAAACACCCTCTCAAGGGTCATTCTATATCGGCGATGATTCAGATTCATGATTGTTGTAATACTAACCAACTAACAACCTCTTCTGTTATATAAAGTTGCTAATGTAGTCCACAGAAACAGGTATATACCTACATACAACTAGCTTGAATATCTGTAATGGAATGAAATCGAAATCATAAATATATCTCAATTCACGCCAACTCATCTATCGTCCACGGGAACGATGCCAGCTCGTTTTGGCACAAATTTACCAGCGGGCCGTCCCTGCTCTGCTTCAGCTGATTTTTTCTGCCATTGATCAATCAATCTGCCAACCCCTTGGTAAGGCCGTTCGGGGGATGGCGACCGAGGTGCTTCTTCTACCTTCGGAGTGCCTTCGTCTGTTATTAGTGATATAAGAGGCTTCCGGGGCGAGCTGCTGGGTCCGGATGATTCTAGCTTTGCTGGACGCCCAGTTCCGGTGTCAGTCAGAACAAAGGCAGACTTCGTGGCAGGTTCTGCTTTAACAGATATCCTCCTAGGTCGTGGCGTATTGTCCTCTCCCTGTGACATTGTCGATTTCCCCTTTTCCGAAGCCATCCTGTTGTGAGTTTTCGTTGGTGTTCTGGACAACTGAGTAGCTTGTCGTGCGGGCTCTTTCGTGGTCGTGCGAGACTTTAAAGGATCCCCGCCAGTCGAACGACTAGAAGTGTCACTAGACATAGAGGTCTTTGAAGAAAGTACCGGTTTCTTATCTGGGAAGGACTTGTGGACGCGGCCGTTCTCAGCAGAAGCAGAGTTCGATTTAGTAGAAATTGGTCGACGGATAGGCGAGGGTGGCCCTGAAGCTAAAGGGTTGGGTGACTTCGGCACCCCTCGAGCTCCTCCTATGGCTTCATACTTCTGAACCATGTCCGATATCGAAGTCCGACGAACAGCACGAGCTTTCGGTTCTTGTGGCGGAGCTAAATTGTTCGATGTTGGAGTCGATGAGCTATCCACCGACTTGGATGGGAAAATCAACATGGACTGCGGACGCGGCCGAGTAGGTTTTGGAGATTTAGCGTCGTCCATACTGGGTTGCAATTTCTCTTCAAGAGCGGCACTTTGTTGACGAGGTGGATAATTGGAGGTCGATGATGGTGGCCGGTTGAACGAATAATTCGTCGGAGAAGGTGTTTTTCTGTCCAGGACTGATGTCGAAGCAGGAGGCACCAATGACAACCGAGCTTTTCGGGGTACATAATCACCCACACTGTATGGCGAGGGTTGCCATTCGCGCCCCTTTTCCTTTTCTTTCTCCTTCTCCTTAGCTGGAAGACTACCGCCATACTGATAAACAAGTTCATGGACAGAACTTTGCCTGCCCTTTACTCTCGATACTTGCTTCTTCTGAACCGGGGAAGAAATACTCCTTGGATCTTCAGGTCCTTCATCAGCACTTGATGAATCAACATCCGTCTCTTTCCTTGGAACAGGACTCCTTGATTCCTTTCGGACGCTCGAGAGGTTCTTCGCTGCAGATTGTGACTCTGCATCAAATTTCTCAATAGCCGGGAATGCGCGCTTGAAATTGGAAACTGTTGGCGACAGGTCAACAGATTGGGGTTCGTTGCCGAATCGCTCCGGAGCATACTGCTGCTCAGCAGCGGTACTTGATGGGATTCTAAAATCGCTCTTCTGGACAAAGGAAGCCCGTTTTCTGGGAGATTCACGAAGCACAGGAACATCAGATATAGGAACGTTCATGGTTATATCATTATGATCCTCTCCAGTCAGCCAATCTCGAGGAGGTGTAGTGGCTAAAGGCCTGGGAGGCAACTTTGATAGGCCCAAACTGTCGTTGGAGCCAGCGGTTTCGGCCCTGCTGCCTGACTTCATCGACACCGAGCTCCGATGTTTTCTTACAAGTAATGGCTTTGGCTGGAGTTCGGTACTTCTGTGAGCGGCTTGACTATTTTCGGAGCCGTTATCTCGGTCCAATTCTGAGACCTTGGGTTCTACACCAACGTCGTCTGCCCTCCGACTTTCCTTTGCCTCTCGCATAGCGATGCCTGTGACTTGTTGGGAGCGGACTCCATCCACTGAGTAAGAAGAAATGGTCGGAGCTGTGGCGGGTTTCGTCAGCAAAGTTCCACCGGTCCCAGTAGTGCCAATGCTGCTGGTGCGCGAAGAGTACACTGGACGGCTCTCTGCTTGACTTGGTTGACGAGCTGCCGGCGCAGATTGAGGAACATATTTCGGGATAACCGAGGCAGGGTAGAATGAAATTGCCGCTGGCTTGAATTGAGCATCCAGTTCCTCAAGTGATGGAAACCTAGATTCGATAGGACCATCGGCCTTGGCAGATGGCGAGGTTCTTGCCATAGAACTTGCATATGGCGAGAGTTTGAACGACGAACTTTCAGGGGTGGGCACAGGAGAGATCGACTGCGTATGGACAGGTGTTGTAGAGAGATACCTGGGTTGAGGAGATGGCGAAGGGCGCTCCAGATTGGGCTGAGCTTTGTCGGGCTCACGATAACGGTAGTCACCCTGGGTTGTTGAGGTACTCATGGTTGCAAGCCCCGTGCGCAGTTTTCTCGCCTCTCCTAACGTTGGGGCCGTTTTCGGGGCAGCCGCCATAAGTCCCAGACCTTCAAATGCATCCTTATCCTTCTTCTGCTGCAGTCGATCCTGCTTTGGTCGAATTTTACTCGTGCCGGTAAAGATCAAGGGAGTCACAGGTGTGTCGTTCGGTTTCAAGGCATTCGTGTTGGGCCGAGGACTGAGCCTTGGGGTAGCGGTATTGGGATCCTGAGAGGTCCATAACTTCTGAGCAAAGTCATCTCCAAATCCAGTAGGCCGATCCTTTTTTTCTCTCCGCAGATTTTGATCCAACTCACCCAAATTCCAGGCTTCATCCGAGGCATTGGGTGGTCTCGCATGAGGTGAAGATGAATGCTTCTCGGTCGCGACTTTCCATGCCTTATCTTGTTCAGGGCCGAAACCACTATCTGACCAATCTTTCGAATATTCAGATCGAGATTGGCTATGTGTATGGGGTGTTGAAGATCTGGAAGTGGAAAGTGATTCCTTCGAAGCCGTTGGCCTTCCTCGTCGCATCGGAGCAATTGCTTCTAAGACCTTTTCTCGAGCTTGAACGCCCTGGTTTGGTGGGTTGGATGGAGCTTTCACATCGTAGATAGAGAGGGCCGATTTCGCAGGAGGGAACCCGTATGTAACAAGTCCATCTAGAGGGTTTAATGGAAGTGAGTGTTTGCTTTGTGGATGGCCATAGGGTAGCAATGGTGGCGATACTGGCATGTTGTATGCGAATTTCGACTTGGTACCGCGAAGACGGTGTACATGATTAAGAAGTTCAAAAACAGCTGGCCTCTGAGAACCGTGTTCGCGTAACATCGAATCTGACCCATTCGAAAATCAAATTGGTGTGTAAAAAATGTGACAAAGAACGCACCGATTAAATGGTTCATATCCTGAGAATAGATCGGGTATGGAGGGATCCGATACTGCACGTTTAGGATCGCTAAAGGGCCATGCTCTTCGAAAGGGGTGGTATAATAACATAGCTTGTAGAGGAGGACGCCGAGGGCCCAGACGTCACTCTTCTCATTGACAGGGCGCTTCGAGTGAACGTCGACCATTTCTGGCGCTCGATACTGCAGGGTCGTGTGCCTATTGAGATCAGCCTCGAGAGCACGAATCTCCTGCGTGTTCGTTGGTGGGTTTGAGACGGTGGTGGCAGAACCGAAATCGCAAAGTTTGAATGCAGTGGGGGAAGACTGAAGTATGTTCTCGACTTTGAGATCGCGATGGAGTAGTGGGGGCCTTGAGTTATGCATGTACGCCACACCTTCACAGACATCAACGAAAATCTGTAATATTTCGGCCTCCGTCAACCGTTCGCGCAGTCGTCGATTCATCATATCAATTATGCCGCCCCCTTGTTACAGTCAGTCAGACCGATATTTGGTAAAATGACGCGTGCAGCGTACCGGGACAATACTCCATTAGAATGAAAACTTCGAAAGTGCCATTAGGGAGTTTGTGCCATGCAGCATCGATTAGGTGCACAATGTTTGGATGTCCTTTCAGCAGTCGCTGGAAAGCATAATTGAATTCTGAGGCCCGAGGGAGGATGTTACAAACGGACCATAATGTCGACCTCCTTCTTTACCTCAGTGAGCATCGCCTCATTAGCAACTGCGATGCGTTTGAGGACATGGTGTGTCGTATTATAGACAGGAGCTGGTGTCCGCACGAGATAAACATGGGCAAATCCACCTAGAGAATTAAGGATTTAAATCAGGTCTCAAAGGGAGGTGACTACTAACAAACCTTGAGAGAGATATCGTTCAACCTGAACGGTGTAATTGTTGACCGAGATCGTTTGACCAGGAATAAGGGTCCCCTTGTTCTGGGGATATGCGTGGTAGGCCTGTTGGTTTGCCATAGTATCCGTAAGTGTGGTGCTTTTTCTAGTGACAAGCGACCTAGCAGTTGGTGTCCATTGCGGGTTGCATTGATTTGAACGCTGCATTCATCACGATTTGGAAACGCATCACGTGGTATATACCTACACTCAAAACTAGTGTTTCTGGCTAACAAGCACGCTTGAAAGTTCCCAAAACTATATAATTTGGCAATAAGCCACTAGGGCCGACAAGCGGCATACTACCTAAGAGCTCTATTTCACCAGCCTTCGTTGTTGGGTTCCACGGTCTGCATTGCATCAGGCTATTTAATGCTACGTAAAGATCAGGTAGATAGAAAGTAAGGATATCCTCCGAACTACGAAAAATGTCTAAGGATACATATTCCGATGACGATAAATGACTTAAAACCGTGATTGATGGGCCTTCTTGTTGCTTGGAGGTTGGCCTTTTACGAGGCCAGGAGCCAGAGAATGATGTTCTTTTTGGAAAACGTGCTGCCAGTGTGCATAAGGGTAGGAATCTCGTACGATTCTGAAACCATACGAAGGCGGCATTGGACTTGACGGATCTGATTCAGGCATTCGAGTCATGTTAGCCATAAAAATAAAAATAATATATAAACAACCACACCTTTTTGTTGCTGCCATCCTTTCCACCTCCGAATACGTTTTTCGTACTTTTCTCAAGGTAGAATCAAGTTCTCATCAACATCTCGAATGTCCAATTGTACGAGGCTAGGATGCTCTTACTTGTCTCAGTGGTCGGGGAGTAAGGTTGGGGGTAAAAGGCATCGAGCTTGACCTCAGGTGCTGAAAAAATTTGAGTACAGAGATTTTGTGAATGGATGTTACATACGCGTATTCTGATCATTCCTGGGTCGAATCCAATTTGATATCAGTGTCTGACAAGCTGCCAGTACGCTCGTCAGCGTTGGTGCTTGTCGCTTTTCTAGCATTAGGGGGATACCTTCGAAAAATTGATATTTAATACAGTTTAAATTTGACCAAAAAAAAGAATACCTCAGTACTTCTGGCCCAAATTTTTGATTAGGGAGCGGTCATTGGAGCCTGAATCGTTTGGGGACTAGGGAAATTAGTGACGTTGTTCTGCTAGGATGTATACAGTATTGGTAATGTACTTCTCAGATGGATGCTAACTAAAGTGTACTTTTCTCAATTCGTTGGGTTTTGCTTCATCATCCATGATTTCTTCGAGAGTTGTAAGTTGGTTGGAGAAGGTTTGGAAAAGGAAATTCGTACCACTAGGTAGCGGCCATAACATTATAACAGCTTTTATCATGGTGTCGTCAGTTATTGGCAAGGGTGGCCGTCAGACTGTCATCAAGGGAATCACTACCTCGAACTTTGCATCTACACGCTTCTTCTGGTGTTCCGGCTGAGGGCGACTTGCCTCATGTGCACGTTGTTCGAACTTTTTTCCACAGCAGTGGTTACCTTTGGCAGGGAGCGATGTGCCTAAGGATGTGGAACAGATCTCGCCAAACTGAATGAGATCCAGTTCGGTGTCCGTGGTTTTACCGTCCTCAAACAGGTAAAAGAGGGATTTGCCAAAACAACCTTCCTTCTTTGGTGTACCCGGACAGACAGAAGAAAGGAAAGTATAAATACCTGGTGATGAGGAGTACCTAACGCATGAGCAAGGAGAGCCTGAAAAGTAAATACTCTGCTCGGTGTGAATGCGGAGTAGTTTGCCCGCGAGCACACATTAAACCAGTCACGTCCAAAGACAGCCATCTTTATGATTCTTGATCTCGGGGAGCCGCCATAATAATTTCTGCGACAATTGAAGACTAGGTAGATGTTGGGACTGAGAAAGGAAGTTTGATACGAGAGCCAGGCAAGGTGTGTCCAGTTGGACATAGCCGTTGGGAAAGGTAAGAGCCCGAAGGCAATTCATCATTATAAGTAGTATATTTATAGAGAGCAATCGTGTGCAGACCACAAATTGTCACTTGAAAAGTGGGCAGGGCTTGCATGTTCGAGGTAGAGATGCAAGTAAGCAATCAGAAATCGGCAATCGATGGAGAGAGAGGGGAGTATTCGAACAAAGAACTTCTTAGAAGGCTTACAGTTATCCACCGGCTAATGTTACACCGAAAATTAAAATGCAAATTAAAATTCGTAGCCTCGCTTTCTGCTCATAAAAACTACATGATAATTCTCTATAATTCAATACCTTCCTTCATTTCAAATTTCAAGGAATTTTAATGCCTTCTCGCGAAGAGATTCCTTAATTACAGGTGTAACACCGAGTGGTGACTGATTTCAGCTAAATCCGGAATTTTGAGCTTGTCATTCCTCTGCCATATGTTATTCACTTCCCCTAAATCTCTACCAGGTTATAGGGGCTATGTATGGCTCTCTGTGAAAATTAGTTTCATTGAAAAATATGCATTTTTGACCGAGTTATTCGCATTACAAAAGTGTAACACTCAGCGGTGGTGTAACATTGACTCGGAGCACTTTGCAGCATTGCTCCATCGCATATTTCTAGATAAGTCAAGTGTTCATCAGGGTACAAAGAAAATATGCGCATCTTGAACTCGTCAGACAACGCAGGAGTCATTGTATAAGTAATATATCAAAGTTTCTACGTTGCGGGAATGAACATTCCATTTTAGGTATCTATGTCACATCACGCTGGAAAACAAAATCCAAAGGGCAGTAGGCAGTTGCTGCGAACCCGTTGAAGCCGGCGGCGCCGAGCTGCGGCAACACTAATTCCGATCCAGCTCCCTCGAATCCTCAGTGCTCACCCTCATCGTAGGTTCGGTTCAAGCCGCCTTCTCCGGACCGCTTGTTTGGCTGCGCAAAACGACCGGAGCAAGGGCTTGCTCCGAACCTACCCTCATCGGGACTCTGGCGTCTTTAGCCTGTTGCCTTGTCACATACGTCACATGTACTTATGATTTTGGTTACATCATTCATTTACTCTTGTACCACGTCCTCGTCCTCGTCGTTCCCAACAGAGCTCAGTCCTGTTCTGTTCTGCGTGACTTCTCAGTATTTCCTGCCCCCGCCGAGCAGGTTTCCACAGGTACATACATAAAATTTCATAAATACAACACCTCAATGAAGGGTTGCGAGGCAATCCAGTGGTGATTGATTCGATGCTGATAAAAGGTCGTTACCGTCGTAAGCCTAGAATACTCGAGTCACGAAATGAGTCCTACGAAATGACTAGGTTAGACAAAGATTGAGACACCATAGAAATGCTGACTTGCTTAAAACAAACCAACCTATCTCCTATCTACCATGTCTTCCGGTGGCCCATTCCTCGAAAATCTTAAACTCCTCCGCAAGCACTTGTGGGGTAAGGAGGTCATCAATGTTGTTCAGGAAGGTGAAAAGAGCTATGCTATCATCGACCTCACTCTCTTTAATCTCCCACAAAATTTGTCTCCCGACAATGTCCTCCTAATTCGCGAAGAGTATATACTTACATATCATGCCATTCTCGACACGATTCAGCAAACGCCGGGACCGCTCGGATCTGCCTTCCTAGTCACTGGCCAACCAGGAATCGGTGCGTCGGAGTGGCCATCCCCTGAAGCCTTAGGCATGGACTAATCTAGCACAATAGGAAAAACCTTGTTTTTGATGTACCTTTTAGTCCGTCGACTCCAAGAACGTCAACCGGTCGCTTTACAGATGAATTCCAATACATTCGCCCTCTTTGACGAGCACGGTGTATCTTTGCACATATCGTCCAACCTAGATTCGGCCTTTTTAATTCCAAAAGACGCTTGGGCGCTTTCCGATTCAGGTGAGGGAGATGGTTCGCCTTGTTCTGCCTTCAAACAGCGATGTCACGGTCCACACATCGTACACACAAGCTTGCCGGCTTCCAATCGTTGGGAAAGGTGGACAGATCACCTTTCTGCTAGGAAGTATGTCATGGATGTATGGTCACTGGATGAGTTTCGAACGTTGCTGTATGTGGTATTATTTACACGTGAGCCGTTTATTCCACTGACACATTGGTATCAGCACTATCAGCAACCTGGATGTTCAGCGCGGTGTTACTCTCTTTGAAAAATATGGACCAAGCCCCAGAATCTTAATCGATCTTCTTATGTTCCCGGGCAGGGAAGCAGCTTACCTTCGGGGTGTCAACACAGCCGCTGATGATCTTTCACGTGAATTTTCAAAAAATTTCTGCAGTCTCCGAAGCTTGGATTTCAGTTCCAACATTTTTGCTGAGATACTTATGGTCAGGCCGGACACCCCACAGTTACGGCTGCCTTCTCTGTATATTCCTACACCATTTCTCGCTAGCACCCTTGGAGTAGCGATTTCTCGCCATTCAGCAGCCCAAAAATACACTTTCTTCATGCTTCTCGACAGCTATCCTCCTCTTCGTGACACTGCAGGATGGCTTTTTGAAAATTATGCCTACATCTGCTTTGCTGGCCCAAATAATATCTCATTTCAGGAGTATCCCGGCGGAAAGCCAAATTTATACCAAATTCCTACCACCAATGTGGTGATCACAGGGTCGACTGCACTGAAAACCATTCAGCCGCCATTCAGTTTCTACTGGCGGCCTCAGGAACCCTACTTTAATGGCGTGCATGCCCTTATTCGGTCCAATAATGTTGTCTGGGTCCTACAGTTTGTGATAAGCCGTCCTTGCGGTTCTGTGACAAAGGGCCTCGACAAGGTTTTCGAAGTCATGAATTACAAAACCGATGTCGAGTGGAACCTTGTTATTGTGAGCCCGGACAAGAGGGCGGCGGTGGAATTCTCCCAGAATCATCAGATTCTAACCGGCCAATGGGAGAGGATACGTGTTTATGTTTGTGAGTTGCCGCTTGATACATTTACTGAAGACAATGTGCAGCGCCTTCGGGCTAATCTGAATGAGGTGAGCACATATAGTAGGTACAATATTGTCAAACTTTGATATTCACGGACATTGGATACACACAGACCAACGGAATGTACCCAAGTTGAGAGAGTGGAATCAGATGCGGACAGCCCCTTTTTCAAGTTTGCAGTATGCAAGTATTTGCCTTTCACAGTATTATTATCCTATCGGCATTCTACAGAGCACATAAAATAACAGAGTATATATAGCACACTGGTTTTGGGAATATTGATTGAGACGTATGTACTTGCACTTGAGTCAGATGTTGCCTTGTTCTTCTTTCCATCACGCCATTACTGTACTATTACGACCGATCGTTCACGGGGTATGACATATGACAGCAATTGTTCACTGGGATAGATGTTCACATCTACCAGTGACCAATGACAAGGGCGAAAATTTGTTCATGTGCGCTGTGGTG
>Ga0307517_10005938_pt1 | contig 18215 bp, 13 predicted proteins | sample 23_EM_MG_FD_194515 | JGI IMG/M metagenome (GOLD analysis project Ga0307517, IMG submission 194515) | Populus trichocarpa ectomycorrhiza microbial communities from riparian zone in the Pacific Northwest, United States - 23_EM | ecosystem: Host-associated > Plants > Roots > Unclassified | place... | reverse complement strand
ATTGTGCTTGACAACAGATACATGGACATCAATCCAAAATATTAACTATATGTGTTTAACAGCTCATTGGATTGATAATGACTGGAATTTGCATAAAAGAATTCTTAATTTTTGTCAAGTTTCCAATTATATGGGTGAGACAATTGGCCAAGTTATTGAGAATTGTTTGTTGGAGTGGGGGATTGATAAACTGTTGAATATTACATTAGACAATGCAAGCTCTAATAATGTGACCATTTCATATTTAAAGAATGTGATGAAAGATTGACCAACTAATATATTGTCAAATAAGCATTTGCATGTTAGATGTTGTGCACACATTATAAATCTCATTGTGTGTGATGGCTTGAAAGAGATTAATGATTCAGTTGTTAAGATTCGAAATGCCATTAGGTTTGTGAGATCTTCACCGTCGAGGCATCATGCATTTAAGAAGTGTGCTGAAAAGTTGCATATAGAGTGTAAGAAATCATTGTGTTTAGATGTTGCAACTCGATGGAATTCAACTTATCTTATGCTAGAAGCTGTTGAAAAGTTTGAAAAGGTGTTTGTGAGGTTAGGTGAAAAAGAACTTAGGTATATGAGTTACTTTTTAGAGGTTGATTCAAAGGGGAATAAAAAAAACATAGGGCCACCTGATTTGGAGGATTGGGAAAATGCAAGAACTTTGGTTAAGTTCTTAAAGATCTTTTATATGATTACATTGAGATTTTCTGGCTCATTGCATGTCACATTAAATTCTTTCTTCAATGAATTGATTTACATGCATACAAACTTGTTGTAATTGTGTAAAAATAAAGATAGTATTTTAAGTGGAATGACGATGAATATGATGTTAAAGTTTGAGAAGTATTGGGGGCGTGAAGTAAATCATAATTTTTTGTTATATGTGGTTAATGTCTTAGATCCATGTTTGAAGTTGAAATATGTGAAATTTTGTTTTGGTGATTTGTATGATTATGACAAAGCACAATTGCTAACAAATAAGGTGAAAGATACTTTGGTGAGCTTGTATGAGTTTTATTTGAAAATTGATGAAGTGGTGGATAATAATAGGCATAAACAGGATGTTAATACTATTAATGATATGGAGGTAGATGTTAACACTTTGGCTCGATTCAAAAGACATTTGTTGGAGGTGGATAGTGTGGAAAATAAAAATGAGGTTGAGAGGTATTTGATTGAAGGTTGTGAGGATCATAATGATGATAAGTTAGATATTTTGGGTTGGTGGAAAAGTAATGCTTTGAAATATAAGACACTTTCAAAGGTTGCACAACATGTTCTAGCTATTTCTATATCCACAGTGGCTTCTGAATCAGCATTTAGCACAGGTGGTCGTGTACTTGATCAATTTCGAAGTTCTCCATCTCCAGCAACTGTTCAAGCACTCATTTGTTGTCAAAATTGGTTGCATCATGGATCAATTCCAATTGATATTAGAAGCTTGATAAATGATCTTGAAACCTACGAAAACCTTAAGTCAGGTAATGTTTTTTAGAAACTTGCACCTTTTATTTTGTTATTTATTAATTAAATTGTTTGCAATCATCTAACATGTCTAATTTTTTATTTTGTAGAATTTGGTGGAAAGTTACTTTTAGTAACGGATGATAATTAGTTCAAAAGTTACTTTGATTTGTAAAATACTACTTTTTATTTTTACATATTCTAATTTATTTTATCATGTTATAATTTTAGATCTTGATTTTCAGGTTTTGATGTCAATGGTATTACGGAATCAAAGTGCAATGTTTTTGTCATCTTGATGTGCTTTTTGATTGAGATGATGTGCACAATGAAGATTTATATTTTTTGCATGAAGTATTTTATTTTTTATGGCAATGATATTTGTTGTTTTTTTTAAGCCCTTTTGAAGGCAATGCTTTGTAATTTTAATTTTAATTTGGTGTGTGTGTTATTTAAACTTTGATGCATGAGGCGTTCAAACTCCAAAACATAAATATTAGAAAGACTTGCAACATATTAAACATAATATTAGCACTAATAATTTAATATAAATGAATATTTAGTGACAAAAAATATTAAATATATTATAGAATTTTGTAACAAAATTAGATAATATTTACATTAATTACAAGCCCATCAGAAAACCCATTAAAAAGCCCAAAAAAATAATACAGGTTTTCCGGTTTTTCTGTTAAAAAACCGAATCGAAACCGGTCGGTTTGAACCGGTTCCGGTTTGAATTTTTAAGTTTTTCAAAATTTGATTTTGGTTAGTTTTTTAGATAAAAACCGAACTGAACCGAATTTGCTCACCCCTATCAAATAGCTTTAAACGAACCTGATTTTAACAAAAAAATATATATATAAAAAAAAACTCTTAAACACCACAAAATTTTAGTATTAAAGGCAACTTAATCATTTCACTATGATTAAGAAATTCAAAGGAGAAAATAGCCCCTTCACGTTATTATTTTTTCTTTCAAGAATAATTAATTTTTTTTTATCTTGCTAAAAAAATATAATAAAGTTAATTTATCTAAATTAATTAAATAATGATAAGAATGATAAAATAATCATTATATTAGAAGTGGAGGCTTGGTTTTTTTTTTAATTTAATTTTTAATATTGTGACGACATTTTAGGCAAGAAGCATAGTTAAAAAAACAAAATGTAAAATAAAAAATTACTCATTAGAAGCAGCAAATAAGTAGTAAAACAGAAGAGCTATAGTAAAAAACAATACACGCACTAGCACCAAGGGTAAAATAAAAATGAGTTACCGAGAGGATGTCTTTATCAAAACTCTCTATTTTCTTTCTCAAATCTTCATTTTAATACGATGCCCTCTTAATAACACACACAGATCACTTTATTTTGTTAATGTCTCTCCCCACCAAACGCTCAGCCACAGCCACCACTAGCACCGCCGGTACTTCCACCTCTAATACTTACCCTCCAATGAAGAAGGCCAAGTGTCAGGCCGCCTCTGCCTGCTCACCTCTCGACTACAACAAAAACGGCCTCCATCACTCCGATGACGTCGTCTTCGATCCTTCCTCCATGTCTCTCGACGACGATCCCAAGCTCGTCGACTACCGCCCTCCTCCCGCCGCCGCTAATTTGTCTCGCAAAAAAGCTACTCTTCCACAGCCCGCTAAGAAGCTCGTCATCAAGCTCGTCAAGGGTAACTACTAACAACTGCTCAATCATGGGTTTTACTTATATATTACAAAATTAATGTGGGTTTTTGGTGTGATTAACATGATGGGTTGTGCAGTGTAGAATTTTTTTTTTGGATATTGGGATCTCGTTGCTGCTTAGCTTAACATGTTGGTGTGATTTCATCTTAGGAGTGAACTGAGCTATTGATTTCAGTGTTTTGATTATTATAAATACAAATTTTATGAGAAAAACATATGATAACTTTCAATTTTTGATCTGGGAAATTGATTGCAGTTCTGTTAGACCTCGTAGCTTCTTTTGGGCTTTCGTTTTTCAGAATTTGTTATCTATTCAATTTGCTGCTAAGTATTTACTCCTTGTTTACATGAATTCTTTTTTCTTCATAATAATTCTATGTTCATCAATGTTAGTTTCTATATATACTATCCAAAAGCTTGGAAATAGCTATGATTGTTTTTCGTTCGATTATATGTCTTTCTAACATGTCTTCTATTTCTCATTAACTTAGCCCTTCCTGTTAACACTTCTTCTTGAGCCCAAACTCTTCAAGGTCAATTGTAACACCTCATTATCGTGCATGACGATGGGGCAAGTGCTTTGGTACACCGTGGAATGAATGAATTCTTAGGGAATGATTTGTAAACATTAATACAGTAGATTCTAGTTGATGAATTGGTGTTTCATTCTTCATTAATGAGCTATTTTCTTCTGCTTCCAATTTTGTTATGATTATGAATGAATTGAATCCATTGAATTTAGTAGTAGCAGTGAAATCTAGATTATGAAATTACAGTTCCTTGTAAAAATTTAGCCAGATATGTCACCTTTAACTGATTATTGTGTTTACTGAAGCTAAACCAACTCTGCCCACAAATTTTGAGGAGGATACATGGGCAAAGCTGCAGTCAGCTATTAAGGCTATATTCTTGAAACAACCAGCTCTTTGTGACTTAGAGAAGCTTTATCAGGTATGACTGCTACAATTTATTTCTCATTGTTTCATCCTATCCTTGTTTCAACTCAACTTAGTAATTTTTCTACTCTGATGTGTTTTTGGTTGATTTTGGGATGAAACCATGGCGTTGTCATTAGGCTGTCAATGATCTGTGCCTGCATAAGATGGGGGGGAATCTTTATCTACGAATTGAAAAGGAGTGTGAAGCACATATATCTGCAGCTTTACAATCCTTAGTTGGTCAAAGCCCAGATTTGGAGGTTTTCTTAAAACTTGTTGCAACGTGCTGGAAGGATCTCTGTGACCAGATGTTGATGATCCGTGGCATAGCCTTGTATCTGGACAGAACATATGTGAAACAAACCCCAAATGTGCGTTCATTGTGGGACATGGGCTTGCAGCTTTTCCGCAAACATCTTTCTTTGTCTCCTGAAGTTGAGCACAAAACTGTCACTGGCATCTTGCGAATGATTGAGAGGGAAAGGTACTTCTGTAAACTAAAATATTTAGTCTAGCATATGTTTCAGATTTCTGGTTTTCTGTCAATGGGTTTCACATCTATCCTGACAACTTCTGTGTCCTGTATGTGTATTTGTTCTTTAAATTTCTTTCAAAACTATTTCTACTAATAACATAGGTGCTAATAAGAGTTGAGTTTGATGAACTGGTATCAATACTTGACTGGAACACAGACTACTTGCAAGTTGTAACATGAAGACATGCTTTCATTCTCCAATTTGATTATTAAACATTTAGTGACAGAATGAATTGCCAATAAATGAAAACTAAATATCTGCAAACCTTGGAAGTAAATCATTCCACTCCCTTTCCCACAGATTGGAAAAAGGAAACTTGTTTCTAGTATATAGGAGATCAATTTATGGAGTGGTCACAAATCTTGCAATTGAGAACTTTGTGACATTAGATTATTGGAGTATTTTGAAGTATTATAGTTTACTTCTTGGACACTTCATAGAGATCCTTTTTCTGTGATTGCAGATTAGGTGAATCAGCTGATAGATCTCTCCTTGACCATCTCTTGAAGATGTTCACTTCACTAGGAATTTATGCAGAAAGTTTTGAAAGACCTTTCCTTGAGTGCACATCTGAATTCTATGCTGCTGAAGGCATGAAATACATGCAGCAATCGGATGTTCCAGATTACTTGAAGCACGTGGAGGTGCCTTTTGTTTTTCCTCTGATATTATCTGGGATTAAAGTGGAATATGAAAATCACTTTTGCTTTTATCTGCAGCTTTTATTTTAGTTCTTTTACTTAATATTTGTTTGCCCCTGGAACATTTGGTGGGTTACATATTCCTGCAGTCAAGATTGAATGAAGAACAAGATCGATGTAATATTTACATTGATGCAAGCACTAAAAAGCCACTAATAGCAACTGCAGAAACGCAGCTACTTGAACGCCATATATCCGCGATTCTTGATAAGGTGCAAATGCCCTTTAGTTATACATAGCTTCCTTCAAAAGTGCAATCTATTTTCATTGCTTGAATAATCATTTGTTTCTCTCTTCTGTCCAGGGGTTCATGATGCTGATGGATGGACATCGGATTAAGGACCTTCAGACAATGTACTCATTGTTTTTAAGGGTCAATGCCCTTGAGTCATTAAGGCAGGCCCTTAGCATGTACATCAGAAGAACCGGGCAGGGCATTGTCATGGATGAAGAGAAGGACAAAGATATGGTTTCCTCCCTGTTAGAATTTAAGGCTTCTCTTGACTCAATATGGGAAGAAAGCTTCTCCAAGAATGAAGGATTCTGCATCACCATAAAGGATGCATTTGAGCATCTAATTAATCTTCGCCAGGTTAGTCTATTGCTTTGTTGGTCCGATCTTAATTGGTTGCAAAATTTTATCGTATTCAACAAGCTTATCACCTGTGTGCTGCATGAGATTACTACAAAATGTTTGCAATAGCTATAAATGTTCTTGAAAATTTTCTAAAAGAATAAGAGAAAAAAATGATACCTTTTCACATACAATTTACAGTAAATTCTGATAATCAAACCCCACAAAATGTTGAGTTCAAATCTTTACAAGTTTTCACCATTGTCATGTTGAAAGAAAATGGAAAGACAAGTAAAATAAAAGGTAAATGAGGAGTTAGGAAAGTAAACAACAATCAAATGAACAGCGACACTTACCTTTTAGAAATACTAAAGTGGAGATAAAAATATGAATGAAATTTTCCAGCAAATGATAGGTATTTTCAACCTTTTGCTCCATACTTATGTCTACTGATTATGCATGGATATATATTTTTTTTTGGTTAAAAAGTAATTAGTGGTACCTAAAAAGTTAATGCTGGTAAGAGAGGAAAAAAGAGCTATTGAACTTTTCCATGAATGTTCTAACATGTTTTCTTAAAACACTTTAAATGCCATAAAGGCAGGCTTAAATGTAATTGTTAAAGAAATGTCACCAAATGACTCTTAGTTTGCAGATCTGGTGAGGCTAAGGTAAAACTTTTCTGGGCTTCAGACATGTCTGAAGTATTTTAATTGTTAAATTTACAGCATACATACTGACATATCTGAAGTGGTTAATGGTAGAATTTGCAATATAAATGGACAATATTAGAGTGGTGAAAGTTAGATTAATTTAGCTTTAAATTTAATGCAGTGATTTGCATTTGCAGTGTTATTCAACAAAATGGCACATCTTTTATTGATAGAATCAGACTACTGTTCAATCAAAATTGATATTGGGATCATATGCTAGTTTTCTACCAAAAGTAACACATTAAGAAAATGTCCTGTGGTACAATTTATCATGCAATATCTTTCCTGAGAAAATCGTAGTGTGGGATTCTCCGGGTAATTTGATGGAGAGAGAAAAAGTAGTTTGGTTGCTATTGCTCTCAGCTTCTTTTAGCCACTTTTGTTTCTTAAAAGTATAGAGCTTTGAATAATTGAAGAAAAGCACCTATACCTAGCAAGATTATGTGAACACCTAAAATTGTTGTCATTTTAATTTCTATCTTACCATACATAACAAAAAAATGGTAAAGATTCTTCAAGAGTCTTGGGTCCTAGAAGTGCATGATAAATAACATCAAAGCCCAATATTGCAGAGGAAATTATGTGAAGCACACCTGATTCAAAGTATGGAAAGGTGCATATAACTTCCATGCCATGACCCACCCTCCAACCTAGAGTAGCTAGTGGGGATGTAAAATTAATCCTTGTTCATACATTGGCTTCTCCGGTATGAAATGGGCACTGGTTAAGGTGATCTGTCTTGAAAAAAAAAGAAACATTAACCTCTTATAAAGGAATTGCTTTGTTTTTGGATCAAAATAAGGTACCTGTGTTCAACCAAAAACAAAGGAACTTGTAGTCAAGTCTATCAAGTAAAAATATAATTTTTTAAAACTGCAGTAGTTAGTTACCTAACATTGTTTCTACTAGTGCTACTTTCATTTCAAACTGTAGCTCAGCAGCTGCAGCTGCACATCCCTACACATCAATACTGAACAGGTGTTACAACTGCTTATTTATTGGTTAAGCCGTGTCAGAAATAGCACTTTGTCAGGTAAGTGCTAAGGGCTCTTGGAGCCTAGTTGTACACTTGAGCAAAGCAAGGCACATCCCTACACATCAATACTGAACAGGTGTTACAACTGCTTATTTATTGGTTAAGCTATGTCAGAAATAGCACTTTGTCAGGTAAGTGCTAAGGGCTCTTGGAGCCTAGTTGTACACTTGAGCAAAGCAAGGCACATGCCTATAATACCTAATATATGATGGTTTTTCTCTTCTCTCTCTCGTTAGTTTTTTTGTTTTTGGGGTGGGGGAATCATAAATCGAATCTTTCCTCTGCTTACAAAATATCCCCGGTAAAACTTGTGTGGCCATAAGAATGTGGCTGAAAAGTCTTTTTTTTCTTGGTAGAAACCACTGTAGATCATAACTAATATCACCTAAACTTCTAAATATCATTCACATAACCTTATAAAACTTGATATGAAAAAGAAATAGATGACATCTTCATCTAGCAAATGTTATTTTTTTACTTTTTATTTTTTTTCCCGGAGTGTTTTTAGCAGACCCTTGTTCCTTGTTTATGGTGCCTCCCCTAGGGTTTGAAAAGTGTTTTAGTTTTGTGCTTAGCACCTAAGGTGCGGTGCACCTTGTAACAGCACTGGGGCTAGGTTATGGGAAAATATAGAATTTCCAGGTTTTGATTTTGACTAAGGGGCTCTCAAAATAAATTGATCGGGTTATAAAAAAGCTATGGGTTAGAGACAAAATTGGGTCTTGCATGAAGCAAATATTTATCAGTGTCAGAAATTCCATTGAAGATGTTATGTATAATTTATTAGTTCAGAACAAGTTACAGTTGGCCAGTTGCCCAAGTCACTTATAATTTCATCAAATTGTAATGTGGTTTTTTAAGTAGTAAGCCAAATGGGTCATCAGTCTTCTTACATGTGTGTTTACCTTTCTTTCTTTAACTAATAAAATAAAATGTTCTTGTCTATTGTGTATTTCTTCCGAGTGTTTTTCCTATGCTTGTTCTTCATGATCTCTCGCTCTGTAATGTCCTTCCAGCATTTCTAATTAGGAATGAAAGAGACAAAGTTTCCTATAAGTTTTTCCTGTATGTTTTTTAATCCCTTGGGAAAGCCTCCCTGATGCATAGCTCCCATATCGTTGCTAGAGGATATGCGTACATAATCCATCATTGAATTTGGATATATACCTAAATACTGTGCGGAAAAAAAGAAAAAGAAATAAAGAAACACTAAACTGTTTGGGTTAAGTGCTTTGTCCTTGTTATTTTCATCCTCATCCATGAATCTATGTTACTATTTGTGGCATTCTTTTCTTTGGGGAGAAGGGGAGGTGGAGAGGAGGACAAAGCTGTCTGATTTCTTTATTGTGGGAAATTACGTATTCAATAAATTGAGTTTTTTGAGTTCTACAATTTACATGTTTAATGATCAGCCAAGCATATCGCATTGGAAGAATATTCATTTTGCTGTGTAGTAATCACAAGATAGCCATGGAAAAAAACATTCGTCAAGCGTTTTCTTTTACTTGATATATTTTTTTGCTTAAATCAGCTTTTAGTTTCTTTTGTGAGATAAAATATCTTTAAGCATGATAAGGACTGCTATTTTCACACCTATTTGGGCCCAAGCATGTAACAAGGCTAGGCAGCTGCTAAGTCAATGACCAACTGAAAAAATCCTCCTCGGTATTAGGTTGTAATTTGAAAAGAATTTCATGATGTATCTGTTGGAATTTACAGAAATGTGTATTTAGGCAATAATAGATTATTAGTGGGGTGGTCATTGGGCTCTTGAAGATTACCGTTCTTTTCCCTCTTTTTTTTCTTAATGCTCTTCTTCTTCTTCTTTGTTCCGGTTCATATTATTAGATGTTTGTATATTCGCAAAAACCCCAGTAATGATATTCCATGTGACTTGTATTCTTTTGGTGCAAGGAGGTCGCACGCTTTCCCTATGCTTTTATGATCATTAATTGACGTCAGAAAATACTAGTGATTTCTTATGGTTTGCAATAGGACTAAAATATAAAGTTATATGATGCAATGTGTTGATTCCATTTGGAAGACATCAGAAATAACACAACCTCACACCCATGCCAAAACAAATGTATATACTTGAGGGTGCTTTCTATGTTGTTTTTTTACTAGTTTCTGGTGATAGTTGATTTCGTCATGGGAATACAATTTAATCTTGTACGTCTCTGTTTATTGGCGAAAGATTTTGGTGCACACATGATATCTAATAGTTTGTGAACTGTAGATGATGAAATCCCATAAATTGTTGTTTTTCATTGTTCTATGAGTTTTTATTAGTTGGCTGTCAATACTCATTCTATAGTGTTGTTTTTGACTTCCTAAATTTCTAATTTTGTTCTCCATTTGATAGAACCGTCCTGCTGAGCTGATTGCAAAGTTTTTGGACGAGAAGCTTCGTGCTGGGAATAAGGGTACATCCGAGGAAGAGTTGGAGGGTACACTTGATAAAGTTTTGGTTTTATTCAGGTTTATTCAGGTAATCTTATGTGTTAAAGAAGTCAGTATTTTCACTACTAGCTCACCAGGTTTTTCCTTACTATCATATTTTTGGTGTTGTACAAAACAAAATGATGCTGAGATACGTGCATCTTCCGTTTCTTTTGTTTTATGAAGGGTAAGGATGTCTTTGAAGCATTTTATAAGAAGGATCTTGCAAAAAGACTGCTGTTGGGAAAAAGCGCTTCTATTGATGCAGAGAAATCTATGATATCTAAGGTTAACCACAACAACTTTTATGAGTAAATGTTTTCCGAGTCCTTTTCTTCTATCAATGAAATCAATATGTTTGTGTTGTCATTGCAGCTGAAAACTGAATGTGGTAGCCAGTTTACAAACAAGCTTGAAGGAATGTTTAAGGTCTGCACTATTTATACAAGTTCATCAACGACTCGTCTTTGTTCTACTTTTCTCACTAACTACTAATTGGAGGATGGTAATTTATTGTTATACAACATAAATTTTGTGAAGCTCTCATGCCCCCGGCAATGCTTTCATGCCAAATACACTAACAGAGGTGGCAATATTAATTGGATGAAGCTCAGATTAACACGGAGAAACTTTATATCCCTCTCACCCATTTTCAGTTTTCCCACATTACATGAGTGCATGTGCTACTTTTGCCTCCAACTCCCAATCCCTACAACATTGCATGCATGTGCACCTAAAACAGAAATAATGATAAAGATAAAAAGTAAATGTAAACTTTGATTCTCAATGTCTGTAAACACATTTCTTGACCGCTGAATGTGTGGTTTATATATACATAATATAACATGTCTGTTGAAATGGTTCTTGATTGGACTCCGTGAGTGACACAGGGTTGTCATTTCTTGAAGGTAGTTGAAATGTTAGAAGAAATTAAAGTTTGAACTCAGTAACATGCATGTACAATGATAAAATTGTTTCCCCGAGGAAAAAAAATGCATATTCTTGATGCTGGTTTCATACATGGATTTTTGTTTATTGAATTTTATTTTTGGGAAGTAACCATTGCTTTGAATTTCTTAGATTTAGAATTGAGGTTCTATATGCCATTGTATCTATTAAATCCTAATATCCTCTTTCTTTCATTTAGTAACTTCATATGGATTACCAGTGATGAAGATGGCTTATTTTTATCGTTTTCTTTGTCTTGGTGGTGCTTTTTCAGGATATTGAACTATCAAAGGAGATAAATGAGTCCTTCCGACAATCATCTCAGGCCAGGACAAAACTTCCATCAGGGATTGAAATGAGTGTACATGTTTTAACCACTGGGTTGGTTTTGGATCCTTTTTGTTTGTATTTGATGTAAAATTTGTATATTTAGTTCCTTAATTCCTACAGAAATTTAATTTATTTGGTTGGCTGGACTGCAGGTACTGGCCCACATATCCACCCATGGATGTTAGGCTTCCTCATGAGCTGAATGTTTATCAGGTATTTTGCAAAAGACCTGATGTTTCTCCCACATCTACAGCCACTAAAATATTGAATAAACAATTGCCTTATATATAGGATATATTCAAAGAATTCTACTTAAGCAAGTATAGTGGAAGGCGCTTAATGTGGCAAAACTCATTGGGTCATTGTGTATTGAAAGCTGAGTTTCCAAAAGGTAAAAAGGAGCTGGCAGTTTCTCTATTTCAGGTTGGTCTTTTTTAGTTTTCAATGCATAGCCCTTTACATTGTCTCTTACTGTTCATTTGTTTTTATGGATGCGACCTGTGTTAGTGGACATCTTCTAATTGTTGACCATCTCATGCCTTCTACTCCAGACTGTCGTTCTGATGCTGTTTAATGATGCCCAAAAGCTTAGTTTTCAAGATATCAAAGACTCTACTGGCATAGAAGACAAGGAGCTTAGAAGAACTTTGCAGTCTCTGGCATGTGGAAAAGTTCGGGTTCTGCAAAAGGTAGGCGATGATTAACTGTATCGCGTGTGTGATCTTACAAATGCTGATAAAATTGTTTAATGTTGGGTTTTGCTCATCCCTTTTTTCCTTATTATAAAATTATGGTTTACAGCTGCCCAAAGGGAGGGATGTGGAGGAGGATGATTCCTTTGTGTTCAATGAAGGATTTACAGCTCCACTCTATCGAATAAAGGTATCAGTTTCATATCTATCTACAGTCAAAATAGCTTTTTTTTTCTACTTGCATGAGCATGGCTATGCGAAGAGTTGACCTTGTGAAGTAAAGTGCTTTTATAATTATTAAGGTACTTCCATGATTTTTCTTTGCCAGTCGTATTTTGGATCTTTGAGGCAACACTTGTTTTGGGATGCAGGTCAATGCAATCCAGATGAAGGAAACTGTAGAAGAGAACACAAGCACCACTGAGAGAGTGTTTCAGGATCGTCAATACCAGGTTAACCTTCACTCAAGTTCCATTTTTAATAAAATCAGTTTCTTGTAATGAAAATTCAACAAAGATGTGAAATTGCTGGATGTAATATTTGTGATATTGCCTAATATGTTACAGGTCGATGCTGCGATTGTTCGGATAATGAAGACAAGGAAAGTGCTAAGTCACACGCTTCTTATAACTGAACTATTCCAGCAGGTAAATCTGCTTCATTTTATTTTTCGTGAGTAGGGATGAATCCAGACTTTGTGGGTTCTTGATCATCTCTTCGTTTTACTTTATGAAATGTCACCCAAATGTACTGTGATTGGTCACTTTGGTAGATGAATGAAATTGGGAGGCAAACTTTACCCAGTTCTGAAACTTTCTTGCTGGATATTGATATTCATGAAACAAATATTTTATGTTGCAAACAGCTGAAGTTTCCTATAAAGCCGGCTGATTTGAAGAAAAGGATAGAAAGTCTTATCGACAGGGAATACCTGGAGCGAGACAAGAACAACCCTCAGATATACAATTACTTGGCTTAACACACTGCCACACCAATTGTGTCCTTGTAAATGGCACGGGAAACTTCTGTCCCATCCAAGAGGCAGGTGTTCCATTGTGGTCAGATTAATGTACAGTATGTAGTTGTTTATTTTTGCTGCAATCAACACTGTAGTTGTAAAGCGTATTCTGCCTCAGTCCATTACTTTCTCTGCTGTTATATGTTCTCTGAGTCGCCTGAGGTAAAGGGGGGAATTTGATTCAAAAGAAAAGGGGAAATTAAGCTCCGCTCCCAGGAGTGGCTTATGCGAGAGACAGGAGAGGTGAGAAAAGCAAACTGGCATTTTCACCAGCCATAATAAGAATGATGGAGCTTTAATAGGACTGGGGATGATGCATGTTTACTTACACCTCGAACTTTACAATTCATGTTCAAATCGAGCTCATAGTTTTATTCTTATTCAACGGCTGTTGTTGCATTTGAAGGCATAGTTCTCATGTTGCCCTTTGTTCTGATTTTACTACTTTGGTTCTTTTATTTTCATCTCAAATTTTATAGGTAACTTCACCCGTATAAATCCTATTACCAATATAGTCCCAAACCTTGTACAATTGTTACTGATCGATTCAATCTAATTAATTTGCACATTTTCTGTGCTCGTTGATTCCTCAGAAAGGCTCTGAAGCAAACTCAACCAGTTGTGACATGCAATTTAGAGTGTGTTTGAAAACGAGATGTAAACTATGTTTTTTTAAATTTTTAAATTTATTTTTGTTTAAAATAATTTTTTTTATTAAAAAATGTTTTAGATTGCTATTTTGGTAATTGAATATAATAAAATTAACTGCATTTTTATTTATGCAGAAAATTAACTACGTTTGACACAACAAGATGTGAACATATATGTTTGTGCCTAAATTAAGGTTATTTTTGAAGGAAAAAAAAGATGGACGCAAGATATCTGCCGATTTTATGTCCTCCGAGCGTTAAATTTCTAAGCCATAGCACCATGCAGAATGAACAGTTTCCATTATCTTCTAGGTTTTGTGAGTTTGCTTTGAATTTACGTGATTGATCATGTTTTAGTTTGTTCATTGAGGAAAAATTCCAATTCTTATGGTCATCTACGGATATGTTTTCCTTGTATAGTGTGTCAAGGTGTTAAAGTTGAGTGATAAATTGAGTAGATGGAGCTTGGATTACACGAGTCGAACGCGAAGTATCAGAGGTAGTGTAAAGGTATGATTTTCTCGACTAAATCTTCTTCAACAAGTCCCACTTGTAGATTTGATCTAAAATCTTCTTTGAAGCATATGTGCTTCTTTTACTGGTAGTTTTCCAACAACTGTACAGCAAAGCAAATAACACGGATATTATATATATATATATATTAGAATAATATTTTTTTATTAAAATTTATCTTTTACATTAATATCCAAACAATCTAAAATCACTGAAAAAAACAACAATCTACGATTACTAATAAAATTAATTTAACACAAAAGAAAAAACTTCAAATTACTCAGGCACACCACAATACCAAACTGGATCACAGAGTCAGTCCCGTAGAAAAAGCCGAAAAGAAAGACAAAAATATTTTCAAATAACGGCAATCCAAGAAAAGACTTTTAAAACTAAGAATCAGACAGCCTTGATTGCTGGTTTTGCTGCTGAAGAAACCGAGGCGATGGGGGAATCAAGGTCGGGCCGTGGATTCGGTTGTTGTTGGAGATCAGTTTGGTGGGTTAATTGGGACGCGAATCTCATCATCGTCAGGGTCATAATCAGGATTGAGAGATCGATCGATGGCTTCACGGCCCTTCTCGAGACATGGCTTGCAAGCAATCTCTATTGCTATCCAACCCAGAACCACTCCTGCTATTGCTATCAATGCACTTGTCACTGCAGCCATTGATTTTCTCTGCTCCTGTCCTGCCCACTTTTCTTCTCTCTCTCCACAATTTCTTGCCGGAGAGAGGATATATATATATATTTTTTTACCTGCTGTTCTCCTGTTTGGGTTTTGCCGTTACTATATAGATGGCACGTGTTTTGCTGTGGATTAATTAATTTTTTTTAATATAAAAAAAATATTGTAATTATATTTTAAAAAATAAAAAAATAAATTCCATGACATCCTAAACAAAACTAAAAAAAAAAAATAGCAATTGTTAATGGTGCAAAACTAAGTAAGGTTATCAAAACCCGTGAGTAGGATCATATGGATAGGATAATCCAATAAAAAAAAATTAATTTTAAAAAGAATTAAATTTTAAAGGATAAAATCAAAAATGACTTCAAAAAAACCCTGGCCACCCAGATAAACTTCTCACTTAGATCATGAGATAGAAATAACCTGATTGAAAAGAAAACCAAAGAAAACAACGAAGCTCTATTTTTAAAACGAACAACTTCAAATGATGTAATTGAAAAACAAAAATGACATCAATCTGTGTAAAATTTTTAAACTCATAACCCTAGGTACTGACTAATCTGGAAGCATCATATTTGAAAAGTAACTATTTTAAAACCTGACTCGACCCGATGGGTTGACCCGTGACCCTCAGCTTAGACCAGGCCAAGTTTCAAAAGAAATTAGGGTATAATTGATCAAGTGTAAGACGGTCAACAACTCGGGCTGACCCATGTTTTGGTTAATGCGGGAAAAATCAAGTCAAAACAGGGTCAAAATCCCTTGACTATTTCCTTTCTCTTTCTTTTTTTTCAAAATTGTATCATTTTGATTTTTTTATAAAACAAAAAGATTTGGTTGGTTTAAGTTAACTCTAGCCAAACTACTAAACCCATGACTCGTAAATTGTCCTAGATTGACTCTTGAGTAGGGCCTATAAACAATCAGAAAAACCTAGGAAATCAAATCTTAATAAATGAAATGTTGAAATAAAAAATATTGAAAGATAGAGAAATAGCAATTAAGAGAATAAATACCTCATTAGAAAAAAAAATTGAGAGGACAAACAAAATTTTTGAATTGAAAGGCAAAATTAAAAAAAAAATCAAATTAACTAATGAATCTAAAAAAATAAAAAAACAAAGAATACCAACTTTCAACGAACTCAATGATGATGGATGAAATATTTTAAAAATAATTAAAAATGACTGAAGCTAATCTGACCCAACCTTCAGAATTTATGACACAGATCATGAGATCGTATCACAACATTAAAGTCAAACTTGAAAAAATAATAATGTAAAGTTCCTAACTAACCAAAATAATTAGGGATACACTTAAAAAAAAGTGATTTAAAAAATATAGATTTAAAAAGAAAGAGAACCAAATTTGAAAAAAAAAAAAAAAAACAAAACCAAATTATAAGGGATGAAATTGAAAAACAATTTCAATAAAAAAAGAATAAGAACAACTACAAATAATAATCAAAATAATAAGGATCATATTTGATATAAAAATAAAATGTCAAGAGATGAAATTAAAAGACAAATTAATTCAATAAAAAGATTCAAGACCATATACATCAAAATTAAAAGAATGAGTACCGAATCTAATATAAAATCAAGTGTAAGGGGATGAATTTGAAAAAAAACTTGATAAATGATTTAAGACCAAATACATTGCAATTAAAAAAATAAGGACCAAATCTGATATAAAAATTAAGTGTGAAATGATGAAATAAAAAAAAACAAATTAACTCAATAAATAATTCAAGGCCAAATGTATTGCAATCAATAGAATGAGAACCTAATTTGACTTAACAAACAAACTGATAGATTTTTTTGATTTTTTACAATGGCCACACAGTTTTCTAGGAGGAGAGAAGAGAAAGAGGGAGGGAGGGAAAAAACCCAAGTTGTAGCTCCTCCACGTGCCGTCTTTGCACACGCACCTCATCATTGTGATGGGGGTGGTGAGGCGCATCGAACATCGCACGCGCCATCAGAACAGCGCGGGCGACTCCTACTTGCTAGCATGTGTGGCACGCGCCAATCATTTTTGAATACACACACACACACATAATTACCCTTGACCCTAATTCAGATTTACAACAAAACCATATGAAAAAGATAAAAATACCTTTGCATGCAGCCTTAGTTTTTTTTTAACCAAAGCGTAATTTTAGGAAAACATGTGAGGGGCCCACAAATATTTTTAAAATGGCCCTTGAAAAATTTTATTTTTTTCATTATTTTATTATATTATTATTAAATATATTAGGTTGGGCCAGCCTAACCTTCTGGGTTGGGTTGGGCCGACAACAGCCCAACAAACCTGCCCTTTTTTTAAGTTCTGGGCTGGACCTGGCCCAACCATCTGGGCTGGAATGGGTCCAGTCCATCATTGCATGGTCACTGGCCTAATGATCATGCTTAATTAAATCTTGCGCTATATGCAACATGAGTTCACATTCTGCATGCAATGACCATGGTTGCAACGCAAGTAGGGAAGAAAATTATCTAGCATCGGAGTACCTAGTTGGTGGTCTGGTTGGTCATGAAGTGACACGAATAAAAGATTGATGTCTTCTCCCAAGTGTATGAGTGTCGAAGTAATAAATAACCCGGCAAGACCAGGGTCGAACCACATGGAGGTTAACTATATAATAATAATAATAATAATAATAATAATAAGATGATGATGATGAGTTAAAGAGGACTTTGAGATGTAAGATTAATGTGAAGATTAAACAATGATAAAAACAATTGTCAAGATTAGAGGATCCACTAATGATATTTAAAATAAGTATAATATAAACTCTTTTTATTACTCAACTAGAAACCACACACAAAGGAGGTTCTAATCAAATGATTTGTCATTAATAGCTCATTATAAATTATTAACATGATTATATTAATTATCTTATTTAAGTAATACCAAACTTTTAAATATTGTCAGGATTTCATGATGCTAACTTATGTTAACAATAAATCAAGTTTCTTTCATAGCACAGGTGTAGGTTATATCATACGGTTGGCTATGAAAGTGTCAAGCATTTGTTGTACCAAGTGTTATACAACACAAATTCAGATTAAACATTTAACAAACAAGATATTAAGAATTAATAAGATAAAAATGATAAGACATGTTAATAGCAAGTTGTTTAGGATATAATCATTGAAGTCCATATTGAGTTTATATTATATTTATACTAACACCATTAGTGAAACCTTTTCACCTTGACATAATAAACTTAGCTAAACATAATGAAGAAGAGAAACATAA